>Ga0129333_10005868_pt1 | contig 11577 bp, 13 predicted proteins | sample CPB6_08_DNA_FD_94474 | JGI IMG/M metagenome (GOLD analysis project Ga0129333, IMG submission 94474) | Freshwater to marine salinity gradient microbial communities from Chesapeake Bay, USA - CPBay_Sum_0.6_0.8_DNA | ecosystem: Environmental > Aquatic > Marine > Coastal | place: USA: Chesapeake...
AAGTAAGAAAGGCAAAAAATGAGTTACAACAACAACTGGACAAAAGAACTGAAGGAAGCCTATCTCGAAGAGAAAAAGGCAATCCAGGTCGTCAAGAAGGGCGCTAAAGTTGCCAAAGAAGTTGGAAAGAAAGTAGTAAAAGCACTAGGAACCAAAGGAGGTTCTGGTGAGGCAATGCATCTCGGCAAGGGTGGAATGTATGACCATGTCGAACACCAAGGCAACGATCTTCAGGAGCAGATTGCTCTCAACGAGCATCTACTTTCTCTAATAGAAGCATTATGCGAAGAACTCGGCATTAATGTTGAAGAACTTCTTGAAGAAGTGAATGTAGCGGATCAACCACACGGTACTGCCGTTAAGACTAGCCTTGGTTGGAGAGCCAAGAGGCGCAAAAAGGCCAGATATGAGGATGGTGGTGGTGAAGATGAACACGAACACTTTGACTCAAGACAGGATGCAGATAAATGGGCTGCTGATGGGATGTCTGAACCAAAGTTCAAGGCATTCGTACCTAAAAGATAATAAAAACAAACCCCGCGAAAGCGGGGTTTTACTTTGGCTTCTTCTTTTCCTTGTCGTGAACGCTTGGTGTCGATTCCTTGCTCTTGACAGGATCTACTTGACCTGGTGTATCCGCCACATACTTTTTGCGTAGTTCGTGGGTTCCCCAGTATCCTGCGCCTGGTGGTTCGTGAATGAATGACTTAAATGTTTTCATACCTAAATAATATTTAGCAAATGGAGACCTAATGATGTCCTTTAAACGATACATTTATGAAAATCAAGAACCAGAACTGACTCACGATCAAAATATCAAACATTCTCATCCTGGCATGGCTCATGTAGATTACACAATTAAAAAGAAGGATGATGGTTCTTTTGATATAGTGGATGATGATGGAAATGTAGCCACAACTGTCCACGCACCTGACGCAAAAATGGCGAGAGAAATAGCACGAAAGGAAGGCTATAGTGTATAACTTTCAGCAGCATATTCTCTATTTCTACGAAGCAAAAAAACCAAACAAACCAAAGGCCCCAAAGGCCCCAAAGGCTGAGAAGAAAGAAAATGCACTTGCAACTGCTCGTTCAAAGGTGAACGAACTTCATATGGCTTATGTTCTCAATGGCGAGAGGCATGTGTCCCCCGAGTCAGAAAAAGAATTTGGTAAAAACCACAAGATGCTTTCTCCAGAAGAAGCAAATAATCAAATGAGAAGAGCAGAAGCAATGGCTCGTTCTTATCTTTCTTCCGCAAGAGAACATCATGGATTCAGTGGAAACCCAAGAGACATAGTATCTGTACACCTTACAGGCGGCAGTGGAGGAATAAAAAGTGTTGGTAAAAAAGAAAACCAACCACATCTACAGGATATAGAAAGTTCAGATCATCCTGCGGATTTAGTAGTAAGATGGAATCATCGCTCACATATTCATGGAACAGATTTTCATGGTATATCCGCAAAATCAAACGAAGGTAAAGGACAGGAAAGAATATCAAATAGAGGTGCTAGTTCGGTATCGTCGCAATTAACAGGACTACATCCTAAAAAAGTTCCCGTTGATATACACGGACACCACGAAAGAGCAATGACAAGATTTCATAAAGAGAATAATCTTGCTGGTTCTTTAAAAGAAAAAAAGACAGCAATAAGATCAAATAAGAAACTGAAATCAAAAGCAGATGCAATAGGAACACAAACTCAGACTAGATCCAGAGATGCTTATGTATCTGCTATTTCTGACATACACGGTCACGATGTAGATGCAGTTAAAACTCATTTACTACATCATCATTTTAGAGTAGGTTCACAACAAACAAGATCACTCCCTTATGTAATAGTGTCTGGTCACGGCAATCCTAAGTCTGGATACGGTGCAGCCGTTCATAATCCAGAACACGGTGTTCATTCAAGATTGATAATAAATGCAACACATTTTACCACAGAACATTCTGGTAGCACTGGATTCCGCGTTCATGCTCATGGTAAAGGATACGAAGATGGTGCTCATGTTCTCACAATACAGGCAAAACACAATTCACAGCCTATGGCATCCACAATAAAACACATCGGAACCGAAGGAAGTTTGAGAATGAAGACTCAAAAAGGAAGAGAAAAAGCACCAAGTTTTGATGAAATACTTCCACCAGATAAACCCACAAAAGAGGGACTGGCATATAAAAAGAAAATGTCCAAAGCAAGTAAACCAGACACAAAACAAAAAAGTAAACCACAGGGAAAGAAATCACCCAAGAAAGGTAAAAAGAAATGAACATTAAAGAACAAGATAAAATAATTCTAGAGGGCATCGACGATGTTCTTCACGACATGGGGTATTTCTTTGATGATAAAGGCAAGAACAAAGGCAAGTGGGTACATGATAAGTCTGGACACACTTTAAGCGATAAAGAAGCACAAGAAAAGGCTGCTAAGAGACATGGAAGAAAAAACAAACTAAATCCTTATCAAAGAGCAAGAGAGCGTTCTGCAAAAGATGATCCCGAGAAAAGATTGTCAATGAAGCGTGCTGAGAGAAGACGCGAACAGAAACAAGAGACAAAAAAACAAATGAAAAATGAATCATTTGATCTCTTTCCAAAGGACACAGATAGATTGCTCCGCGAACATATCCGCGCAGAGTATGAAGCACGAGGCATCTATCCAACAGCAAGAGAAGTCCAAGAGACATTCAATCAAGTTATGAATCTAATTGAGAGATCAAAGACCCCAGAACAAAGGGAAGCGAGCCGAATGCTTCGTCAAGGAGCCTCGGGTAAAGAAGTAAAAGATACCATCGGCAGAAAGAGAACACCTGAAGGCAAATCTGGAAACGCTTTGCTCCGTAAAGCAAACGCAAACGCAGAATACCAAGCAATGATGCAGGGACATACCTCCGATGACAATGGTGATCCATTGTTAGATAGAATAGTAGCACATAAGGCAAGAAGAGGAAAACAAACAAAGATTTCGCCTTCTTCTCCTGCAAGACAGCAATCCGACATAGAAAGAAGAACCAGAGCATCTGGCACTACATCCACACAAGTTATTGACATGATGAATAAGTTGAGGAAAACAAATAGATGAGATAAGCATATGGCAAAAAAAATAAAAGATGCATACTCTAAAAAAGATCTAAAGAATGAGATTAAAGGGAAAATAGATCCAAAAATAATTGAGAACAACAACCCAAAAATCAAAAAGTCTGCAACTAAAAAGAAAAAGATGCAATGTGAACAATTATTCGAATCTTTTCTTTTCGGGTCTTACAGAAAAAAATCAGAAGAGGACACACTTTTAGAGCAATCTACATTTGAAGCATTAAAAGACTATTTGGAAACCAATCATGGATACGATTTTGAATTACAGAAAAAAACAACAAGGGCTGCGGCAGATGCAAAATTAAAAAGTCATCTAAATCTTCTTTATGATTGTGCTTATTGCTACAAAAAAGAATTAGTTCCTAGATCAACGGAAAACATATACAGAGGAGTGAATCTACCAATAAAAATATTCAAAGAACATCTTTCGAATTTTCCTGTTGTTAAAAACAGAGACATTATCTCTGCAAGCGCAAGTTACACTCCAATAAGACCTGTTGAAAGTTGGACAACCGACATGGAAATAGCACTTAGATTCACTGGTGGAACTAGAAATTATGTAAAATGGCAAACATATAAAAAGAAACAGTTAATTGATGAATTGGGTAAAATTGCAGATCAGAGTGATAAAGAAAAAATAGAATCAGTACCATGTGTTTTCCATATAAAAGTTGGAACTGAGTATACTATTTTTAATCCAAACTTTACAGATGAATTGTCAAGTTGGAAACAAAGAGAAGTCCTTAGATTTACTGAAAAAAGAATACAAGCAAAATTAATTACACATAAAAAATTCGTGGAGATGTTGAAATGAAAAAATTCAAACATTTTTTAAAGGAACAAAGCAAACCAAAGATACTGAAGCGTCTCGAAGGTCAACTCGAAGACAAAGGATTCAGTGTTGGTTCTGCTGCTGCTATTGCTCGTTCCACTCTTCAGAAGAGCGGTTCACTGAGGAAAGGTTCACAAGAACTGACTAAGAAGGGAAAGAAGCGCCAGAAGATGGGTGCTGCTGGTCGTGCAAAGGATCGTGCTGCAAAGAAATCTGGTCGTAAAGCATCACAGTACAAGTACAATCCAAGAAACAATCAGGCAACACTCAAGGAAAGCATAAACTTTGACGGACTTCTTACAGAAACCAGACACATCTTCTCAGACTTTGACGAAACATTGGCAAGCGACAATGCAAGAGTAAAAATTGGAAATAAAACACTCAGTGCTGCTGAGTTTTCTTCATATAAACCACAACCAAATGATCCCAAACCAGACTTCTCCGAGTTCTCCAGAATGAACCAACCAGTTATAAAAAGCAGACATTTCTCTTTCAAAGTATTCAAGAATGCTGCAAGAAAACTGGCAAAGAGAAAGGAAGCAGGAGAAAAGGATCTACCTGTTTTGGGAATAATAACAGCAAGACCAAAACAAGCAGAGCCACATATAAGACAATGGTTAAAAGATAATGGAGTACACAATGCAGATGATATCCATATCCACGCTGTTGAAAGTTCCGATCCACAACAAAAAGTTCACGCAATGAAAAGCCACATTCATGCTGGATCAATTAAGCCTGGTGATGAAATACACTTTTTTGACGATCATGGGCCAAATGTAGAAGCAATTGAAGGTATGCAAAAAGATCACAAGGATATAAAAATACGAGCGGTTCATGTCGGTGAGCACAGAAAAAGGAAAACAGATAAATAAAAAAAAGGATATTTTATGAACCTAAACAGAGACAACAACAAACTTCTTAATGAAAGTATTTCCCGAGTAACTAATCCAAATTATCTTACTGAGGAAGATATAAATACAATATTGTATGTTCTTCTTGAGGAATACACAGAAGAAGAAATAATGTCTATGACTGAGGAACAGTTATGTGAAGGGTTTTTAGATAATGTAAGGGGAAGAGCAGAAGGTATTTACCACGCTGCCAAGAAAAGCATTAAAGATTTTTCAAGAAACCAAGCAAAATATTCTAAAGACAGAATAAACAGGTACGAAACACAGTCGGCCGAAAAAGAACACTCCAAGCAAAAAGAACAAAATAGAATTAAATCCAACAATTCTGGCATCAGAGAACCAACTGACGCGGAACTACATGCCGTCATAGGAAAACTTTCAAACGCAACAGGTTCATATAACCAATCAATATCAGGCGCAGCAAAAAGAGTTCTACAAAAAAGAATGGAAGCACAGGCGCAAAAAGGACTAGGTGGACTTATTGCTAAATTCAGAGGCGTATTTGGAAACAAAGACGCTATGAAAAATAGAATAGAAAAATTAAGTAAACAGTCCGCTGAAAGAGCAGGAAGAATCAAAAGTATTGACGCAGGAAAACTTATTGATAGAATCAAAGCAGGAGATGTTGCTAGAGGTAGAGTTAAACCACAGCAAAAGGACGAACCAGAGGTAAAACCTGAGTCAAAAGAACCAGAGGTAAAACCTGAGTCAAAAGAACCAGTGGTAAATAAAGAAGAAAAGCCATCTGGTGAGAACAAAGGAAAAGGTGGAAGAAGAGGAAGAAGAGGAAGGGGAAGAAGAGGAAGAAGAGGAAGAAGGTAAAGTTAAAATAACAACATACCCCCGAGAAATCGGGGGTTTTTATTTACCTAAATAAAATAAAGGTGAAATATGTACAGAAAGAAACACCCATCAGACTCCAACAACTTTAAACAAAGACGACACAGAAGAGCCAAAAGACTCTGGCTGCAACATCAAGATTTGATAAGGCAAAATATGAATAAAGAAGGTACATCATTCTCCGAGTTCTACAAAAAGGTAGAAAATGTGAACGAAGCCGCCAATATTCGTTCCTATCCTACTCAAGCCTTGGGTAGAAAAAGAAATATGTTCTTAAAAGCAATGGCTCTAGACGACAACAAATTCAGAGAATGGGTGCAAAATCGTCTCTATAGATTGGCGTATGATAACAAAAGATCTATTACAGACTTTACGCCAAAAGATATAGCAATGGGTTTGCAAAAATGGGAGGCAATGTTAAGAAACAATGATCCAGGCTTTGGCAAATATGACACACAATTTAAACAATACACCGATAGATTTCTTAAAGTTGCTACAAGTCTGATTGGTAGTGATTACTCTGGACAAGGAACAAAAGGAGTTGAGCCACACGAAGCACCATCTCTTTCTCCTGCATCAGAACCAGTATCACCAACTATGATAAATTATCAAGTAGGTAAAGCGCCTGTTCCTCAACAACAACAACAACCATCACAACAACCATCACAACAACCAATACAAAATTCTGGAATGGAACAACAACCAGAAGAACAAATTGGTCCCACTCCAGAAGAACAATCTTTTGTAGACACTATACAAGAAATAGAATATGCTATGTCTCTAAAAGATAAGGACTTCATAAATGAAGTAGAAAATTTCTTAATGGAAAGAGGAATAGATTTAACTACTTCTAATCCAGCAGAAATAGAACAAGTATTGGACGAAGAGTTTCAATCAGTTCTGGATTCTATTCCAGAAGGATCTCCTTACTACGAAAATGAACAGGAAATAGAGGAACTCTTTTCTCAGTTTAAGGAAAGATTTTTCCAAATGTTTGATAAGTTGCAGTCAAAAACTCTCAACAAAATGGATAAGTCTGATGAAGTAAATGCAAAAAGATTGGAAAAAATAAAGAAAGATCCATCCTTGTTTGAAACAGGAATAGTTGTATCCGCTGCTCTCGCTACAGGAATTCCATTGGAGCAAACTGGTATAACTGAACTAGAACTGAATAAACTACAAAAAGACGCTATTACATATACAGCCACAAAAAGACTAGTAACTAATTTATTCCAAGCATACCCACAACTAGCCAAAGGTGTCCCTTATTGGATGGGTAGAGAAACAAATCCAAGCGAATTGTCACAAGAATGGGAAGGAACAGATGGAACATCCGTCTCTGACATAGTTTTTGATTTTGGTGATAAGAGAATGAAGTTCAAGAACGACAAATTCGTTGGTTGTGGTAAAGACGCTAGAGAAGATGCCTGTATATCACAGGTAAAAATAGCAGTAAAAATAAATGAAACAAATATTGTTCCAAAGAATCCAAAGGATTCTAAAGCAGTATTTGATTCGGTGGTAGAGTATTTTAGAACAAGAGACTATGATTTTGCAAGCAGTGGATCTCTGTACCAAAGACTTCTTGCCGATGGAATAGATCCAGAACAAGCAACGATTATTTCACAACAAATTACAGAAGAAATACTCACAGCAAAAATGGACTTTGAAAATATTTTACAAACACCAGATTTTAGAAAAAATGTAAAGATATTCTTAAAAGATATTGCCGTAAAACTACAAAGAGTTGTAGATTTACTACCATCATTTAAACAAGAATACATTTACTGTGCATTGAGTGGTTGTGGTAGATTTAAAGAAGGATCAATGAGACAAGCAAACTTTATTCTTTCTTCAGACGAAACAGGAGAAAAAGTGGTGTTTGTTCCTCTAGACAGAGAATTAGCATCTAGCATAGCGGAATCTTCACAATTTGCACTTTCTGTTGTCCCACCAAAAACAAGCAAAACAGATCCTTTGATAAAGAAATATACAGATATGGGTAAGACAAAAGAGGAAGCACAAAGAGAAATTTCTCTAGACTATCCATACAGAATATACACATTAATAGATGCCGTAGAACAAGCAAACACAAATGCGATGATGGTGGATCCAAATATGGCTGGAATGATTTTACCAGAAAGTAGTGTTCTTTATAGATTTATGAACAACATGAAGATTCTAAAAGAACAAGATGACATGGAACAATCAATGATTCAACCTATGATAGATCCAGAAACACAGAACTACATAAATGCAGCGGTAGAATATGCTTTTGAATCTTTCACAAACATGATAAGATTCTTTGGATTTGATTTTGAGAATGCTGCATCAACAGAACTAAATCTATACAATATGTTCTACGATCAACAACCATATGACATGGCTGCATCATTGAACAACAGAGTAGATATGAACAATCAATTGGGTGACGAAATGATTCAGGATAGAACAGAAAACGGTATACAAAATAAATGGTTTGAATACAAACAGAAGGAGCGGCCTACTGTATGAAACGCGATGTTGTATTGCTAAATGCTTCCTGTGAAATTATTAATGTGATAGATTGGTACAAAGCAGTTAGGTTGATTATGAATGGAAAAGCAATCAAGTCATACAATTGTAGTCATCTTTACGAAATAACCACGACATCAGGAATTTATCATTTACCAAATTCAATCACATTGATTGATTATGTAAGAATACCTTTCAAAAAGGTTTCTCTTACAAGAAAGAACATATTCTTCCGCGACAACTATACTTGTCAGTATTGTGGCGAAAGAAGCATAAAGAAAATGACTTTAGATCATGTTATTCCGAGAAGTAGAAACGGACAAAATTCTTGGGAAAATCTAGTGACTTGTTGCAGAAGATGCAATGTGAAGAAAAGAGACAGGACACCAGATGAAGCAAAAATGAATTTGCTTCGCAAACCAGAGAGATTGAAAAAAGACATAACCTTCGCAGAAGTAGAAAGAATATTACAAGGAGAGAAAAATGAAAACGAGTGATCCATCAGCATATCAGCATATAGAGCAAATAACAGCAAGTTCAACAAATGTGCTGAATTTTAGAGGATTGTATCCAGGAACATCAACAGCAACCATTGCAGGAACAACTTGGGAAAAAGATTCTGCTGGAAGTTGGAAAACATTCAGCGGATTAGTTCTTGCTGCAAACACCGTGTTTCCTTTTAGTCCAAGAACAATAAGTTCAATTTCTGGTACTGTTTACGGACTCAGATAATGAGATTTGTTTCCTTTATTCGTCTATTAAATGAAGCGACCGCTCATGCTACAACGGGACATTTGGAGCATGTCGGTGATTTTTTGTTTCATGGTGATCCTCACTCTGCTGTAGAGCATATAGAGAAAATACATCAGAGATTTCAAGGAAATCACGATCCAGAGCATAAATTATCATTAAAAGTAGATGGTGGTATGAGTATTGTTGTAGGTAGAGATCATAAAGGAAAACACTTTGTTGGTTACAAAACAAGTGTAGATAAAATGAAATTTCATAGCCCTAAACAAATAATGGATTATGCCCAGAAAGAAGAAAAACCATACTACGCAGATCTCGTTCATGTTCTAAAAAGAACCAAAGGTATGAAAAAACTTCAGCCTGGGACAGCATTTCAGGCAGATTTGGTCCACAACAACGAAAGTGAAGAAAAAGAGGTCGCACAACCAAATGCAATCAAGTATCGTCCACCAAAAGGAAAGAAACTTATGATTGCAACCCACTCACAATATTCTGTAGGTGAAGATGGAAAATTGTCAAAAACAGGAGACACTCCTGATCTTTCTCAATTAGAAGAGAAACACACTCATGCACCATCTCTTTCTGTTCACGAAGGTATAAAACTTTCTGCTCCAAAAGAGGGACATGAAAAAACCTCATATCACATTGCTCAAGCAAAAAAATATCTAGACAACAATACTGTGGAATTTGCTAAAAAAATACCAACAGGTGAACTACACCCTAAATTTCACGAATTCATAAAACATTATTCAAATAATATGGCAAGAACAACTGGCGTAAGGTCAGTATCTACTCTCAAAAAGCACGCAGATATGCTCAGAGATAAAGAGATATTGAAGGCTAAAAAAGATTCTGAAAAAGAAGGTAAAAAATACGATCCAAATAGTAAAAAAGTTCAAAATATTCACGCCAAACATCAAGCATTTCACACAATAATAAACGACAACGAGAAACATTTTAATAGACTTTTTCAAGCGCATGGTCACATAACTCAAGCAAAACACACCATTCTGGATCATTTTAGAAATCACGAACATCAATTTGATGTAAAAACTCACGACAACGAAGAACATGAAGGTTTAGTTTCTGTGTTGAGAGGTTCTATGGCCAAATTAGTGAGAGAAGGCCCAGGAGGATTCCCAGAAAAGAATGTGGCAAATGCTGCTATTAGATTCGGAACAGGTGCAGAACCGTCAGAATCCTAAATACAAAAAAGGAGCATAAATATGGGTTGTAATTGCGGCAAACCAAAACCAAAACCAAAACCAAAAAAATGAGGTAAATTATGAATAGAAGTGAACTTACTAAATTATTCTTACAAAAATATGGCGGAGAAACCAATAAAGAAAATGGACATTGGTTCTGGTCGAAGAACGGACAAAAACATTTGATTTCTAATGGATGGCTTCAGCAAATGCTTTCCAAAAAGGAGGAAACAATAGTTGAGATACAGCAACACCAAAACGAAGTTGTGGTTGAAAATGTTGGAATCGAGACACCTGTGGAAGAACAAAAACCCAAGAATGAATCCACAGCCTTATCTGAAGAAGAGATCAAAGAAATGAAAAAACAAAAAAGAAAAGAACAGAGATTAAAGAGAAAACTAAAGAAACAACAAAATGAAGAAAGTTAACTACACAAATATTTTAGAAGAAACACGAAAAATGTATACAAAGAGTATACTTCGTGAACAAGTTTCTAAAAAATTAACAGAGACATTTCTTCATATAGAATCTAGATTAGACAGAGAACTTACTACCGACGAAATAGAAAACATTCTTATATTTTTAACAGATGAAATCAATAATTGAAATATTAGAAGCAGCAAAGAAATCCACAAAGAAAGCATTCCTAGTAACGGGTGCTTTCAATCCATATACCCGTGGACACGAAGAGGTTGCAAGAACAGCAGCACAACACGCTTCTTCCACTGGTTATACTCATTTTTATCACGGATTGGGTGCATCAGAAAACACCAAAGATTCTCCTCTGTCATTCAAACAAAAACAAGCACTTGTAAAAAATTCTCACAGTCACATAGAATCAAATATGGGAGACGAACATAGAGGCAAGTTAAAATATGGAATCGTCCCTCAAAAATCATCAACAAGTCCTTTTCATCAACTAGTTCATTTGATAGAAAAAGAAGGACATAATCATATTACCGTTGCACTTGGCCCAGATCAAATGGAATCTAAAGATGGTAGACCTGCACTGAAACAGAGCATAGAAAACCATATGAAACAACATAGAGGTATTTTAGGATCTGATGGCAATACGGTACATAAAGTCAAGATAGATTTTCACTCTCTTGCTTCTCAAAGAAACGAAGACAAACTGAGCATAGATCAACAAAGAAAACTGATCAAAGACGGTAGAATACCAGTAGAACACGCAAAAGCAGGAAGAATGCGTGAAGCAATACTTTCTGGTGCAGATGATGTTGCTCATGCCCATATGCCAGAATCTGTTTTAGCAACAGGTGGACACAAGGAGTACGCAAATATTCTTAGAAAGCAGTTCAAGGAAGTTGTTCCAAAGAACGAAGAGAAACTAAGAATTGCAAGAAACAAGAGAGCAAAAGAATTGAGAGATGCGAAGAAAGCAGCAAAGACAAAAGTAGAAAG
>Ga0129333_10005869_pt1 | contig 11576 bp, 6 predicted proteins | sample CPB6_08_DNA_FD_94474 | JGI IMG/M metagenome (GOLD analysis project Ga0129333, IMG submission 94474) | Freshwater to marine salinity gradient microbial communities from Chesapeake Bay, USA - CPBay_Sum_0.6_0.8_DNA | ecosystem: Environmental > Aquatic > Marine > Coastal | place: USA: Chesapeake Bay...
ATAGTAATACATCATAAATCTTTTAATAAACTTAATAACGAACCAGAACAGTTAGAGTATATGTTTTGGAATGACCATCAAAAATTACATACAGACCTAAATAAAGAGAGATGGAAGGATGAAGAATTTTCAAACAAAATGAGAAACATATTCAGTGAAGTTGGTAAGAAAACATGGGAGAATTCAAATAAAGATGTTGTTGTTAAAAGGTTGCATGATGGGTTGCAGAAAAAAATAAGCAACATGTCATTGTCAGAAAGGAAAAATTTTTATAAACATAATATAGGTAAGTCTAATCCTATGTACGGTGTTCGTAGATTTGGTAAAGATAACCCTAATTATGATAACAACACAAAGGATATTGCGGATATAAATAGAGAAGAATATATTAATTTCTTATTTAATAAAGTGGGTAATCGTAGGGAATTAGCTATGAATAAATTTAACCTTAATAAAAGTTCGGTTATAAAATTAAATAGAGAGATTTGTAGAAGTCTTAATATAAATAGGATTGAGGATATTGATATTATATTTAATTCTGGATATGATATATTTAAAATAAAAGAATTTATTAATTCAAATCCTAGTAGGTTGTTAGATGTTAAAGGTTATTGTAAAGAAAATAATGTTAATCAATATAAGTTAACTACCTATTTGAAAAGAAAAGGATATAAAAATTGGAGTGATTTGGTATCTACATTTGGAAACCATAGGGTTGTTAACGTGGAGTATGTTGGTAAAGAAGAGGTGTATGATTTAATTAATTCTAGTGTTAGTCATAATTTTGGTGTTAAATGTAAGGACAATGGAATGATTATTTCACATAATTGCACCACGACTAACGATAAGGGTAGAGTGTTGAATGTATATTCTAATTCTAAGAGAGTGAAAACCATATTAGAAGACTTATTTTTTAATAGATTAGATATTCATACAACATTACCGATGTGGACAAGGAATACTTGTAAATATGGTGATAATTTCGTTTTCCTTAATATAGATGACCAGGCTGGTATTGTAGGCGCTAGACAATTACCTAATTTCGAAATTGAAAGAAGAGAGGGTGATATATTTGGTAGGATTATGAATAATTCAAATGCTAATGAAGATAAAGAGCCAAAAGTTAAGTTTCTTTGGAGGGGTAAGGATATTGAATTTAATTCTTGGCAAATTGCACACTTTAGACTCTTAGGTGATGATAGAAGATTGCCATATGGAACATGTTTAAAAGGTGATACTAGGATTAATACCGAATTTGGTGTTAAAGAAATACAAGATATTGAAATTGGTACTAAAGTTTGGTCGTTCAATTTAGAAACACAAGAAAAAGAATTGAGTCCAGTTTTAGATAAAATTATGTCAGGGACTAAAGAAGTTTTTAAAGTATCAACTAGACATAATTTTATAGACGCTAGTAAAGAGCATAAAATTTTAGTGGCCAATCAGGATGGTAATTTTACTTATAAAAATGTTTGCGATTTAAATATAGGTGATTTATTAGTTTTAAATAAAAATGAACGTACCAATAAAAAAATTAAAATTGATAAAAGTAAACCAATTGATAATAAGAATGGTTGGTTTAATAATATTAATTTAATACCAGATTATGTAACGGAAGAATTTGCGCAATTGTTTGGTTTCTTGATTGGTGATGGTTGGATTCCCCAACACGGTGATAAAGTAGCCTTTGCTCTTGGGGTTGATGTTGAAACAAATAATTTTTATATTAATTTATTAAAAAAATTCTCAGGTAAAGAAGAGGTATGTACTGATAATAAGCAAGTTCACGTTAATTCTAAATTATTAAAAACAATTTTAGTTAGATGTGGTTTTGGTGGGAAATCATACGAAAAGAGAATACCTGATTGGGTTTATGAGATGGAGGTTGATTTACAAAAAGCATTTGTTTCTGGTTTAATGGATGCGGATGGTTGGGCAACTAGAGACCAATGGGTTGTTGGATTACATATTGAGTTAAATAATAAACCTTTAATTGAAGATTTAAAAATACTTTTACAGAGAATTGGTTATAAATCTGGTTCGATTAGAAGTAGGCTTAGAAAACCTACAATAATTGAGGGTCGTGAAATTAAAACCGTGAAAGAGTCACACTTAATAACTTTTTTTGATTCATATTTAACTCAAATGAAAAAATATGAATTTAAAAATCGTAAAACTGATAACTTTATTTTAGAACCTATTCAAAGTATCGAATCCATTGGTGAATTTGAAACGTATGATATATATGTGGAAAATGAAAATCATAATTTTTACGCCAATAATGTGGTTGTCCATAATAGTGTATTAGAAAAAGCTAGACGTATATGGAAACAATTAATTCTTTCTGAAGATGCTATGCTTATTTACAGAGTAACTAGAGCACCAGAAAGAAGAGTTTATAAAATTTACGTTGGTAATATCGATGATGAAGATGTGCCAGCATACGTTGACGAAATTGCTAATAGATTTAAAAGAACTCCAATAACTGACCCTAGAACTGGTCAAGTTGACTTACAGTATAACCAAATGTCCAACGACCAGGATTTCTTCATACCTGTTAGAAGTGAAGATGCTCCAAACCCAATTGATACACTTCCTGGTGCTTGTATCGCATTAGATACACGTATACCACTTTTAGATGGTAGAACACTTGAGTTACAAGAAATAATTAAAGAATGGGACAATGGTAACAGAGACCTTTGGGTTTATTCTTGTGACCCTAAAACAGGTGAATTAGCCCCTGGGATGATAACTTGGGCAGGGGAAACTAGGAAAGATGCTGAGGTAATTAAAATTACGTTAGATAATGGTGAGTCAATTATAACAACACCTGACCATAAATGGGTTCATAGAACTAAAGGGTTTGTTGAGGCTCAAAACTTAATAGTGGGTGATAGTCTTATGCCTTTTTATACTAAAGAATCAAAAATAAGGGATAGTAAAAGTACATATAAACAAACTTGGGATAATCATAAACAAAAATGGGTTTATGACCATAGATTAGTGGCTAATTATTTTAAAAATATTAATGAACATAATGAATTTGTTTACAATATTGACTATATTGATGAACCGAAAAAAACAATACATCATGTAAATATTAATCGTTACGACAATAGACCGAATAATTTAACTTTTATGAATAATAAAGACCATTTTGAGTATCATTCAGATACATTTGGTAAGAATTTTTCAAGTATGGGTGGTTTAGCTTTAAAAGATAAATTAAATTCGGATATTAACTTTAAAAATAAATTCATTCAAAAAAGAAGTGAAAATAGTTTAAACATGTGGGCTAATAGAAGTGCGGAAGATAAGAAAATAATAGCTAATAAACAATCTTTGGGGTTAATTAATTATATTAATAATTTAAGTGAGGATGAAAAGTTAAGTAGAATATCTAAGTTAACAACACCAGAGGCTAGAAAAAAAGGAGTGGAAACGTTTAAAAATAATCCTAATCGAAATCAAATATTAAAAGAGATTGGAATTAAGATAAGTAAAACTAAGTCTACTAAAGAGGCTAAAGAAAATATGTCTTTAATGTCAAAAGAGTTTTGGAAATCTGAAGAGTATAAAAATAAAGTATTCTCTAAAAACCAAAATTTAATTTTTACTGATGAACTTTATAACATGTTTTTTGAAATGTTTAAATTAATAGGTAGGGCTGATTTAACTTTAAATGAATTAAATAAGTTAGAAGATTTTATCATAGAATTTAATAAACCTAATCTAAATATTAGAAGTTCATTAACTAACTTAGAAGTATTTACACATAATCATTTAATAAAAATGCTTAAAGAACGTGGATTTAATAACTACAGGGACTGGTGTAAGATTACAGCTAAAGAATTAGGCTATAAGAACGTTAGGGCTTGGAGATATTTTATCGAAAAGAATAAACCAACTGAAGTTCAATCTAATTATAACCATAAAATTATTTCTATAGAATGGTTAGAAGAAAGAGTTAATACTGGTACAATTACTGTAGATGGTAATGAGAAGTACCATAATTACCATACGTTTGCAACAGAATCTGGCGTATTTATTAAAAATTCAAATTTATCTGACATAGCGGATATTGAGTACCTTCAGCGTAAATTATTCACTGCATTAAGAGTACCTAAGTCTTTTTTAGGTTTTGATGAAGCTGTTGGTGAAGGTAAAAATTTAGCATTACAAGATATTAGATTCACTAGAACTATTAATAGAATTCAGCAATCTATGATTATGGAGTTAAATAAGATTGCAATTTTACATTTATTCCTTTTAGGTTTGGAAGATGAGTTAGATAACTTCACACTTACACTTAATAATCCTTCAACTCAAGCACAAATGCTTAAGATTGAGCAAATGCAAGCTAAAGTAACCCTTTATAAAGATGCTACGGTTGACGCTGGTAATGGTTTTGCTGCTATGTCTATGACTAGAGGTAAGCGAGAAATATTTGAATGGTCTGATGATGAAATTAAACAAGATTTCTTAGAGCAAAGAGTTGAAAAAGCTGCAGCTGCTGAAATGGAAAATACTGCTAATGTAATTAAGCATACTGGAACGTTTGATGAGGTTGATAGACTTTATGGTGATATTAATGTGGCTAAGGCTGGTGGCTCTGGTGAAGGTGGTTCTGGAGGTGGTGGCGATGAAGGTGGTTCCGTAGGTGGCGGAGGTGGAGGCTTCGGTGGAGGCGGTGGCTTCGGTGGAGATTTAGATTTTGGTGATGAAGGTGGTGATGAAGGGGCTGATTTAGAGGGTGGCGATGAAGGTTTAGGTTTTGGTGAAGAAACATCTGAACCTACTGAGACTGGTGGAGCTGAGGAAACTACAGAGCCAGAAACCAAAGAGGAATCTATTAAGGGTAAAATTGATAATCTATTAATAGAACAAAAAATTAATTATAATAAAAAGGTTAACAGATATAAGGATATTTATTTTGGTAATTTATTAAATTCATTTAAAAAAAATGACGATATCGTACTTAATGAAAGAGTTAAGGTTACAGATAAAAACATTAAAATTAATGAAAGTATTAACAATATGATTAATGATATAGATAAAATGATTAATGAATAAGAATTTTATAAATATTTTTAATATTTATTTAATATAAACTAAAGATTATGTCAAGCAAACAAAAAACATATATGAATTTTGGTGAAATTAAAACCATATATAATGGAATTTTAGCTGAGTCGATTTCTACTGGAAATAAAAAGAATAAGAATCTTTTTAAACAATACGTAAAATCTCTTAAGGAAAATGAAGCACTTAAAACTCAATTTTTTATTTTCAATAATATTGAGAATAAAATTGAGAGTGATAAAAATAAGGCTATTGAATTTGTTAAAGAAAATATTTCCTTAATGAATAAGTTTTCAAAAAAAGAGATATCTGAATCTGCTAAAAAATTAGCTGGTGAATTAATAAATGAAAAACATAATTTATATGTGGTATCTGATGATATTAAGAAATTGTATGAAAATATTTCATTTTTAATTAATACAGAAAAAAATGGTAAAACTATTGGTGATATTCTTGAAGCTACTCATTCGGTAGCAGATTATATTATTAATAATAAAGAATCAGAACCAATTGTTGAGGGATTGGAAGATATAGTTATTTCAACTAAAGAATTAGGTAATCTTATGGTTAATAAATTTAATGAAAGATATAATGAACTTAGTGAGTCTGAACGACAAATATTTAAAACTATATTAGAGTCAACTGACGAGAATAGAGAGGAGTTATATTCTAATTCAATTAAAGAATGTCTTGATTTGGTGAATAATAAAATAAATAGTGATGAGACACGAGGTGAGTTGGAATTGTATCAAAGTTTATTAGCATTGAAAGAAAATTTATTAAATAGAAAATATATTAAGGAGTCATTTGAAAATGATATTATAAAAATAATAGAACTTAAAGAAAGTCTAAAATAATTAATTAAAAAAAAGGGGGTTTTGAATAATTGTTTAGAAAATATAAAAAAGTTACGTTGTTTGGTTGAAAATCTAACCGTTCGTGATGCTGAGACATTTGAAATGTTAGATATACTTAAGTTAACCTTAGAACATAATACTGATGGATATTGGGACTGGGATATGGTTACTGATTATATATATCTTAGCTCAGGTTTTAAAAAACAATTAGGCTATAGTGATGATGAGATGCAAAATAATCCGTCATCATGGCAAAATTTAATGTTTAAAGAAGATTTAGATAACATGCAATCCGAGTTATATAGACATATTAATAGTAATGGTGTTGAACCATTTAAAAGTGTTATAAGATATACACACAAAGATGGTCATATTGTTAAAATATTGTGTAGAGGTAGTGTTATAAAATGGGATGATAATGGTAAGCCACTTAGAATGGTTGGTACACATATAGATATTACAGATTTATAAAGTTATAATGATGATACAGAAAAACGAACATGGTATACCTCAAAATGGATGGAATGAATACTCAAAATTAGTTTTAAATGAGTTAGAGAGACTTAATGAAAATGATGAAAAAATTCAATCAATTCTTAGTGAGATAAATCAAAAATTAAGCAAAATAGATTCGTTAGAAAAAGATATTCAAAATATTAGCAAATGGAAACGTTATATGGATGATGTTGCTAGTCCTAATACACTTAAGGATATGAAAAAAGATGTGTCAGAACTTAAGACATTTAAAACAGTTGCGACCACAGTTTGGGCTGTTGTTCAAATAGCATTTGGTGTTTTCATGGCAATCTGGAAAAAATAATCAACATTTGACTTTGTCATTTTTTTTAACTATAATTATAAAAAATATAAAATATGATTATAAATAAAAATGGCAAACAATTAGAAACTTCTGGTTATAAAAATTACAAAGTTTTATCAGGTACAATTGATAACAAAAATCCTAAAGCATTATATCTTACAATATCCGCATGGGGAGAAACAATTACAGATGATAATGTAAACTACAATAACGTATTTAAGTCAATTATAAAAGAGATAAAAAAACAAATCAATTTTAATATAAATCAAAACTTGTTTCACAACGAAAGATGTATAGTTGATTTTGATATGAGAGAATCAGGTATATCATTTGGCAAAAAGAGTTTTATGAATTGTGAAATAACATTATACCAAAAGAACCAATTTAAGATACAAGAAAAATTAATACAAAAAGAATTAAAAAACATTACTGATTTTGTAATTAATGAGATATTAGAAAAAAATGAATATTTTAAATTCACTAAAACTAAAAATTAAAACTATTAAACTTATTAAACCAAAGCTCAGGATATAATTCTGAGCTTTTTTGTTTATCTGATATATTTATTATTAAAAGATAGATATGTCAAATGAATTAAAATTACTTAAACCTGGACAATCTGGTACTGGAATCCTTATTGAAAGCGACTCAGGCTATATTGACCCAAATGATTATAGAAATAAATCATTTGTAAATGAAGTAAAAAAACTTGAACCAGGTAGTACCATGTCGATACCAGCTCAATTAATACTTTATGTTGTATTACAAAAATGGGGTGTTGTTAATAGAAATGGTAGAATATACCCTAGAGAAATACTTGAAAGAGAAAACAATAATTATCAACAATTAATTAAAGAAAGAAGAGCTATAGGTGAATGTGTTCCAGGAGGTACTGGTGTGTTCACTTCAAAAGGTTGGGTTAATATTGAGGATATCAAAATTGGTGATGAAGTTTTTACTATTAATGTTGACACTAATAAGTTAGAAGTTAACAAAGTTGAAGATACTATTAGCAAACATTATAAAGATGATATGATTCATATTTATAATAACTCATCATTGGATATGATGATAACTAAAAAACATAAGGTGGTTTTATGGGATAGAAACAATAAACCTTATATTTTAACTGGTGAAGAGTTATTTGAAAAAATCAATAATGGTGATTCTAAAGTTTCTCATTCAACAATTAAACATTCAGCAGAATGGATTGGTGAGGATGTGGAATATATTAAAATACCAAATAGTGATTATATTGTTGATTCAAAATTATGGGCAGCATTCTTAGGTATATTCATTTCAGATGGTCACACTATTGGTTCTTGTGGTAGTCATAAAAAAAATGTAGTCGGAATTACTCAAGTTAAAAATAAAACAAAAAATAAAATAAAAGAATTATTAGATAAATTACCATTCAAATATACTATATCTAATGATAGGCAATTTTTAATTTATAATGAAGCCCTTTATAATTTCTTAAAACCACTTGGTAATTCAAACGAAAAACACATACCAGAATATGCTAAGAATTGGAATGTAGATTTACTAAATATACTTTTTGATTGGTTATTGTTAGGTGATGGTAGAAATAGAAGTAATTATAAGAATGAATTACTTAAAGAATATTATACTGTTAGTAATAGATTATCTGATGATGTATTTGAATTATTACTTAAAATTAGTAATGGTGCAACTTATAATGTTAGACAACAAAAGAATAGATATATATTTGACGAAATTGTTGTTGAAAAAGAAGTTGAATTTGATGGTCAATTAGAAATTGTTAAAGAAATTATTAAAAAGAAAAGATTAATAAAGGCAGAAAATTCTAAACCATTGAATATTATTTCTGAGAGAAGAAGTAGTGGTATTTCAATGGATACTAGATTCATTAAGGCTGAGAAAATTTCTTGGGATGATGACGTTTATTGTCTTACTGTTGATAATGGAACTTGGTTGATGAAATATAATGATAAAATTTCTTGGACACATAATTGTGACCACCCAGAAACTTCTATTATATCTGTCGATAGAATTTCACATAATATTATTGAAACATGGTGGGAAGGTAAAACACTTATGGGTAAAATGGAAATCCTTATGTCGCCAGGTTATATCAATTATGGTATTGTATCAACTAAGGGTGATGAAGTTGCTAACCTAATTAGAAATAATATAATGGTTGGTGTATCCTCTAGAGGTGTTGGTTCATTAAAACAAATTAACGGACAAAATATAGTTCAAGATGATTTTGAATTAATATGTTGGGATGTTGTAACATCACCAAGTACACCAGGTTCGTGGATGTTTACTGATGCTCAAGCAGCTAAACCATTTACAGAATCTGTAGAAAAAAATAAAAATTTATTAATTAATAAAATAAATAATTTTTTAATTGATTAATATTTTTTTACTTAAAATTAGCTTTTTATAAAATTAACATATATTTATAAACAACTGGGCATACTTATGCCTTAATAAGAATCATTTAAATTAAAAATAAAAAAAAATGGCTGATAAGAAAAAATCAATTTTAGAAGAAGCTATCTTGGATGCAAAAAGAATTCAAGAAGCTTTAAATGCCAACACAAAAGAAATACTTCGTTCGGTAGCGAAAGAAGAAATTGAAAGTTTAGTGAAAGAATCTTTAGAAGAAGATTATGAAGAAGAAGATGTTGATGACACTGAAGAAGAAATCGAAACTGGTGATGACGAAGAAATCGAAACTGGTGATGACGAAGAAGGTGACATCGAAGTTGGTGACATCGAAACCTCAGAATTAGGTGATGACCTTGAAGGTGATTACGAAACAGGAATGGATGCTTTAGCATCAGATGATGAGATTGAGATGGATATGACAACAGCATCAGATGAAGACGTTATCGCAGTTTACAAAAAATTAACTGGTGATGATGAAATCGAAGTTGTAGTTGACGATGAAGCTGGTGAAGTTAAATTGAATGTTACTCAACCTGGTGAGTTTGTTATTAAGATGGACAAGGCTGGTAAGGGTGCTGAGATTGACATGGACATGGATGATATGGACATGGATGATATGGACATGGATGATATGGACATGGACGATATGGACATGGACGCTCCAGAAGAAATCGAAGACGAAGACGAAGTTATGTATGAAATCGCTTTAGAAGAAGGTGATAACTGGTCAGATGCAAACGATAATACTGGTAATTTAGGATTTGATAGTAAAAAAGCCCATGCAAAAGCTGAAGGTGATATGGTAATGTCTGAAAACGAAGAAATTGAAGAAGAGGAAGAAATCATGTCTGAAGAAGATGTTGCTGAAGGTGAAGAAACTATCGAAGAGAAAATTAGTTCAGGTATTGGGATGAGCGTTGGAAAACACAGAAACCCATCGGGTCCAGGTTCAATTGGTGCTCCAGCTGGTCCAGGTTCGAAAATTAACGAATCTAAAGTTTCACAACAATATAAAGCTTTGTTAACTGAGGCTAATGAACTTAAGGGTAAGAATGAAGAATATAAACAAGCTCTTAAACAATTTAGAACTATGTTAGCTGAGACTGTAGTTTTCAACTCTAATTTAACTTATGTAACTAAGTTATTTATGGAACATTCGACTACTAAGAGTGAAAAAGAAGCAATCTTCAAAAGATTTGACAATGAAGTTTCTACTCTTAAAGAATCGAAAAAACTTTATAAAACGATTGCTAGTGAATTAACAGCTAGAAAGCCAATGAACGAATCAATCGTGAATAAAATGAATAAAGAAGTTAGTTCAAGTGTGTCTAAACAACTTAATGAAAGTACGGCATACGTGGATAAAGAAACTTCAAGAATTATGGACTTAATGAGAAGAGTCGATAATAGATAATAATAACAAATAAAAATAAAAACAAAAACAATTATGTCACACTTATTAAATTCAGGACAAGTTGGGAACATCGGATTAAACCACATGAAGGCTATCCGTCAACAAACTCAACAAAAATGGGATTCTTTAGGATTCTTAGATGGTCTTAAAGGTCATATTAAAGAAAACGTTGCTCAATTATTTGAAAACCAAGCGTCTTCTTTATTAACTGAAAGCACTGATGCTACGTCTTCAGGTTCTTTCGAAACTGTAGTATTCCCTATCGTTAGGAGAGTATTCTCTAAATTATTAGCTAATGATATCGTGTCAGTACAAGCTATGAACATGCCAATCGGTAAATTATTCTACTTCGTACCTCAAACTTCTAACAGAGTTAATGGTGCTGGTGGTGCTGGTGACCCATATATTGATGGTCCTACTTATTCTGCACACACTTCATTAGATAGAGCTTTACCTTCTTGTGTAGACGTTTCAGGTAACTGTGCTGCTACATCATTTAAAGCTAAATCTTTATATGATTTATATTACAATGATGGTTTATTTGATAACTCAAAAGGAACTGTAACAATCTTTACTAACCCTACTGTTGCTTTACAAACTTTAAGCGCTGCAGGTACTTTTAGTGCTGCTGCTAACTTATCTGTTTTACCAAAAGCTACTGATGGTTCGTTAAGAGCTGCTATCTTAAAAGTATCAGGTTTTGGTGCTGGTAGAGATAAAGGTAGATTAACTGGTCCTGATGGAAACGAAATGGATACTGAAGCATTCTTAGCTTCTTTAAAAGTTACTAACGGTGCTGGTGAAGCATTAGTTGACCAAGATGGTAACACTGTTATTGCTGACGCTGCACAAATTCCTTTCAGATTAGTTACTCAAAAGTACGGTAAAGGTATCGTTGCTTATGATGATATTTGTGATGCAGGTGGTGATTTATACATCGAAGTTGATTTAACTCACCCAGTTG
>Ga0129333_10005870_pt1 | contig 11575 bp, 19 predicted proteins | sample CPB6_08_DNA_FD_94474 | JGI IMG/M metagenome (GOLD analysis project Ga0129333, IMG submission 94474) | Freshwater to marine salinity gradient microbial communities from Chesapeake Bay, USA - CPBay_Sum_0.6_0.8_DNA | ecosystem: Environmental > Aquatic > Marine > Coastal | place: USA: Chesapeake...
AACATTATTACAATTGCCAGCACAATTATTGTGCTGATCCTGTTTTGAGATGGATCACCTGTGGTCATTTTTTAACACCTTCAGCAGAATCATTGTGTGCTTTGATAAACTCTTGTGGGAATTCACAAACACCACCGGGTAAGAACTTTGTGTCATATTTGACAATTTCTTTATCTATATAACGAGTGATGTACTCAGTTCTACCACGTATGATTTTTATTTTTTCTTTGGTCTTTGTTTCTATTTTTTGATTGGCCTGCTGGGATTCTTGTTCAGCTCTGGCCACCCTGGCTTCTAGCTCATGAACACGATTTCTCCAGAGCATTTCTGTAGAATACCCGCCTTTGAAATAAACTCCAGCAGTCAACAATACCAATGAAACAATTTGTACCAGGCCAACATAAGGTGCCAGTACTGGTGCCATGCGAATTAAGTATTTTAAAAATAAAAAAGATATCAAGCTGGCAAAAACACCAACCAACAAAATTGCGTTGATGGCCAGAGACAACCAAGCATCAGGTAAAAAATCAAGCATCCACATGATTATTTAAATACTTCCAAGGCATGATTATAGTGTTTGATGCGATCTTCGAGACCTATATATCCACCATTGATAATCTTGGTCATGGTCTTGATATCGCCGGCATCGGCCCACTTGTTGAGATTGTTGTTTTCCCAAAACCAACAAGCTGACTGCACAGCACCTTCAAATGTTTCAAGATATTCGGTTATTTCTTCCACCGGGGTTTCGATGCTGTCGGCAAAATCTTGATAGTTATTTTTACCAGTCAACTGAATTAGTCCGCGACCGCAGTAGCGCCAGCCATCACCCGAAGCTTCGTCGCTGTTGCCCATGCGATTGGCATAGACTCTGTTGGCAATTTTTTCAGGTTGATTGGCATAGGCAGCAGCAATGCCATCATCGGGAAAATACTTGGCGAATGTTTTACGCAATGATGCAGCTCGATAGTTTAGGTTTTCACGTAAGAAAACATAGTTGCCCGACTCGTGTGCAGTCTGTGCGATAAAGGCAGCCACTCGCTGTGGTGTGTTGATTTCGTAATCAGGTAAAATGCTGTTTAATGCCGTGACCCAGTAATTTAGATAGGCATTTTTACCAATACAGCTTTTTAATTGTTCTTGGGTGATTTCCATGTGGTCTCCAGATATTATCTACTGGAGTATTTATTTGACCCAAACTACAGACGACCGGCGGCTCTCAGCTGCGCTCTTATTTGAGTAGCACTAATAGCGTGTATTTCCTCGCCCAAATCGTGCTGTGTAAAAGTATAGCCTACACCACGACCATAACTGATATCTACAATATTTGGAACCTGCATGATAATGTACTCGACATTGTAGGTAAACCCTTCTTGAAATAGTGCAGATATTATACTAGCCTTGACTGCATCAAACTCAAAGGGATTGTCGGCCTGTTCGACAGTTCGCCCGGCGCCTGCATCTTGACCGATGATGCCGCCAACGTTACGAATCATAATGCAAACTTGGCCTGTTTCGAGCAATGCTTTTTTAAACAATGCGGTGTGACCTGGATGCCAAGGTTGCCAACGCCCTAGCATTTGTGTTGTGGGTTTTTTTGGGTCAAACATCTTTTACTCCAAACTTAATGTGTTTATACCATACACGCTCGTGTGCATAATACAGTATAGTTTTAGTGATTACTTCAAAACCACCTATAGCTGCGCCAAGGGCAAAAGAGCCGGTAAAAAACCAACTAATTGCAATAGTATCTAGCGTACCCAAGATGCGCCAGGTAACTGCTTTGGCTAGATGCCTTCGTGGTTCAATTATTTTTGATGTTTCCATGGCGTTTGATATAGTTGGCAACTACTTGTGACAATTGCGCTGGCGTGTCATCGAACCAAGAACTAACATGATAGTTGTAGTGGGTAGGAGGTTCGAACATTTTGTTTGTATCGTCAAATCTTCCTTGTTTGATAGTATTCATCCATACCACATAGTCGGCAGCAAATGCTTCTCGAGCCTTTTCTGTCGGGCAAACAAAATCTGCAACTGCAATCTTGCCTGCCTTGACTACACCATCGGCTAAATGGCGCATGCGATTGGCCTGTCGAATACGACCTTCGGGACTAAAATCCCAGTCATTGTATTCTTCTCGAACTTGATCGGCATTGAGCCACACCCCGCCAATAAGTTGAGCAAAGGGTTCTGCTAGTGTGCTTTTACCTGAACCAGGTAATCCCATTATTAAAATCTTGTGAGTCACTGATTTAATCTAACCAAGTTGTAAATTCGGATACGGGCACCCGATCTGTATAGAAAGTATTGATGAGCGCAGACTCGTCGGCATAGCCAAGGGCTAGACCGCATAACACTACTTCGTTTGGTTTGGCATTGCAGTGAGACAGTACAATCGAGGCATAGTTATTAAGAGCGCCTAATGCACAGGTATGGAGACCACGTGCTCTTGCTGCCAGCATAAGATTTTCCATACACATGCCAATGTCCATTAGGGTGCCGCGGCCTTGCCCTTGAATACGATCCACAGTAAATATCATACCAACTGGGGCATCAAAAAAGCGATAATTTCCCTGTTGTTGAGCATGCATTTTTTCTTTGTCGCCTTTAGCAATTCCTAACAATCCATAAAGTCCCCAGCCATTTGCACGCCTACGCTCAAGATAAGGACTACCCCATGTGGGGGGATAATTAGTATGAGGCTCGGCAGCTGATGGGTCTTCATATGCAGCACACATTTTCTCTACTAGACTGTCTCGACTTTTGCCCTGAAGAACATACACCAACCACGGTTGTGAATTACTACCTGAACCCGATCGGCTAGATAATTCCAGCAGTTCGACAATAGTTTCTTTCTCCACGGGCCGGTCAGTAAATGCTCGTACAGACATGCGAGTTTGAATAGCATCGTCAACCAACGGTGCTGGGTTTTTTAAAAGATCGGTTATATTCCAATTTGTATCAGTAAATGATGTCATTAATTCTCCTAAGGTGACATATTAATTATAAAAAATTAAAACACCCACTAAATTACTTTTACTCTCACATCCGACAACACATAGTCCTGGCGATATTCCTTGGGTGGCATTTCGATTTTTAATGCAGCGGCTAATTGTTGATTGTCAGTGACATACTTTCCTTCGTATTTCCACCAGGCCTTTAGTATGTCAGCATTTTGAGATTGTATAATCTTGGCCATGTTACGAAAATCTCGAAAGTATTCGTGATAGTCAGGATATGTTATATCAAAGTGCCCACATTTAACCCACCAGCCCAGGCAACTGTCGTCACTACGATGCACTATTACTATGGGACAATCAGGCCAGCAGGCCCGCAAAAAATCAATGTTGTTGGAGAATACATGACTTTTGATAATACGAATACCTGTGCCTGTAAATGCACTGTTGAATATATCTTCTAGGCCAGATTTGCTTATTTTAAACAAATTGTCCGGTAGGTTAAATTCCATTCCGGGATCAAAATATGCACCAAGGTGCATGAGTTCTAATTTTCCCGACGCATCATGATAATAGGTTCTAGACTCAGAGTAATCACTGCGGTCGATATCAGGACTGTAGTAAATGTTCTTTACCACGCTGCTCCATTTTGAGCCTGGAGCACCAGCTACAAAAATATATTTCACTTGGCGGATAGTTTTTCAATGATAGGAGCAAAGTTTTTACGCAGTTCTTTGCTGTAGTTTGACACTCCTTGAGGAGTTAACTGTGTTTGATCAATCAGTATATAGTTATTTATTGCCCAATCTTGGTACTCCTTGGTTTTTATAGCGCGAGCAAATTCCGTTTGATACCACTTGACAATGTGTCCTGGGGTGTTGGGTGGCAAGCTGACCATCCAGCCAGCATAAACACTGATTCCCGGTACGCTGTCTTCCAACAGCCGGGCTCCGGCCACTGCTTCGGGCACACGATTGCCGGTTAGGCCAATTAGTTTAACTCGTCCAGCATCGATCAAGGGCCTTGCAATGGCCACGGGCATGATGCCAAATTCAATGCCGGCTGTGCTGGCCACAGCTTGAACAGCTTGACTTGGTCCGCCATATCTAACTGACACTATCTTTTTAGCGTCAGCACCGGTTTTTAGCATGATATACTCGTAGGCCATTTGGTGCGCTCCACCACCCACTGCCACAGTGATATTTCTATGCCCTGATTTAATAGAAGCCAAAAATTGCTGTGGAGTATCAACAATGCTGCTGGGATTGGCCACCAGGGCCAGTGGGCTTTGTCCCAGGGAAACCACATTGTTAAAACTGTTGTGGGAAAACTTTTTAAGATCTTTTTGCCAAATATCATTGGTAACAAAAAGGCTCATATGACTAGGGACTCCGATAGTTTCTCCATCAGCTTTTGCAGCCATTAGTAAATTTTGTGCTACTACTGCATCTGCTCCGGGTTTGTGCTCAACGACAAATGTTACTCCGGGATTGTTTCGTTCCACAATACTTGAAGCCTTGCGAAAAGAAATTTCATTGCCCGATCCTGGGGCAAAGCCAATTATGGTCTTTATCGGGTGTTGGGGTTGCCAGGCCAACGCCAACGCAGGAACCAAAGCCAATGCAGCTAGAATTTTTTTCATCTGTAACTCCTTTGATTAAATACTTATAGAAAAATTTGCATTTGATGCAAAAATATTTATCAAATAGGAAAAATTTTCAATGAATACTAAAATTTTTGCGCTTCTAACAAAAAATTTGTCAGAAGCATTTAATTTGCCCAAGTACAGTCATGTTGTAATTGGTCCAAAAACAGAAGTTGAATTGTTGCCCTGGACGCCTGCAAGATACAGTAAGTTTAAAGATGCCGTAGAAGCAGAACTAAGTCTACCCTGCGATTATGTAGGCACAGTCGAAGACATTGTGGCAGATCTCAGTGAACGATACACACGCAGATTTTTTAGTGAGATGTGGCGGCCGCGTACCAATGAATATGAGCATACTGGTTGGCAGCTAGTTGATGAAGTCAACCGGCTTAATCCACAAAGTGTACTAGATGTAGGCTGTGGCTATCATCCTTTTAAAGGTCGTATCAACAATCTTGTAGGCATTGACCCCTACAACGATCAAGCCGACTATGAAGTAGACATCTTAGAATATCAAGTTAAGCCCGAAAGTCACGATGTTATTTTAGCATTAGGTTCTATTAATTTTAACAGCAAAGATGATGTTGAAACAAGGTTTGCCCATTGCGTTAATTTGTTAAAACCTCGTGGTAAATTTTTCCTACGGGCTAATCCAGGTATTCCGCACAAAACAGGACCCTATGTAGATATTTTCCCATGGTCGTTTGCTGTGGTTAATGAATTTGCAGATCGTTACAATTTGCGCCTAGATGAATTTAGGCACGATGCCAACGAGCGACTCTACTTTGTCTATACTAAATTATAAGATGCAATTAGTTCTGCTGCTGCTGCATGCGCCTCTTCTAACGGATGAAGTGTGGGGCTAATTGCAAATCCTCGATCGCGGCTGTAGTCTAAAAAAGTCTTGCCATCAAATCGAGTCATGTAGGGCTGGCAGTAGCGTTGTAGTTCTGAAACAGCAGGAGTGCAATGCCACCGTTGATCAAACATTAGTTCATCCATATAAGTCATAATAAACTTATTTCCTGAATTTTTTAATGCATCTATGGCCACACGAATATTAATTAATGTAGTAAGTTTATCACGGTATTCGCTGTGAATGTCTCGGTAATATGTTTTTGCTAGATCGTCGGTATCTACCGGCATAATTGTGCGCCAATTATACCTAGCATCAGTGGTTGTGTAATCAAACCTATCAATCCAGGTCCAACTTACAATGTAGACTGCTGGCTCGACGTCAGCTAATTGATTTAATAATCTCTCTGTTATTTGTAAATTTCCCGAACCGCCGCGGGCATAGCAAGAATAATCCCAATTGTTATGTTGTGCTAATAATGCAGGCCATGTATATTGACTAGCTATAGGAATTGGTAAATTGCGGCCGTCGTCGTGTAAATCAGTTCCAAAAATGAAACTACACCCAAAACTCTTTAATCTCATTAGGAAATTACTTATGGAGTTTTAGTAGCCGTTTTTAAATAATGCTGCACCGGTGTTAAAACTAGGACTCCATGAAGCTGCGTCACGGCCACCCTTACGTCTACTCCACTCATAGCCAGCACGATGTCCCGAACAGTCTTTAGTGCAGGGCGATCCCTTGAATGTTAGTTCGTTTAAATTTATTAAATCTTCGTGTGGCCAACTGATATAGCTTTTACCGTGTTCGTCGCCTGCACGAACAACAAATACACCACCGTCATCATAGCCCTCATCTTCACCAATTTCCCAGCCCATTGCCTCTAATGTTCTTTGGGCTTTGATCATTTCTTGTTCTGTACCATTCCACCACATGGCGGCCAAACGATGTAGAATTTCTTCTTCGCTGGGCCCGCTATTATCATCGCCTGACCCATATGGTGCAAATTCAAAAAAACGCATTATATAATTCCTGCTGCACTTTGTAACGAACGCATTTCATTGTCACGCTCGTAAATCTGTTTGGTTTCTAGACCTGCGGCCACTCGCATTTCGTTCATTTCAGACTCAAAACGTTTGCGATATTCTTTTGGGCTCAGTGGAACAACGGAATCAAATGTATCTCGACTAAATGGGTATTCTTGATCGCGATAGTGCATGGTCCAGTCGTCTTTACCAAACTCGGTCAGGGTGGCTAGATCATCTATTAGAATCTCCACGTTGCCCCCGGCTGTGCTACGACGGCGCAACTCTACATAGACCAGATAACGATTGGGTTTAATTTCGCCAGGACTTTTATCGGCATCTATTACAAAATCATAGCCTTTTTCAAACCAGCTCATTAGGTCTTTGGCTGCTTGATTATCGCGCACAAAAAAACTAACAGTAATAATGTCGTCATCATCGCCCATCTTGGCGCTGAACTCGTCCACGTGAATGGTGGGCTTGACAAGCCCGTCTAGATCTTTATAGTCCAGGCTTTCAAATAGTGGGAACGGCTGGAGTTTGCTCTGACTGTTGGGTTTGTTCATCTTGTTTAAATTCTTCTTGATTTAAATCTTCTTCGTAGGCACTGTCTAGATCTGCTAGGTCAATGTCCTGATCTTCTAATTCGATTGATCCGGTGCGTATGTCGCTCATTAAGGCCTTGGGTATGACAATTTCTACTAGCCACACAGGTTTTTCTACGATACGTGCCTTGTGTGTGCCGGGTTGATAGTCCGACGGATCATTGATTTTAATGGGGATTTTAATGCGAGTCTTTTTGTAGCGCACGATGCAGTCAAATGGCAATAAGCGACGAGCACCGCGTGGGTCTGGCATTAGGTTTTCCGGCCACATAAAAGTACAACTGACACGATATTTGCTAATTTCAGGACCGGCAACCAGCTCGCCAATTTCCCAATTTTTAAACGCATAAATGTCCAGCTCGTCTAGGACTCTTTCAAAATCCAACAGAGTAAGCAAACTACCTTCAGACAGGTAGATATCCCGAATATTGTCAGCGACCTGCCAGTAATCACTGTGGTCTTTAAAAAGTTCTCGATCTCTAGGTCCCATAGTGTTATTTATGGTTTTGGATAGTTTGCGTTGTTTTTAAATTCTTGTCGCAAAGACATGTACTTAGTTGCTTAAAAATCAAAAATCTCTACCTATAGAAAATATGTTATAAAACACCTAAATACCCTGGACAGAAGGCAACTGTCAATCTACAAGAAATGGAGTTAGCACTTGAGTAGAAATAGAGCTTTAAAAGCACCACACCAAAAAAGCCGCATCCCACCACAATTAGACAACATTGTCCAATTTCAAACACGCCAAGTTTTCTCGAGACCCGTAGACTTGATTCCTCGTACAAAAAACCAGGAACGTTTGGTATTGGCTCTGCAGGACGCGGACCAGCACATAGTTATTACAGTAGGACCAGCAGGAACAGGTAAAACTTACTTGGCCATGCAGGCCGCTGTCAAGGCACTTAAAGAAGGAGATTGTAAAAGAATTATCTTGACTCGCCCGGCAGTGGGGGTTGAAGGTGAACAACACGGCTTTTTGCCGGGCAACCTAGTTGCTAAAATGGAGCCTTGGACTAGGCCATTGCTAGATGTCATGCGTGAGTATTATCGACCGCAGGAAATCATATCAATGATCGAAGACCAAGTTGTAGAGATAGCACCTCTAGCATTCATGCGTGGTAGAACATTTAAAAACGCATGGGTTATTGCTGACGAAATGCAAAATGCCACGCCAGCTCAGTGCAAAATGTTAATGACCAGAATCGGATCCCACAGCAAGATCATCATCACCGGAGACGTAGAACAAGCAGACCGTAATTATGGAGGGAACGGTCTAATAGATCTCTACGAAAGGTTGCAGAAAGGAGGTGTTGAAGGAATTGCTGTCTGCGCTCTAGACCAGCGCGATGTGCAGAGGCACAAAATCATTGGTCCGGTGTTGAATCTCTACGCTGATTGACCAGTGATTAATTCGTAGGCTTCACGCCAATTTTTGACTACAGGATACGGGCACTGATGATTCATGTTGTGCCCGTGTTCCATTAGCACACTACGTAAACCTAGATCGTGGCCTAGGTCAGCATTTTCGGGCTTATCCTCAAACCACCAGCAGCCTGAATCACGATAAGGCTCTAGAGCATAGTTCTTATCTGCACCTGTTTCTAAACAAACAATACGTTCAAATGCTGTTTCACCAAACAGTTTCTTTAGATTCATTTCACGCAGGCGTTGGGCATTGATATCGCTGCTGAGGCTTGTAATACAGTGAAACACATACCCGTGTTCTTCGTGCAGCCGCTTAACATAATACATGGCATCACGCAAGGGTGGCAAGAACCCAATGGCCGCTGACTCATTAAACAATTTAATTAATTTGCGACCTTGCTCTCGGTTGATACCATAACGACTGCCAATATCGTACTCAAATTCTGCGCCTGGCTGTTTTTCGTGCCCGTGTTGTTCCATCCAGATGGCAAAGGCATACTCCCAATTACATAATACGCCGTCGCAGTCAGTTAAAATTAAGCGTTGCGGGTCATGCTGCTTTTGGTTCTTCATTTTTTTCCAGATCGACTTCGTAGCCGTTTTCGTTGAACAATCTTGTGATAATTTCTTTGTAATATTGCATGTAATATTCCGCAATTTTATTGAAGTCTTTGGGCACAACAACTCCGTTCATGCTGGCCCTGACAACTTCTAGTTTTTTAAAATCTAGAATTACATTGGCAGTCTGTAGATCTCGTGGTTTGAGATTTTTTGCAACGGCCATGGACTCATCGATCTGTCCTGTGGCTTTTTTATAGTAGGTGATTATTAGGTATCGCATTATTTTCAAAAATAAAAAAACAATCTCCCCAGTCACTGGTCCTGGGCACATTTTTTGTAAAATTTTTAATTAATAAAATTTTTTGTTTACTTAATTCATTTATCCAATTCTCCAATTCTAGATAAAAATTTTGACGTAACCGATTAAAGTTTACAAATTGAAAATTAAAACTTACAAACATTTTTCCTCGAAAACAGGTCTGTTCCTGAAGCAAAATAATCTGATCTTGTATTTGTTGTAGGGTCTTATACTTAAATCTCAATGGGTTCAATGCTAGAACATTCTGGTATTGCCCGGTTTGGTCTACATCTAAAAGCTCAATTTTTGGATAAACAATTTTACAGTCAATGGCCAAAGTTTTACCTGGACAGAGCATTTGTAATATCACCCGACTATGGACTGTACTGTTTTTGCATTTCCAACGACTGCCGTAATGACTTTTTAAATCTCTTATTAAATTTTTTTGCATAGCATACGATTGTCAGGGCTGATAAAATTTCCTACATCCCCGGTGTAGTTTAACTTTTGATACTGATAATCAGTAATTACATAGTTTTTTAAATTTTGGTTGACATAGTCAAATATTGCTGTATCGTAATTAACATCGCTGTTGGGATCTGGGTCGCAAATTAACAAATACCGATTTATGCCAACATATACCCATTCGCTGTATTGTTGATCTATTAATTTTACAATATCATTTATGTGTTTCCAATCATTATGGGCGTACAGTCTTAATTGCCCTTGATCTGAATTTTCGTAGTCTGCCCAAAGATCAAACGGCTCAATCAAGGTAACTTTCCCCCTACATCTCTGTATGCAATCCTCAAGGTGTTCAAGTTGCGGCAACGTTACTTGACCGGTGATTACTTTATGTTTCCAGTTGGTATGTATACCCATATTTTAATAATGCTTGTCTTACTAGTGGAAATGTATCTCCAGGGGTCAACAACGACAACGGCATCTGTTTATTAATAAATTCCAAAACAATTTGATCTAGCATATCTCTGTCAACGCACTCTGTGTCTAGTTTTGTGGCAATATGATTTAATTCGTTGATGATATTTTCTTTGGTAAAAAAGGTTTTAATTGGTAAATTAATTATGTCTGGTACTGGTAACGAAAACATCTTTCCATATATACCAAAATCTTCTTGAAAAAAATTTACCATACAATCAACTGCATCATCATCAGTGACGGCATCCACAGATTTCTTGGCCCACAAAGAAATTCCTTGTGTAGTTAATACAGAGCCAGGATACAAATTGTTTCTAAGTTGATTGTTGCTTTTGGTCATGCAGTTGGTCCATAAAATTAATTTTTCTATAAACGTTTCTGCAAATACACGGACAATATTAGCATTGGGGAAATATCGACGTAAAAATTTTACATTATCTCCTTTGTTGCCAACATCGGCCAATACAACAAATTGTTTGCCTTGGCGTATTTGATCCACTGCTGATGTATTCATTATTTGATAATTGTAGTCAAAGTCTCGAAGATTACCGTACTCTGCAACAGATCCTAACAAGAATGATTCAGTATGTTTGGGATAGTTGTGACTATTGCCGTATTGAAAATTCCAGTTAACCTTGGGGATTTTTACAGTAGACTTTAAATGCTCACTTAGAAGATAGTATATAAAGTTACCGTATCCTCCAGTTGGATACATTACCAGTATGCAATTTTTTGATTCTGCATCGAATTTATTCATGCAATTGACTGAGCTCAATCAACGTCGCTGAAAGATTAATTTCCTGATCAGCAACCAAGGGAATTTTAGCAATGCCATCTCGTATGACAACAATGGCCTGATCTTGTTGTTCTACAGTTTTGCCAAACAATTCTAAGTTGTCGTACATCCAGCGAAATATTTCTTCAGATTCCTCAGGACCGGAACTTTGACACAGCAGGGTTCTTGCATCACGCACACGGCCTTGTTTGAACAGGTCCACACAGTCCAGACGCCAGTCACCGGCACTTTTGTCTGCGGCGCTGGGCGGCAATAGCTTGCCAGTTTGACTGTTGGGCTGTAGCAGATTCAAACATTTGCGCAGGTCGGGATAAGTGGCCTTGACATAGGTGTCCAGTATGTCCAGATCAAATTCCACGCCTTCGGTGACCAACACCGTGGCTGCACGAGCAGTAAATTCTGTGTGATCGGTCTTGGTAATGTGAAATCCTTGACAGCGACTGTGTATAGGTGGAATAATCTTGT
>Ga0129333_10005871_pt1 | contig 11574 bp, 8 predicted proteins | sample CPB6_08_DNA_FD_94474 | JGI IMG/M metagenome (GOLD analysis project Ga0129333, IMG submission 94474) | Freshwater to marine salinity gradient microbial communities from Chesapeake Bay, USA - CPBay_Sum_0.6_0.8_DNA | ecosystem: Environmental > Aquatic > Marine > Coastal | place: USA: Chesapeake Bay...
CTCCATTGAATACAATTATATCATTTGAAATGACCGCACTACCTATCCTAAATCTACCATAACCAATAGGAACCGGAATATTTCTATTAGTAACATTTTTAATCTTTCCTAAAACAGAAGAGCTTGTTTTTATATCCACTGGTTCTTTAGGCGTTAGTAATTTAGTTAGAACAAAAGATAAAACTATCAAAACAACGCCAATAATTATTAAAGCCCCTACAAATCCACCTTGAACAACAGGTAAAATATCTACAACACTGTCTTTTTTTAATAATTTACTTTTTAATAAATGAGGCGGCATTATTTTTCCATCAATGTAAACAATAAAATGTGTAAAAAATTTATCCATTGTTCTAAAGAACAAATTTTCTTTACGATTGTTTGCTTCCAAAGCCTCAAAAATCTCCATAATTGATTTAACATCAAGCTCCCAAGATGAACCGAGTTTTTTCGCTAAACAACCGTATAAGTTAATCTTTATCATATGTTTTATAAAAAAATCTATTTAAATTTACACTGTATAATAACATATTTAAACAATGATATTTTTGATTTTCTAAATCCCAATCTGAAAAACCTTTGTCGTTATATTTATAAGGATGACTATGAAATAAAATAGAATCAATGTTCTTTAAATATTCTTTATGCGAAATAGTAAAATAGTTAAATGGATCTGGATGCAAATTATCACATTTTACAAATATATTATTTTTAATAAAACCACATATTTCAACATTAGAATTTTTAGATAATTCCACTAAATTATTTAATAAATCTTTAGGAAGGAAGTTTATATTCATATTGAACAGTACCAGGAAAACCCCCAAAAGGAATGCCTATTTGATTACCATTAAATCTTAAACTACAACCATTAAGATTTTTAGAACACTTATCCTCCTTCCATTTATTTGTAAAATTGAATGGATGCTCATTAAAAGATCCATTTTGATCTATACAAACAAAAAATCTAGCTGGTATTGAATTATTATTAATTTGAGAATCCTCATTAAAATCAAAATTAATAGGAGGCTCTATTTTTACAAAATCACCAAATTTATAACGAGTATTTCTATTGTAATCACCTCTATAAATTAAATTATTTAAACCGTAAGATTCCGATGTTGATAATTGGCTATTCGCTGCGTTTGCAACTAAAAACATTTTATTATTTTCATCAGCCATTGGCAAACCAAGATTTTCTTCGTCTGTAAAAAAAGTGGATCCCTTTTTAATTACTGTTTTACTTTTTGTAAACGGCACAGGTAAATTATATTTATTTCCTAAATAAAATGAAATATATTCTGCTTGTTCTAATGTCAAAGTTGTATCATAAATAATTATTTCATAAACTACAATTTCACTAGGTTCAACAATATTAAAACCAAGACCATTAGAACCATTTATAAAACCATCTCTTTGCACATAAATATTACCATCTCTTATAAAATATGTTGTACTTGTAGAGCTATTAGGACATATGGCTCCATATACCCTAGAATTATTTAAGTTATTTGGAGCCCAAGGACCAACTGATTTAACCCAATCATAATTTGAAGCATCTATTTTTGAAGCCATAACATCTTCGTAATGATTCCAATAACCTAATAAAAATTTACCATCTTGAGTTGAAGATAAACCGCGATACGTATCTTTTTTAGAAGTTTTATTATTTATTTTATCAACCATTTCAGACACATAAAAAATTGTTAAAGCGCTACTTAAATTACTTGTTGTAATTGTTAAAGAATCTGTAGCTCCAGTTCTATTGGACAAAAGAACACCATTATAATCGCCCATTCTACCTTGATTTATATATTTTTTTGGATTACCGGATATAGTTATGCTTCCACCAGCAGTGCCTGCGTTAGTCCAAGAAGTTAATTTATCAAAACTCAATATAGTACTAGGTGGATTTTCTAATGCAATGGTAGTTGTTCCAGAAAATGTTTGAGTAGAGCTTTGAAAATGATAAGTTAAATTTGATGATAATCCTAAATTAGTATTTATTGTAGATAAATCATCATTCAATGTTTCTCTTTGATATACATCTGGCCCTGTATAACCATTTATTTTACCATAATTACAACCGCAACCCCGGTATGTCCATTGACACGCATTATTAAATATTTTTCTTGAAGGTATACTAACACCCTCAAAATCCAGAACATTAGTTAGAAGAATTTCAATTTTATCTCTGCTTTCAGAATTTTTTTTCTGAATAATATACATATCACTTGCAATAAAAGAAGAGAAAGATCTAGCGCCCAATAAATTTTTATTAACGCCTCCAAAATTTTCATCATCTAAATCTTTAGCAAGTATTTTTTTTCTATAAAACCTACGACCAATAAAATCATTTCTATCTTTCATCAAATTAGACATATAATTATTTATATTAGAAATCAAAAATGTAGGTCTATTAGTTTTGCCTTCTGAATTATATTCTAAATTCGAAATCTCGCATGGAATATATAAATATTTTTTTCCCTGAAAGATTAAATCCTTTTGAAAATTTTTAGATCCATGAAAATATAAATAACCCTCATAATCGCTCAAATGAATCTCATAAAAATCTAAAACTTCATTATTATTTAAAAGAAATAAATTCGACATAATTAGGTTAAACTATTAGGATTGTTTAAAAACATATTTACATAAGGATGCCTATCAGCTATTGGCACCCTTAAAGAAGAAGTAGAATTTGTTAATTGTAAATTGGAGCTGTTTTTTACTAAAAAACCTTTAATATCATAAGCTATTGATTCAACTAACGAATAAGATTTTTGATACATCTCTGATGGTGTTTGAGCCAATCCATAAGAATAATCAAATAAAAACATTTGCGAATTACTAAAAATTACATCATTATAATAATCGGCTCCAAAATCATTAAATAATTGAATCAAATATGTTTGCGGTGTAGAAACAACATTTCCAGGAATTAATTGACTATAAAACTCACAAGTTTTAAATCCATTAACATAAGTTTCATTTACCATATAACTTTTTTCTCCGCTATTATCTGCAATATAAGGAGTACTAAACATTTGAACAAAAAATATTGAAAAACTAGGATAAACAGTACCACCTAGCGTTATTTGTTGTGGAATTGTTGTGTCAGCTAATGAAGTGCCCCAATTTGAAATATTATGATGCATTAAAACATCTAAAGAAGACTGCTTAGTATAAGCAAATTTATAATTACGTAAAAATCTATCGTATAATCTTGTTGGATAAACGCCTCCATCTTGATCCTCATACGATTTTCTAGCAAAATTACATAAACCATATGATGCTTCACCCATATATCTTGGATGATTCAAAATATTACCAACGAATACAGGATATGCAAAAGTTGGAATTCCCTTGGAAAATGTTGCTGTTGGAGTATTTGTTGGCAATAAATTAAAATAAGGAACATAAGACCAATCGTAAAAGGAAGATGATGTTTTTATTGCTGATATTAAACTATAAACATTCGCATTTGGAACATTAAAATCTCCAAATTGTTCATTTAATGTAAATTTTTGAACTCTTTTACCTAAATACTGTCTAAGCAGACCATTAAGTGGAGCGAAATTACCTCCCGATGAAGATCCCCAAGAAGTGGTTCCCACAGCAAAAACTAATGTTGTGTAAGAAGGTAATATTCTAGGAATCATTTTTACTGTATTATTAGCAATAACATTTCCCCCTGATTTATTGGCAAATTTATAACTATACACTCCAAAATTACCAACTGGAGTTAAACAATCCGCATCTCCAACTAAATTGAAAGGATTTTTAACACCGCTTTCACAAGACCAAGTACCAGTAGCCGTAGAAGATCCAGTTAAACTCCTTGTTGAAAATCTAAATTCCAAGTCGCTATTAGAAAATATTTTTTTTCTAAAATTTAAATAAATATTCGGCCAGTTAGGCGCTCCAGAAGTATAATTAAAACCCCCTTGTTTTTGTTCTTGTCCAACTGTTTTATATTTTAAATTTAAAGAATGTAGTGAACTTATATTCTCATTAACTACAACTTCATCTGTAGATGTTGTAGAGCTAATTAATACTGAATTATTTTTCTTGTTATCTTTTTCAACTGATAAATTCAACATTGTATCCGCAACTATATTCCCGTTGGAAGTCACGGTTGGAGATAAATCAAACAGTAAAGCTGTTTTATTTTTACCATCAACAGAAATAGTCAAACTTCTTTGTTGAGAATTTATTTTATCTTGTATATCACTCATATTAAGGAGTTTCTAATGCGTTAATTATTTTAAATCCATCAATATGAAAAGCTTGAGTATCAAGCGCATCATTATTTTCAATATTTATCAACCAACCTTTCGATCCTGCACTTCCTGCGTACATAACCGAATATATATCTTTATAAATATAATAGTCTATAGGAATCGCATTATATGTGTAATTATCGAAATTAAATATCGGCCCACCATCAGTAGGCTCAAAATATGTCCATTCTAAATTAGAATTATCATTTTTCCATATCAACCCATCACCACCATGCCCATATAAGCCACAATTATTGAATTCTAATTCTATCGAAAAACGATTTGAACTATTAGGGCTAATTAAAAATCCATCGCCGCCATTAATATACGGTATATTAAAATTAATCGCACCGGTAGTTTTACTACTCGCAACATAATTACATAAAGCTGGAGCATTATTAGAAAAGAATTTTACATATATTCCACTATATCTTCTAAAATCATAAGAGTTGTTATTTTGGCTAACTAAATATTCATATAAATCAAAATCCTTTTCATATGTATCATATCTACTTAAATTTAAAACTCTATAATTAACTTTTAAATTACCTCCAGGAGATGTGTATAAACCACTATATCCAGTTCCATCTAAATCAACATTATAATTATCAAAGCCAGTACAGTAAGAATAATCACCAACGCCAGCATTATTTACTCCTTGTATTCTAGCATAATAATTTGTATTTATCGTAAAATCTGTTAAATCTATACTATAAATATTTTCTAATAATCCTTTATAATTACCATATAAAGGTAAATTTGCATCTTGATTTTGAACTACAGAATATTGATATGTTGTAGGTGAAGTAAAAGAAGTATTTGCTGAAAGCTGTAAATTAAAACCAGTTAAAAATGTATTATTTGTTATAACACTCCAAAAAAAGTTTCTGTACAAAGGATTAGCAAGTGTAGAATTGTAATCTTCTACCGCAAAAAAAGAACCAATTCTAGGAGGAGTAGAAAATGTTTTTATTCTACGGCCTGTAACATCAATTGTTATATTTTCGTCTTCATCTCCTACAGAAGATAAACTTTTAACAGTAATCTCTGCTGATTCATAACCATCTATGTTACCAGCAGTAATAAAAGAAGATGTAAAGTTTCTATATGGACGGTGCAAAACATAAACAACACCAGAACTTGATGGATTAACAGTTAATTCTACTTCATTATTAGATAAATTAATATTATTTAAATCTGCGCTTATAAATAATGTGCCTGTATTGGTATCATTACAATCTGATGCATCAATGCCTTGCAAATTAGTTTTAGATATATTTATATCATATTTAATTGGAAAATTACCACTGTTTACCAAAACAAGACCTGTATATCCACCAAACCCCGTAACAACATCCGCCAACTGGACCCCAGTATAATAAGTAGTCATTGAGTAAAATATAGTTTTGTATTGAATTTTGTTGCAGTATCAAATGGATTTTTAAACTCAATAAACTTTACACCTATATCATTATTGTTATTGAAATTATAAGTATGATTCCATTCTGGACAATAAACGTTAATTTCTTTATTATATGGTTGAGGCAAAGTATATTTAAATACCTTATATCCCGCTTTATCATCTAAAAATTTTAATATTGCTCTTGTTTCAGAGTTTGATCTATTTTTAAAATCGACATTAAATTCTAAAATATTATAATTGATTCCGTCTTTGTCATATTCAGTCGTAGAATTTTTAAAATCACCTTTTAATAATCTCAAGCTAGAATTTATATTATAATCAATATTTCCTTTAAAATAAAAATCTTTAGTAAACCAAGAACTTATTCCAGTTGGACTATTTACTGGAGAAATAACAAACGGACCAGTTGTTATAGTTGAATTCTCATCAATATTATATGCAGAACCTGTATAAAAATAATAACCTCTTAATTTAACAGAATCTGAATCATAATAAAAAATATCATTATAATTAATCGAATTAAATTTATTATCTGAAGGATAAGTTTTTATATTGATTTCGTCTAGCTCGACCAACATTCCTTTATAATCCAAAGAACTGTCATATAATGATTCTGCTTCAATTTTAATACTATTTATGTCATTATAAATAGTAGAATGATCAATGCTTTTAAAATACAATTCTGCATTCTTTTTATAAGGAGGAAATAAATTCATTTCTACCCCTTTGTAACCTTCATAAAGACTTTTCTTTTTTGTTTCTGGAGAGTTTTCAAAATATGTTATTAAGCATTTTGCTTCTTTATCTGTTAAACCATCATAGTTTAAATTAAATTTAGAGTTTAATGTATTTACAGTTTGAGCTACATTAGTCTTATAACCATCACCCATTTGCAACATTGACAAATTAGATGTAAAATTAGCACTACAACCATAATTCATTTTAAACAAATCATCAATGTCCTGAGTCCAATATCCAATTCCTGTATAGGTTATAGGGCTATATTGAATTCCAGCTGAAACATTATTAAAAGCAAAATATAACCTCGTATTATCAAAGTATTTCTCATATAAATATTTTTCATAACCACTTATTTGTGAATCCGCGACAACTCCTGTAAAATGAATTATTTCATAATATTTTATATCAACACTATCATTATTGTTGCCGAGAATAAAATTTGTCGCTTTCCAATTAGCATTAAAAGAAGAATATGTTCCTAAATCAATACCGTTTTGTCTTAATTTTATAGTGCCTGCCGCATTATCTTGAATCAAAGTAAAAATATTTTTATCATTATAAAGAGAAGAAACAGAATTAAATTCAGTATTATCTAATAATATTTTTGCTTGATTATATGAATTTGTTCCACTTAATAAAAATTTTCCATAAGTTGAATCCGTTCCGAATTGTAATATTTTTTGTGATTGATCTACTTTCTTTAAATCAGCAGCTTCAATAAGAAATATCAAAGTTCTAGAATCAGAAGCAAAACCAGTTCCGCTTAGTGTTTGATCATTAAATAAATTAATATAATTTTCATTAAAATCAACATATGGATTTGTAGCAGCAAATGCGCCTGTTTGATTTAAATCGCCGCTACCAGAAACTAAATTTCTCCATCCCGTAACATCAAATTTTGTATCTGTTTTAAAATACCCTAAAAGATCATTGTTAAACCAAGTTGTTAATCCAGTTTGACCATTACCAGTATAAGCTGGCGATAAAGAAGCTCCAGTAAATAATTGAAAATCAACAATATCATATTTTGAATACGAATTATTAAAATTGTATTCTGAAATATTTTGTATATTTAAACCTGATATTATGTAACTCATTATACTAAAGTTTTATTTTGTGTTACTGTTTGTTCTATATCAGCTGAAGCTAGCAAATATTGACCTTCTGAAACTTCATAATTTTGACTTAATAATATACCGCTTATTGAAAAAGTATCTAATACAGTGCCATATGTATCTCTTAAAGAAACAGTCGAATTAACATTTTTACCATCAATATCCAATATTCCTCCTAAATCGTTGGATTTTAAAGATAATTGTAAAGATCTATTTAATTTGGCAACTCTAAAAGGAATTATATCATTTATATGAAAAAAAGAAGGTCTTTCACAAGACGCGCTATAATCAAAACTTAATATTTTATCAACTCCTTCTAAATTTGACGTTGTTAAACTTGACCGATAACCATTAGCAAAATAACTCGGTATTTGAATATTATTTTTATCTTCGTTTGTATTAGGAGTAAAATCTTCAACTTTAACATTACCATACCAATCAAATTCTGCTGAAATCAAAATAGGCTGAAACGGCTCAACGCTAAAACTAATTGATTTTGGATAAACATTAGATATTGTTACTGAAGCAAAATTAGCAGTAATCGATGATTCATTAAAACCAGTAATTCTCAAAAAATCAGGCAATGCTCCAGTCAAATAAAAATCAGTAGATAAACTACCAACAACACTACTTTGTGGCGCATAATTTAATAAAGAACCATCATTTAATATAACAGGATCGACATTAGCTTTAGCAGATAAAGAAACTTTTGTTGCGTAATAGTTTTTATCTTCTAATTTAAAAGCAACATTTCGATAATTTAAAAAATTAGCCATTGTTATTAGTTTTTTTCAACTCTTCAATTTCTGACTGCAATTCTTTAACAGCCTGTATTAAGACGGCAGTTAATCTTGTATAGTTGACCGCTTGAATTTCATTATTTCCGTCTCGACAAACTAAGTCAGGAAATATTTCATCAACTTCTTCAGCGATAACACCAAATTGTTTTTTAGATGTATTTATTAAATTATAAGAAACAGGATTTAATTTACAAACGTCTTCAAGAACATTTTCAATCGGTTCAATATTTTCCTTATATCTTAATGCAGACGATTCAGATAATGTGCCATTAATATGTAAATCACCATCTCTAGTAAGACGCGCTCTAATCGCGGAAGTGTTTATTCCTCCATCTATTAAAAATGCAAACTGATCTACATATGGACCACTACTATATAACCCAATAGACCATTTCTTTTGAGGTAAAGAAACTAATCCTGTAGCAAATGTGCAAATATTTGCATTTACTGGACCTGAAGCCCAACTATTTATAAACAGAGTTTCATTTTTTGTTGCAACTTCAGATTCAAAAATTGAATTTATATTATCTGTAGATTTAGTATGTATTTTTGCAGACGGACTAACTGTACCTATGCCTAATCTTTCATTAGCACAATCATAAACTAAATTATTATTAGTATTTCCAGCATAACCACCTAATAGTAAATTATTATTATACAATGTTAAATAACCATTTCTACTTGTATTAGAAAGCATCATACTTGTTGTGTTTGTGCTTGTATTATTTAATCTAACAAAAACACTAGAACCTTTAACATCTAAATTATATGCTGGAGTTGTATTATTAATACCAACATATGAATTTGCTCCATTCTCGACGTATAAAACATTATCGCCAATACATACATCGTCTGATGTATTTTTATTTAAATATAAAATATCACCTGCAACAGTGTTTCTAATTTCGCATAAGCCCGGATCAAATAAAATACCTGAAGCGCCACTTTGAAAAGTGACTCCGCCACCAGAAACATATAATTTATTTGTTAAATCAGCTGATCCGCTAAATATACCTACATTACCATTAACATCTATATTTAAAAAACCAGTATAATTAGAACCATTAGTTGAACATTCTATATAATAATCAGTATCACTGGCTTTTTTAGTGTGTCTCCAACTTACAGCGCTATCACTTAAAGTATAAGAAGCTTGTCTACCAGCGCTTCTAGAAGTTATTTTAGCTTCTGCTACGGTTGCTGATCCAATATCACCTATATCTAATGCAACTTGAGGATTAGTTTTATCTATTCCAACATAACCATTAGCTCCAACAGTAATACCACTAGGAGTAGTTCCACCTATTATACTAATTGAAGATGAAGATGGCGCAGTTAAACCTGTGAAACATTTTTGTAAGTTAGCAAGTGTTAATTGCTCAGTGCTGCTAGTCGTGCCAACACAAAAAACATGATTTTGAGTTATAGTCGAAGGCGTAACAACAGGTAAATCTGTGATTTTCATTATTTTTTAATTTAAATATGTTTTATATGATAACGTTACACTCATTAAGTCATCCGCACTTGAATTAATTTGCTCTGATAATATTATAGCATTTGAATTAGAAAAATTAAATATTGGAGTTGTTTTTTGAACTTTAGTAAAAGTGTCTAACTCTATATCATCATAAGTTGTTAAAGTAAGACCGTCGTATGTTTGTAAAGGTATATTTTCTAAAATTGTTCCGCTTACACTTATATTGAAATTTGTAATAGGAGATGAAGAAAGATCATCAAATAGCTCTTTTGTTTCATAATTATCTATTTCAAGAGTAAAAGAAGTCGTAACTTCAATGGGAAATACATTATGAACTTCTAAAGGAAATTGAGCATTAGAGCTAGCTAAACCATAAATAGGAGTTTTAGGACAATTAAAATCTATACTAAAATCTTTTATTCGATTAGTTGTTGAATTGCGACATGTTAAATTAATATTTTTAACTTGAGGAACAAATACGCTACCAGCATTTATATTACCAGTTGGATCTGAAACGGGTCCAATATTTCCATATATATTAAACTGCGAATCAATTTGCGGAACTTCGCCAACTGAGCAGCTTATAGAAAAAGAATTTAAATAACCTTGATCAAAAGAAAAATATTTTCCTTTATAATATAAACCACCATTACAATATTGTGCTGTATAATTATCTCCATCACCTGTAAGACTAAAAACAGGATCATTATTTACCAAATATCTATTTATACTTAATTGCGCAGTAGGTATAGAATTAATTACTTGTTTAACAAATCCTTTACCCATCACATTGACAGGTTTATAATCTATATTGTAAGAACCATCAACGTTGGTAATACCAGACAAAGCCATTCCATTTAAATAGAATGTATTTTCGTAATTTGTAATTGCGTTATACATTTTAAGTTGTTTGCTTTCTACTTAATTCGCCATTTGTACGCATACCATCCATATATGTAGCTTTTGCAATTTTACTAATTTGTAATGCCATCTCTTTAGTCAATTTAATATCATTAGGTTTATAACTGCTTGTTTGAGAATTGACATTCATACCTTCATTATTAGAAGTAATATAAATATTTGTAGCATTATTTTGGCTATTGTTATAAGTGCTCATGTTGTTGCTTGATGTGCCGCTACTAAACATTCCATTAGCGCCTCCAACAGCGTATTTTCTAATACTTGGATTATTCATAACGTTACCTCCAGACATGTATCTAGGCAACGTATCGGTTAGTCTATGACCGTAAGGTATAAAACCTCCAGTTTGATAACCAATCAAACCTCCTTTTTGTTCAAAATTCATTATTTTAGCTAATCTTGCATTACTTCCTATTAAAGAACCACTAGATCCAGATCCTGACATTTTTTCCATGAATCCCAAACCACTACCTTGAGAAGAGCTGGATGGAGCAGACGAAACTGATTTACCGGCTCCTGTCGCCCCTTTACCTAATCCGCTCATTCCAGCGGCCAAAAACACACTGCCAACAGCACCAACAATTGAACCAATCATTTGCGCTCTTTTTACTTTTCTTTGATAATCTTCCATTTCTCTACGTTTAAAATCTTCATAAGCTTTTTGTTTCATTTCAGTAAAATAAGGATCATTAGAATAAGCGTATGCCGAATAATCTCCTGAATTTATAGCTTGAGCCGCTCTTCTATCTTGCAATAAATTTCCAGTATACTCAAATTTATCATCAATTAATTTTTGTTCTGCTTGCATATTGAA
>Ga0129333_10005873_pt1 | contig 11571 bp, 12 predicted proteins | sample CPB6_08_DNA_FD_94474 | JGI IMG/M metagenome (GOLD analysis project Ga0129333, IMG submission 94474) | Freshwater to marine salinity gradient microbial communities from Chesapeake Bay, USA - CPBay_Sum_0.6_0.8_DNA | ecosystem: Environmental > Aquatic > Marine > Coastal | place: USA: Chesapeake...
AGATGACGATGCTTGAAGGCGTGCAGACCACGTTGATCGAACAGGTACCAGGCGTAGTGAAGGTGCGCGACCTCACCGATCATGCGACCGGTTCGAACCCGTTCTATTCGTGACCGCAGTCGCTGATCAGCGACGCTTCCACACCGGCTGACGCTTCTCGGCGAAAGCGCGCGGTCCTTCTTTCGAGTCCTCGGTCGAGAAAATCGGCCAGCCGATCGCAAATTCCAACTTGAGAGCTTCTTCCTCGGTGAGCGTCGCGGTTTCTTGCACGCTCTTCAGAATTGCCTCGACAGCGAGAGGGCCATTGGCGGCGATGAGGCCTGCGAGTTCTTTCGCTTTGCTGAGTGCCTGCCCATCGGGCACGACATGTCCGATGAGTCCGATGTCCTTGGCTTCCTGCGCCGTGTAGGCGCGCGCTGTCAACAACATCTCGAGAGCATTCGTGTAACCGATCTGGCGTTGTAGACGAACTGTTGATCCACCGACCGGGAAGAGGCCACGCTTTGCTTCGAACACTCCGAAGGTGGCGCTCTCGCCGGCGACGCGAAGATGTGTGGCCTGAAGAATTTCGGTGCCGCCTGCAACTGCATAACCCTCGACGGCTGCAATGAGAGGTTTGTGCAGTCGGTAGTGACGTAGCAAGCCCTTCCAGTGAATGTCGGGATCGTCGGCCCAGCGAGATTGGTAGGCGTTCTGGTTCTCGTCACCCGACGCACGTGCCTTCAGGTCCATGCCCGTGCAGAACGACCCTCCAGATCCGGTGAGAATGGCGCACCGCAGGTCGTCGTCTTCGTTCAACATCTTCCAGGCATCGGCCATGCCGACAAGCATCGCTGGGCTGAGCGCGTTCTTCGCCTCAGGTCGGTTCATCGTGACAATGAGAACGTGATTTTCGCGTTCGACCTTGAGATGCTCGGTTCCTGCCTCTGTCCCAGCCATGGCTGCTCCTTTTTGGTCGCTCTATGCGGAAGTAGAAGATGTTGCTTACTACATTTCAGTCGGGGGAACGGCACCGAACTGCCGTTGCAGATTCATGGCAAACACAACCACCTACAACCTCGCAGACTTGTTCGAGCAGGCCGTCGACGCGTGGCCTGATCGTACGTATCTCATCGACGATGAGTCGCGCTGCACGTACAAGGAGATGGACGCCCGGGCCAATCGGCTCGCACATCATCTCGCGGCCCAAGGCATCGGACCCGGTGACCACGTCGGCATCTATGCGTACAACTGTGTGCAGTGGGTCGAGACTTTGTGGGCAGTCTTCAAACTTCGTGCAGTGTGGATCAACATCAACTATCGGTACGTCACCGATGAGCTGAAGTACCTGTTCGACAACGCCGGGTTGAAGTTCCTCGTGGTGCAGCCCGAGTTCGTGGAGCGCGCACAGGAAGCCCAGCCAGGCCTTCCGATGTTGGTGATGGGGTCAGAGTACGAGGCAGCGCTAGCCGCCCAGTCCGATGTGCGTGACTTTGCACAGCGTTCGAATGACGACCACTACATCTTGTTCACCGGTGGCACCACCGGAATGCCAAAGGGCGTCGTGTGGCGTCATGAAGATGTGTTGATGGCACTTGGTGGTGGCATCGACATGACCAATGGCAATCGCGTGACGTCCCCACAAGATTTCATCACCAAGGGCAACAACGGATTCGCACTGACGACCTTTCCGATTCCACCACTCATGCACGGTGCGACCCAGTGGAGCATCATGGGTCAGAGTTTCGTCGGCAACACCAATGTGTTGAGGGCAAAGTTCAGTGCATCCGACGTGTGGCGCACGGTGGAGAAAGAGAAAGTCAATCTCCTCATGATCACCGGCGATGCAATCGCTCGACCGCTGCTCGAAGAGTTCAAGGACATGAAGGCAAGTGGAACGGTTCCAGACGTGTCGTCTCTCTTTGCGATCTCGTCGAGCGCCGTGTTGTTCTCTCAGGCATCGAAGGACGAGTTTCTCGACTACTTCCCGAACCTCGTCATCACCGATGCGATTGGATCATCAGAAGGTGGTGGAAATGGCATCTCGATGGTGAAGAAGGGTGATTCCATGAAAGGTGGCCCCACCGTCATGGCGGCACCAGATGCAGTGGTGCTCGACGAGAATCTCAATCGTGTCGCACCAGGCTCGGGCATCGTCGGCAAGTTGGCGCGCTTCGGCAACGTTCCTATCGGTTATCTCAACGATCCGGAGAAGACGGCACAGACTTTCGTGACCGCACCAGACGGAGTGCGGTATGTGATTCCTGGCGACTTCGCCATGCTCGAAGAAAACGGAACCATCACCATGCTCGGTCGCGGTTCCGTCAGTATCAACACGGGTGGCGAGAAGGTGTTCCCTGAAGAAGTCGAGAATGCCCTCAAGTCACACCCGGCAGTATTCGACGCCGTCGTTGTCGGAGTTCCTGACGAACGTTGGGGCGAGCGCATCGCTGCTGTCGTGCAATTCCGTCAAGGGCACTCAGCGTCATTGGAGGACTTGCAGGCACACAGCCGAAATCACATCGCTGGCTACAAAGTGCCGCGTGAATTGGTCTCCACCGACACCATCGTGCGGTCACCTGCGGGCAAGCCTGACTACCGTTGGGCGAAGCAATACGCGCTCGACAACGTCTGACGCGAACATTTCGGAGGGAACATGACTGCAGGACAAGGACCACTCGCGGGCGTGCGTGTCGTCGAGCTGGTCGGTCAGGGCCCCGGTCCGATGGGCGCCACTGTGCTCGCCGATCTTGGTTGTGACGTGGTGGCCGTTGATCGGCCATCAGTGGCAGCAAAGGTGAAGCGTGAGCGACCGTCGATCAGTCCGTTCACCCGTGGCAAGCGCACCGTGTCGCTCGACTTGAAGAATGCCGACGACATGGCCGTGCTGCGTCAGCTCATCGATCGTGCCGACGTGTTGGTCGACCCATTCAGGCCAGGGGTGTGTGAGCGTCTCGGCATCGGGCCAGATGTCGTGTGTGCATCGAACCCACGCCTGATTTTTGCTCGCATGACCGGGTTCGGTCAGGACGGTCCGATGGCGATGGTCGCGGGTCATGACATCAACTACATCTCGTTATCCGGTGCACTCGACATGTTGGGCGAAGAGAACGGCCCACCCCAGCCACCCATCAACTTGCTCGGTGACTTTGCTGGCGGTGGCATGTTGCTCGCACTGGGCGTGTCAGCTGCACTCGTGCATCAGCGCGCGACGGGGAAAGGCCAAGTCATCGATGTGTCGATGGTCGAAGGCGCCGCAATGGTGGCAGGAACTTTCTATCCCGGTGTCGACATGGGCAACTGGGGACCCCGCGGCACGAATCATCTCGACGGAGCTGCACCGTTCTACGGGGTATTCGAATGCAAAGACGGCGGCTACTTCGCCATCGGCGCCATCGAAGATCAGTTCTTTGCCGAGTTGATACATCGAATGGGTTTCGAAGACTTTGGTCCGCAATGGGACAAGTCGAAGTGGCCTGAGCAGAAGAAGAAAATGACCGAGATGTTCCTCACGAAGACGCGTGACGAGTGGAGCGCGTTGCTCGAGGGTTTCGAGACATGTGCGACACCGGTGCTGTCAGTCAAGGAAGTGGAGCATCATCCACACACGAAAGCTCGAGGCACTGTGGTGCGTCGCAATGGTGGACTACACGCCCAAGCTGCACCGCGATTCTCGGGCACCCCTGTTGAAGCGGGCGAGCCGGTGCATCCAGGTTCTCATGACATTCAGCAGGTCATTGCCGACTGGAGTTGAGTGTCGGCTCGGCGATGTCAGTTGTCCGGTGCTGAGTTCCCGAGCGGACTGTTCACACTTGCGGCGAGCAACTTCGCCCGCCAGTCGACGACCAGCGAAGATGTGGAGCGTCGCCAGTTGACCATGGTGTCATCGGACTCTTTGGTTTTTTCCCACGATGCCCATGCATCCCACGTGGGAATTGCCCACAACACGATGACTTCAGAGTCGTTCACCATGGCGTGGCGATAGGCGCCGACAAGAGTCCATCCGTAGCTTTCAAGAACAGCCCTACCTTCTTCATCGATCAGCGACAAGTAGTCACGAGCAGAACCGGGCTTCACTTGGATGAGTTCGTGCATGTAACACTCGCCGGTGACGCCACTTGAGTGAAGTTGGTCGACAGTAGGTGTCTGTGGCGATGCGACGAGCAGGCGGTCATACCCACCGCTTCGGTAATTCAGTGCTTCAGCCCACCACGGCACCAAGTTCTTGTCTTGGTGAACAGGGTTGTTGAACTCATGTCGGAAGTTTCGTGCGACGCCGTCCCAGCCATCGATGAACTCCCACAGGTTGATGCTCTCTGGCCAACGCTCAGTGCTGCCGACAGTGCTGAAATTGCCGACCATCTCCATGCGCCGCTCTTCACGGGCGAGGGGGCGGTAGTTGCACATGTGCTCGTTGTACTTCGCGCGGTTCTGGCCGACGATGTCGATGACCTCATGCAGGTACACGCGGTCATTCATCGGAGAACTTCCTTCTTCTCAAAATTTTCGCGTGAGTTGGTGAATTCATCTTTGAACACCACTTTGCCGTCACCATCGACGTGAAGAACGAGACCGTAGGTGCGCTCGGTGGTGTCGTAAACGACAGCTGCTCGTGAGCCGTTGACGACACATTCGCGCACATGGGCACCCGTGGGGACGATCGATGAAATCACCGTTTGCATGAGTTCTTTCGTGGGTGCAGTCCGAGGTAGTGGAGGGTGACTGAGCATCTTCGGACGCAATGATCGATCGTCGGGAGTCTTCTGGTTTCCTCCGGCCTTGAACCAGCTGACGACGGTCGATTCACTCGTTGCAGGGTCGTAGACATCTTCCTCCTTGCGCCACTTGCCGTCACCGGCGTACGTGAGCAAGGTGTAATTCGGAAACTCGTACTGTTCGCTTCCGCCGCTTGGGTCGGGGAGGTGGTTCCAGATCCACAACGACACCTTGTCGTCCACGATGTCGTACCACTCGATGGAGAACGACATGGATGGAATCATGGCCATCTGCGCCACGATCCATTCACGGATCCCCGTGCTACCGACGAAGTGTCCGAGGCAATGTTCTGTGTACAGCGCATCGTCGGTGAACACCTCGGACCAGCCGACCCAATCATGTCCGTATGCTCCACGACGCAGAAATTCGTGGAAGGCACGTTCAACTTCGTCGCGCGGGTAAGAACTCATCGGCACACCGTGGCCCCATCGACGAGCATCGACTCTCCGCTCACAAAACTCGCCCTGTCACTGCACAGCCACACCGCTGCTTCTGCGATTTCTTCTGGTTCACCAAGTCGTCCCCGTCCCACAGTTTTTGCGACCATTTTCCCGATGTCGGGGTTGGCTTCGGTGAACTGTTGGATCATCGGAGTGTTCGTGGTTCCAGGCAGCACTGCATTCACGCGCAATCCTTGTTTGGCGTATTCGATGGCTGCGGTCTTCGTGAGGCCTACGACGCCATGCTTCGACGCGACATAGTGGGGTAGACCTGCAAAGCCCACGACTCCGGCGCCACTCGACGTGTTGACGATTGCACCCCCACCGCTCGCGAGAATGGCGGGAATCTCGTGTTTCATCGAAAGAAACACGCTCGTCAGGTTGATAGTGATCATCCGGTTCCACTCACTCAGACTGAGGTCTGTGAACGTAGACACCGTTCCACTGATACCCGCATTGTTGTGTGCGCAATCCAAACGACCGAAGTGTTCCATCGCAGTCGCGACCATTGCGATGACTTGGTCCTCGTCAGTCACGTCTGCCTGCACGGCAACGGCGTTCCCGCCAGACGTCGCAATGGCCTCGGCGACACGTAGAGCCGCTTCACCGTCGACATCGGCGACGACCACTGATGCTCCTTCGGCTGCGAACAATCTGGCACTCGACTCGCCGATGCCTCGGCCTGCACCTGTCACCAATGCGACCTTGCCCTGAACCAACCCCATGTGCCACCAGCCCTTTCGTCGACGCTTCGCGCCGTCGAATCACCGTAGTCAATGCCGAATGGGATACCGTGCGCGCATGATCCAGTTGATTTCGTACCTGAAGCGCAAGCCCGGAACGACCCATGCCCAGTTCCTCGAGTACTGGCACAACAACCACGGCCCGCTCATCCGCAACTCTTCGGCTGCGAAATATGTGCGCCGCTATGAGCAGCATGCTTCGGTGTGGCCAGAGCCAGGTAGTCGCATGCCAGAGCCAGAGTGGGACGGTGTCACCATTCAGTGGTTCGACTCCGCGCAAGCCTTCTATGACCACATGAAGGAAGATGATTTTCCGGCGATGATGGAGGACACAGACAAGTTCCTCGACATGACGAAAACGCAGTTCGTCATCACCGAAGAACCCACCATCGTCATCAGCTGACTCGCTGAACGCTCACTCGAGGTGAATCACCAACGCTGCATCATCCTTGCTGGCGCCGGTGTGGTGCGTGACGGGGTAGTGGACGACCTCCGCGATGTCGTGGCGCGCACGAACATCGGAGTCTTCAATTCGTGGGCCGCCAAGGGGCTGTTCCAGTGGGACAGCCCGGCGCACTTCGGCACGGTCGGTCTACAGCGCGACGACTTTGTTCGCGCGGAACTTGGTGTGGCCGATGACGTCGTGGTGGTGGGGTGCGATGAACACGAAGTGCCACGACGACTACTCACTGGCCTGGGTGTCACATGGCGCGAGATTGCGACAGGTGACTTGCGCACCTTCATTCATGCAGGTCATGAAGTCATGCCGGAGCGACCGCCTGTGTACGGAGAACTCGCGGCTGTCTGTGGGCCGTTCTACGAAGAGAATTCCTCGCCGCTGAATCCCGGGCGAGCCGCGCGCGACTTGTCGCTGTGGTTACCAGACGATGGCTTCGCAACAGCAGACGCAAACATCTGCGGCTTCTGGCTTGGTCGAACATTCCCCACACGACATCTCGGAAGTGTCATGTTGCCAACTTCACCTATTGCTGGGTTCGCAGCCACCAATGCACTGCGCGCATCCGCCATCGGTCAGACATCGGTGGTGGTTGCGCCGTCATTGGATGAGGCAACGATGTCCGTGATGGAAACTGCTCGTCGAGCCAATCGATCATTCATCGTCGAGTTGTGGACCACCTCTGGCCCCGTGCTCACGACACACGAGCGCCTCAATCAGTTGTCTTCTGCACACTCACAAGGTGGAGTGCAGGTCGTCGAAGTGGCGGTCGACTTCAGTGCGTTGTCGCGTCTTGTCGACGTGTGCGGACCCCCACGGGTGTGGGGGCTTTAGTGCGAAGTCCAGCAATCGATGATCGATTGTGAGTCACTCACCGTCGACATCGATGGCAACATGTTGACGAGCACTCCCTGGGCATAGTCCTCGGGAAAACCCGCGACACAGTCGCGAGCCACCACCACGTCGTATCCGAGGTTCACGGCCTCGATCGTCATGCCGGGTACACCCACATTCAACGACACACCGCAAATGACGACTGTCTCGATGCCGCGTTCGCTGAGTTGCCGGTGCAAGTCGCTACCGGTGAATGGTGTGACGCTGACATGACGTTCTGAGATGAGATCGCTCGGGTGAGGGCCGAGCATCGGCAACACTTGCGCTTGTTCTGATCCTTGAAGCAAGTAGTCGGGATCTTTTCGAGCCGCCGACATGAGTGGTAGGTCCATGCGCGTGCCTTCTCGTGAGGGAGTCATCGTGAACACACAGTGACCGACTGTGGCACCGGCAGCCCGTGCCGCATCGAGCAGGCGTGCGGTATTCGGCTCGACTCCGGCAGCGGTGACCGCTTCGCGAAGCTGACGGAACAATGCCGAGTCTCCGCAGATGCCACGTTGAAGTTCCATGGTGAGGACAGCGGTTTTTGCAGGAGCGACGAGCGCAGACAGTTCCATGCCGAGTCACGGTAGTTCCTCGCCATGTGCGCTGTCAGCCCCGCCTGAACTAGCGTCGGTATTTCACGCACCGGGGGTTTGGTGCTACGAAAACAGGGGGATGTATGAGCAAGCCGATCGAGTTGGGAACACTTCTCTTCACCATGGTCGAGCCTCACAAGGGCCACGAAGTCGAGTACAACCGTTGGTACGAAACTGACCATTTCTACGGCGGTTGCATGGTCGCCCAGTACAACTTCGCCGGTGATCGTTTCGTGGCGACGCACGATCTGAAAGAGCTGCGTTACCCGAAAGAGTCACCGATGACTCCAGACCCGAGCGTCGGGTCTTACCTCGCCATCTACTGGGTACTCAAAGGTTTTCACGATGAGTGGAATCGCTGGAGTGTCGACATGGTGCATCAGCTACACGCAACTGGTCGAATGTTCGCCCAGCGCGACCACATTCACACAGTTCTGTACGAAAAAGCATGGTCGATCCAGAAGGACGAGCGTGGAACGCCGGTGGAGCAAGCGCTCGATCGCAACTATGACGGCATCGTCGTCAATGTCGGAGAATTGAACGAAGGACGCACTCACGCTGAGCTTGAGGCGTGGACCCGTGACACATGGGCGCCACGAGCAATGAGCAAGAAGTGGGGGCCAGATCTCATCTTGAACGCACTGCCATTGCCGCTTCTCGACGACGCACCTGCTGAAATTCCTCGCATGAAGAATGCCGACCGTCGTTTCCTGCAAATTCACTTTCTGGACCATGATCCGAAGAAGAAGTGGGAGAAGGGCTACGGCAATTTCGGTGCAGATCTCGAAGCAAGCGGCATCGGAACACATTTGTGGACGTCACCGTTCAAGCAGACCTTGTTCGGAACCGACAAGTACACCGACAAATTGTGGTGAGTGCCCAGATGGACATCGCTCAATACAAAGGCAAGAGGGTCCTCGTCACAGGCGTGACGGGTTGGGTGGCAGGTCCAATCGCAGAGGGTCTCTCAGCAGCTGGTGCAACTGTGTTCGGTGCCTCTCGCTTTGCAAAGGCCGAGCAGCGCACCGAATGGGAAGGTAGAGGTGTCACGCCGGTCAGCGTCGACCTCGAGCAAGGGCGCTTCGATGAGGTTCCAGCAGACCTCGACTATGTGTTGCACTTCGCTGTGTCGAAGACGTCAGATTTTGAGCAGGCGTTTGCTGCAAATGCAGAGGGCAGTGCAGCACTCATGGAAGTCGCAGCGTCTCGATCAGACAAGCTGGCTGCGTTCTTGCACTGTTCATCCACTGCGGTCTACGAACCGAAAGACCATGAGCCACGCAAGGAGACCGATTTGCTGGGCGACAGCCATCGGCCGATGCCGGGTATGCCGACGTACAGCATCTCGAAGATCGCCGGTGAGGTCCTGGTGCGATACACGGCGAAACGTCTTGGTGTGCCGACAGTCGTGGCGAGGCTGAACGTGCCTTACGGCGACTCATACGGCTGGATGTTGTTTCATCTCATGATGATGGAACGTGACATCGCTGTCCCTGTGCACGTCAATCAGCCGACGTCTTACACGCCGATACACGCCGACGACATCAACCGCAGCATTCCCTTTTTGTTGTCGACTGCGTCAACTCCGGCGACCGTCATCAACTGGGGTGGAGACGAAGTGGCCGGAATCGAAGATTGGTGTGAGGAAATGGGTCGACTCACCGGGCTTGTCCCGAAGTACAACCCGACGACGGCGACCATCGCCGCCATCATCCCTGATCTTGAGAAGCTGCATGCCACCGGATTTCGTTCGCAAGTCGGCTGGCGTGCCGGCATTCGTCGACTCGTCACGACGTGTCGACCTGACTTGCTGAAGGAGTAGCAGATGCACCTAGGCCTCACCATCTTCAACACGGACAGGTCGATGAATGTCGTCGACCTCGCGGTCGAAGCCGAGGCTCGTGGTTTCTACTCGCTCTATATTCCTGAACACACGCACATTCCGACCAGTCGCCTCACTCCAGCACCGACCGGCGATTCCGAACTCGCCGATGATTACAAGCGCAGTCTTGATCCACTCGTGTCACTCGGAGCATGTGCTGCCGTCACTTCGAAATTGAAGCTCGGAACCGGAGTCGCGTTAGTGGTCGAACACGATCCCATTGCCTATGCGAAAGAGTGGGCGACGCTCGACTTCATCAGTGGTGGTCGCGCAGTGTGCGGAGTGGGCTACGGCTGGAACAAAGAAGAAATGGCCGATCACGGAGTGGACTACGCGACACGTCGTGAACGCACTCGTGAGTACATGTTGGCGATGAACGCCCTCTGGCGAGATGAAGTGGCCGAGTTCAAGGGTGAGTACGTGTCGTTCGAGCCGTCGTGGGCGTGGCCAAAGCCTGTTCAGCAACCACGTATACGTACGCTGATCGGCGGAGCGCCTGGCCCCAAGATGTTTGCAGCAATCGCGGAGTGGGCCGACGGTTGGATTCCGATCGGCGGGGCAGGCATCCGCGACTCACTTCCGGTGTTGCGTGACGCTTGGGCGCGACACAATCGCGACGGATCACCAGACATCGTTCCGTTCGGCACGCTTCCATCTGATGACAAACTGGCGTATTACCGAGACATCGGTTGCACCGAAGTCGTGTTGCGTGTTCCTGCTGCTGATCGCGACACCGTGCTGCAGACGCTCGATTCATTTGCCACGTACGTCGGCAGATTCTGAGCGTCAAAATTTTGCGCCGTGTGCGCTACGACAGCCCGATCATCGATCGCAGTAAGTCACGGTGCATGATGAGTTGCTCTGGGTCGTCGGGTTCCAGAGCCTCGCCGTAGGCGATCTGACGCCGTGACGTTCGGATAGAGATGGCTGCAAAACGCATGGCCGCATACACTTGGTACCAGGTGAGGTCGCCAGGGTCGTGTCCACCGGCTGCTACGTAGTCAGCGATCACGTCTTCTTCGAGCATCATGTCAGGGAAACCCGGCATGCCCATTACTTCGGCGATGTTCTGGAAGAAACGGTGCATGAACACCATCCACCCGACGTCGACTCCGGGGTGGCCGACATTCACCATCTCCCAGTCGAGTACCGCGACAGGTCGTGGTCCCTGGAACAACATGTTGCCGATGCGTGCGTCGCCCCATGACAACACGACCGGACCTGGATCGCTCGGCATGTTGCGCTCGAGATAATCGAAGGCTGCCTCGATGGTGGGGTAGGAGATTCCCGCTCGGGACCACTCGTAGTACTCACGTTGCTCATCCAACATGCGACGAAGTGGCTCTCGGAGGTTCGGAGCAGCGAATGACACGTCCTCGTCCTCGAGTGGAATTGCGTGGATCTTGGCAAGGACGGTCGCAGCATTGCGTTGAAGATCTCGTCGTTCTTCGGCAGACATCGCATCGAGAAAACTGCCACCGAATGTGTAGGGCATCATGTCTGGTGGAGCTTCACCATTGATGCGGTCCATGATGAAAAATGGTGCGCCGAGGATTGATTCGTCGAGTTCCACATCGGTCACGGTGGGCACAGGTACGTCGCTTCGAGCGGCGACAAATTGCATTGCTTTGTATTGAGCCTCGAGGTCGTACACGGGAAACACCGGCCAGTCGTCCATACTCGGGCGGATTCGCGCGACCTTCGGATATTTCATTCCATCTGGATCGAGATTGAAAAGAATCGTCTCGCTGCTCATGCCTGTACCTGAAGGAACTCCGACATCTGCGATGTGGACTCTTGTTCCGAGTCTCTGTTCGTACCA
>Ga0129333_10005874_pt1 | contig 11569 bp, 12 predicted proteins | sample CPB6_08_DNA_FD_94474 | JGI IMG/M metagenome (GOLD analysis project Ga0129333, IMG submission 94474) | Freshwater to marine salinity gradient microbial communities from Chesapeake Bay, USA - CPBay_Sum_0.6_0.8_DNA | ecosystem: Environmental > Aquatic > Marine > Coastal | place: USA: Chesapeake...
CGCAGTGCGGGCCACGAGCGGAATGCAGATCGCGGGGACTTGGCCGCCGCCCAAGGCTTTGCCGGCAAACTCGATCGGTCGGAAAAATCGCGTGGGCAGACTGGCCTCGCTCATGCGCTCAACCTAAAAGATTCAGAAAAGTGGTGATGATGATGGCATTGCTGAAGTCGATGAAGAATGCACCCACGATCGGCGCCACTAAAAATGCCCGGGGCGCGGGCCCGAAACGCTCGACGAGCGTACGCATGACGGCCATTGCGTTGGCCGTGGTGCCGAGCATGAAGCCCGTGAAGCCGCCGGTCATGACGATGGCGTCGTAGTCGCGGCCCATCACCCGAAATACGAGCCACCAACAGACGAGCGCCACCGCGATCAGCTGCAGCACCAGGTTCACTAGCAGCGGCAAGGCCAAGGCCGCCAGCTCCCAAAGTTTGAGATTCATCAGGGCGATGGTCAAAAACAGCGTCAGACACACCATGCCGGCATTCGCCGCCGAGGTCTGCGGAATTTTGAGCCACGAGGTGACATCGTCGAGGTTGCGCAGCAATGACCCGACGATCATGGCGCCGACGTACCCCGGCAGCGTGACCCCGGCAGCCGCGAGCCCCTTGCTCAACCAACCGCCGATCGCCATCGCCACCAACAAAATCATGATCGCCTTCAGTGTCTCGCGGATACCGTCCTCGTCGGACGATCCCTCTTCCGCCGACCCCTCTTCCGCCGACCCCTCTTCCGCCGACGATGCGTCGTCCGCAGACGCTGCATCGTTCGCGGCACCACCGTGGCCAACCGCCTCGTCGCGGGTCGCTGGCGCAGCGTGTGCTGCGGCTCGCACGCCATGGCGCTCGAGCAAGCGCGTGGCAATGGGCCCGCCCGCGAGCCCGCCGAGCACGATGCCGGCCATCGCCGCGGCGATGGCCACGCTTTCTGCCGCAGGCACACCCGCCGCCGAAAATTGCGGCGCAAAAGCCAGCGCTGTCGCCGGACCGCCCGCAAGCGCGGTCGAACTCATCAACACACCGAGCAATGGATGTTCGCCAAATGCGACCGCGACGCCGATACCGATGAGGCTCTGTACCACCGCGAAGGCGCTGGCGAGCAACAAAAATAGCAGCGCCTGACCGCTGCCCGCTCGCAGCAAAGAAAAGCTCGCACTGAGACCGATCGAGGTGAAAAACGCCGTGTTGAGCGCCGTCTGCAGGCTGGTGTCGAAACTGATGACGAGCACGTCCATGACCCGGGCCAGGGTCACGAGCAGAGCGACCAGCAAGCCGCCGACGACCGCCGCCGGAACGTTGTACCGCTTGAGCGGTGCCACGCGCCGTACGATGGCGAATCCGGCGAAAAGCGCGAGTCCGCCCGCGGCGAGGGTTTCGATCAAGCTGAGTTCGAGCATGGTGAGGCTACCCTAGCATGCGTCAGGCGACATCGGCGGGGCGCGGCGCGTCACCTTGGAAAAGTGCCCCAGGCATTGCGTGTCTCGAAATCGGAACAGCGCCTCGCGGTGTTGAGTAACACTTCGGTCGAGGCGTAAGGCTTGTCCCGCACGAGCGCATCGATACTGGCCTCGATCCGTTCGTTGATCCGCATTTTTTCCGCGCCCTCCGTCAGATCACCGACCAGACGCTGCTCGATCATGCGGCGCGCGGGTTCGAGCGCTGCCGCAATGCCCGTGGATTGGGAATTGATAACGCCACCGCCGTATTTTTCCTGCGTCAGCAAGATCGCCTTGTAACAGACGATCAGAACTTCGATGCGGCGCTCGCCGAATTGCAGGGTCGGCTTGCGAGCGTCGAACTCCTCCGCCGACTTCGTCGGCGCTGGCTCGCGAGTGCAGCCCGCTACGAGACCGAAGATCGCAAGACAGAATGTCCCAAGACCGACTGCCGCCACGAGCGACGCGGCCGCGGTCGCGCACTGCGTCGATTTCATTGACTGAGCGCCACTTGCAAACCGCCATCCTGCGGAGCCACGAGATATGAAATTTTGGCATCGACGTACTGACCCCCGTCGTAGTCGATGTCGAAACGGACGGCGGCGCGACAGGAAATGGTCACGATGGTATCCGCGGCAAATTTGGTTTCGATGCTCGAGGCAGAGGCCTTCACGGCGGCTTGCGCCCAGTCCTTGCAGGCCGTGGCGCAGCTCGGTGCATCACCGTTGACTTGCGTCGGACACGACGCGGCAAGCTGCGGTATTTTTTTGTACAGACTGTCTGCACATTGCGAGGCGAGATCGGCGACGACCCCCTTGCTGGCAAGGCCCAGCATTTTCTGGACGGCTGTTTTGTCATCGCAAGTGGGCTTCTGGCTACACCCAGCCAAGCATGCGATCAGCATCAACGCCAAGGCGGCTGATTTGAATGACGACTTCGACGTTTCATCGTTCATCACGACTCCTCCGACATCCACCTCAGTTCACCCTACCTGCTTCAACCCAGTGAAAGCGCTTGGGCGTGATTTTCCAGGGCAGGTATCGCCGTGGCACACGCGCCGGCAAAAGCCCACCCGTGCCGTGATCGATCCAAACCCCCGCATACCCCATCTGTTGCAAGCGTACTGAATCGAGCGGCGCTTCGCTGCTGAAACCCTGTTGATCGGGGAAATCCCGACCGTCGGTCACACCGTCGATGACGGTGGAGAAGCGGTCATGGAAGCTGGCCCATGGGTGACCCTCGAGCATCGAAGGCAGAGCCGCCAGCCACTCTTCGTAATCGGCTCGCTCCAATCCCAATTGTCCGAGGACGTTGCAGAACAGCACCGGCGTACCGCGGCGCGCGCGCAGCAAGGGTGGTAACGCGCTGACGAAGTCGCCGAAAATCCATTCTGCGGACGATCCGGCGCGGCGCAGCGCCGAGCCGTGACGCAGCCTGAAAAAAAACGGCGCCGATCTATCGAGTTCGATCATCGTCAGCCGACTGAACTGCGCGAGGAAACGAGAGGGCAGAAACCAGCCGGCACTCGAGCCGACCAGAATCAGACGGCTGCCGGCGGGTCGCCAAGCACCGAGAAATTCGGCAATCTCGTTCCTGAACGGCTGATGCAGTCGCCACCGACGCAAAACGCGGGCGTGCCACTGCAGTCCGCCCGTTCTGCGGAAAACGCCGGGAACGGGGTCGTCCGCCTTGCCCTGAGTCGTCGGATCCATGTTCGGTCGACTATGTTTGCTTTATTGGAGGAGAGCAATATGTATCCGATTCCCGCTACCCGTGGTGGGCTCAAAGCCCTCGCCGCCGTGAGCCTCTTCATGCTGTCCGCATGTGCCGCCACCACCGGACTCGCCAAAACGAAAGCCGCGTCAGCGGGCGCCGCAGGCGCGACCTCGTCCACCTGCGCCATGGCCACCGAGGAGGACGTTGCCGACCTCTTCCGCAAATGGAATCTCAGTCTCGCCACGCTCGACTCGTCGAAGGTGGCCGCGCTCTACTGGCCGGACGCGGTACTGTTGCCGACCGTCTCCAACGTCCCGCGCACCGATACCGCATCGATCGTCGATTATTTTGACCACTTTCTGAAGAAATTCCCGCGCGGCAAAATCCTCACCCGTACCGTGTACCGCGATTGCGGGATCGCACTCGACATGGGGACCTACGAGTTCTCGCTGATGGACCCGAAGGGCGAGCCCTCCACGGTTCGTGCGCGTTATTCCTTTGCGTACTCGTACCGTAATGGGGCCTGGAAAATTCAGCATCATCACTCCTCCGCCATGCCGGAACCGGTCGAAGCCACGTCGACGCACGCCGCCGAATCGGGCCACGATGCGCACGAGTCACCGGCGGTATCGGCCGCCAAGAGCGATGCCACCGCCGGCAAAAGTGATGCCCCCGCAGGCAAAAGTGATGCCCCCGCAGGCAATAGCCGCAGTTCCTCGCCACGCGCGGCGCGCATCCAACTCGACTCGGCGCCGCGAACACCCGATGCGCTGCTGAGCGCCGATCAACGAAAAAAAATCGGCCGAGAAACGGTCGGTCTGAAGGTTTGCGGCAGCAGCGACTCGGGTCCGCGATCGGTCGAAGTCTCCGATCCCGCCCCACACGCCGAAGCCAATGGCGCTGCGGTCGCCTGGGCTCGCGAAGCCCGCTGGAAAGTCATCGGTGGCGCGGATGCAAGCGCTCCAGTCTGCGCGCAGGTGGTGGTGCGATTCACCGACGTCGGAGCTTGAGCGCAACGCTCGATCCGAACCTGACCCGCAACTTCGATCAGTCTAGCGAGTTGAACTCTCGCGGCAGCGCCCATTTCTTTGAAAACTGGGCCATGATCGACGCGGCGCGTTTGCGCTCCTCGGGCGTGAGCAACGTCTCCATCATGCGACGATTGGTGTCGGCTTTGGCTGCAAAGTCGGTATCCCAACCCGAGGCGCTCATCTTTGCCGCCGCGAGCCAAACGTAGGCCTTGAAAGCGTTGGGCTCCATGCCTTTGCCGTAGGCATAGCGAATGCCGACCTCGGCGCGTGCACGCGAATTACCCCGCAGCGCGGCCGTCAGGTACCAGCGAGACGCCAGCCGCTGATTTTCGGTGACGCAGAGTCCGCGTGCATAAAGCTCACCCAGGCCCAATGCGGAGGATGAATCCCCCGTCTTCTCGGACTTGAGCCAGGCTTGCTTCGCCTCGCAATAGTCGCCTGCCCTGAACGCGTCATAGCCGTCCAGAAAATGCGCCGATGCCGGGTTGGCGAACAACGCCGCGAGTACGGCAAACAGTGTGACCGCAGATCGTCGTGCGATGCCTGCAAAGATCATTTGGCCGGTCGCTCGCCGTCGCGGTACAACACGGTGATGCTGATACGGCGATTGCGCGGATCAGCCGGGTTGAGCGGATTGACCGGTTGCGAGTCGGCGACGCCCTCGATACGCGAGAATCGGGAGTTGTCGACGCCGATATCGTTGAGGATCTGCCGCGTCGTATCCGCGCGATTGGCAGACAAGCTCCAGTTGTTGTTGTTGGAACTCTTGAACTGGATGTTGTCGGTGTGGCCGCGCACTGCAATCTCGTTGGGAACGCCCTTGAGACTCTCGCCCACCTTTTCGATCAGCGCCTTCGCCTCGTTCGAAATCTGGTTGGTACCGGATCCGAACATGGAAAACCCGGCATCGTCGAGGATCTCGATCCGCAAACCCTCTTTTTCGCGTACGAACTTGACGACCGACAGCAACTCGGCGGTCTTTTGATCGGCGCCGATCTGCTTTTCGAGCGCATCCTGCAAGTTCTCGAAATTCTTCTCGTCTTGCTCGGCGGCGATTTTCTTTTTTTCTTCTTCGCTCAGCCCCTGCGGCAACGCCTGATCTTCCGAGGTCGACTGCTCTTCCTCGGTGCCGGGCGCAGTCAGTTGGGTGATGCCGGTCTGCGTCAAGGTCATCGGCAGTGCCTTCGGGTCGATCAGGGACTGCCCCCCGAAAAACCCGTTCGAGCCGCCCGAGTTGTCGACGATCGGGCGATTGGTCGGCTGGAAGTACTCGGCGATACTTTTTCTTTGATCGGCGTTGGCAGCACCCAACAGCCACATCAGCAGAAAGAACGCCATCATTGCCGTCATCATGTCGGCGAGCGCGATCTTCCAGGCGCCACCGTGACCGCCCGCATGACCATCGTCGATGATTTTCTTGATGATGATCGGTTGCAAAGGCGCAGGCGCCTCGGCGGCCGGCTGCTCGGCCGGAGCGGGCGCGGCGGCAGCCGCCTCGGGTGCGGCGGCGTTCGGCTCTGCGCTGTCGGCGCCCGCTGTTGCGGGCGCCGCCGCCTCACTTGCCACGGAGGCCATCGAAGACTTCCGCAAACGTCGGACGCGAGTGGTGATCGATCGCGGCGCGGGCCGACTCGATGATCAGCGGCACCGGATAGCCCTTCAAGTGACCGATCAGGGTCCACTTGGCGACGGCGTAGATTTGACCTTCTTCGTCCACGATTTGTTTGAGGCGTGCAGCCAAGGGGCCGACGATACCATAGGCCATGAACACGCCGAGGAAGGTACCGACCAGCGCGGAGCCGATGAGCGCACCGAGCACCGAGGGCGGCTGATCGATCGCCGCCATGGTCTTCACCACGCCGAGTACGCAGGCGACGATACCGAGGGCTGGCAGCGCGCCTTCGAGATTGGCCAGCGCTTCGGCGGGCTTCAAAGCCGCATGGTGATGAGTCTTGATGGCGACGTTCAACGAGTCTTCGACCGCATCGGGGCTAGGTGGCTGGTTCGAGGTCACGAGCAGGCGAATCGTGTCGCAGATCATTTCGATCAGGGCATGATCTTTGAGCAGCTTCGGATATTCACCGAAGACGCTGCTCGCCTCTGGATTTTCGATGTGCGGCTCGAGCGCCACGGCGCCCTCCGCCTTGAACAGCTTGAAAAGCTTGACGATCAGCGTGATGGTGTCTTGGTACTCCTGCTTGTGGTACGCGGGACCCGACAAGCATTTGCCGATGCCACCGCCCACACCCTTCAGGATTTCCAAACTGTTGCCGATCACCATTGCACCGATCCCCGCGCCCAGGATGATTCCCATTTCGGTGGGTGCAGCTTCGATGATCGGCCCCATGGGGCCGTGGTGCAGGATGTAGAAACCGAATACGCAGCCAAAAAGGACTACCAAACCTATGATGACGAACATTTAGGCATCTCCTGCAGATTTTCCGGCTGACTCGATGAATTTTCGTTGAGGCACGCGCGGATGACTGGCTGACGGCGACGGTTTGGACCGCTCGTCTTCGTTCATCAACCCACGCAATTTCTTGGCGATCGCCGTGAGCATCTGGCTGACACGCGACTCGCTGACTTCGAGCACTGCGCCGATTTCCCGCAGTGTCAGCTCACGATCGTAGTAAAGGGCGACAACGGTCTTTTCACGATCGGACAAGGCGGCGATTCCACGCTTGAGCGCATCATGGGTACTCGCCTCGTCCGCGACCTCTTCGGGCGAGGGAATTTCACTGATGATGTCGATGTCCTCGAGCGTCACCGAGCTGACGAGACCCTGGTTGCGGCCGCGCAGTTTTTCGTAGCGATCGACGTCGATGCCGAGCTGCTCGGCGATCTGGCGATTGGTCGCCGCACCACCGTTGGCGTTGGCAATTCTTGTAGCGGCGGCCCGCGCCTCGACCGCCACTTTCACGGTGCTGCGCGGCGCCCAGGCTGCGCGACGAATCTCATCGAGCATCGCTCCACGAATACGCAGCTTGGCGAAGGTTTCGAAATCGTTGCCGCGGGTTTCGTCGAAGGCCTCGATCGCCTCCATCAAGCCGACGATGCCGGCTTGGATGAGATCGGAGTGCTCGATGGCGGCGGGCAAACGGCCACGGAAATGCGCTGCGATACGCTTCACCAACTTGAAGTGATGCGAAAAATCACCCGCTGCCGAATGGGCAGTGGTGCTCGCGACCTCCGTGTACGCATCGCCCGGTCGTTTCATGTGACGGCTTTCCGTGGCATGGCGCCCAAGCGATCTATCAGGAACTCGTTGTTACCCTCATCGATACGCACCATCTCGAGATTGGCCGCCAGCCGTTGAATCGCCACCGATCCGGCGCTATCCGGAAAGGCGGTGAGCAGCGAGTCGCGACGGCGGACTGCATTGATGGCGTTGGCTTCGTGAGGCACGACACCGCAGAGCTCGAGCGGCAAGCCGAGGAATCGCATCGCCACCTGCTGCAGCCGCTCGAAGACATCGAGCCCGCGACGCGGGTTGAAGACGTCGTTCACGACCAGCTGAAAGCGCTGGCAACCGAATTCCTGATACATGACCTTGATCAGGCCGTAGGCATCGGCGAGCGATGCCGGCTCGTCACGGACGACGACCACCACCGCATCGGAGAGCCGAGCGAGCGTGGTCACATGGGTGCCAATACCCGCGCCGGTATCGATCACGAGAAAATCTGCCGCAGGCTGCAGCGCACCGATGGCCTGCAGCGTTTGCGTGACTTCCGTCACGCCGAGCTCGGCGACGTCGCGCTTGCCCGAAGAGCCGGGGATGATCTTCACGCCCCCCGGACCCTCGAGCAAAGTGTCGGCCAATTGGCAGCGTCCGGCGAGCACGTCGGACACATCATGATTGGGCTGCACACCGAGCAACACGTGTACGTTGGCAAGCCCCATGTCGCCATCGAACAGCATCACCGAGTGCCCACGCTGGGCGAGCGCAACCGCAACATTGAGGCTGAGGAACGTCTTGCCCACGCCGCCTTTGCCACTCGCGACGGCCACCAATCGAGTTTTTCTTTGGCCGTTGCGCATCATTCGTGCCTCGCCTCGCCGTCTGCAAGTGCGAGAGACATGATTCGATGCAAGGCCTGCATGACGTTGGTCGAATCTGCCAGGGTAAGCGGCATGTTGGGATCGGCAGAGGCCGACATGCCGATCAGGGGTAATTGGCGCTCGGCGAGCGCTGCGATCAACCCCAAAGGCACCTCGGTATCCGACCAGTGCGTGACAATGACTCCGGCGAGTGGCACCGCGCAATTCAACCAAGCCGAGGCCGCACGGCGATTGAGATAGGCGGGGATGCACAAACACACGTCGTAGTCGGCGAATTCTTTGGGCGGGCTTTGCAGGTCCTCGCTCGAATAAGCACCACCATCGATCACCAACGAGCCATCGGCGACGCCACCCCAATTCGAGACGACCTTCGCCGCATCGGCGATGGCGAAAAATTTCTCGCGAGCACCCGGACGCAGGTCGCGCACCGCACTGACGACGGCAGGCAGTTCTTTGGCCGCCGCGACCAGATGGGCTGCCTGCATGGCAACCGTCGTTCGACCGCCGGCCGCAGGCCCGATGAGTAGCGCAGGCCGACTGCCGAACGCTCGCTGTCCCATGCCGAAAGAGAGATCGGCGATCAGCCGCTCGCAGATCGCGCGGATATCCGCACCTTCGGCCAACAAGGACTCGGCGTAGGCACTCGAGACGCCCTGTTCGAGCAGCGCCATTTTTTCTCCCGTGAGTACGGGCGACTTGCCATTCGCCGAGAGCCGCATCTCGAGGGCCTGCAACTCGCGGCGAATGATGCCTACCAGCGCGGCACCCTGATCGGCCGATGCACCCTCGCCCGCTTGTTGCCGCGGTCCGACGGCGGACACCGCCTCGACCGTTGCCCGCGGGGTACGCTTCGAAAAAGCGTTCGCAGCGACTTCATCGCGCAAGGTCTCGGCGAAATCGACGCCCGCAGAGGGCGCGCGCATCGCCGTATCCTCATCGTCATCGGCGTCCGAAACGTCGGTACAGACCAGCAATTCGTGAATGTCGCCGACCCGCGCCGAAGAAATCAGCCTGACGCCGAGCCCGTACAACTTTCGCGAGCGCTCGCTCGCCTCGTTGAAACTGCTGCCGACAACCCGTTCGATACGCATGGTAGCCCCTCGTTATGCAGCAACCGCGCCTTGTCGCGCCTGCACCGTGATGTTGGTATTCACCCGAAGATTGGTGTCTTCGGGAAGCTCGGAATAAGAGAGAACGGACAGCCCCGGAATGCGCGGCCGCAAGATGCGCGACAGCCAGGGACGCAGCATCGGCGAGGTCACGAGCACCGCCGGCCGATCGGAATTCATTTCTTCTTGCGAGGCGCGACTGACCGAGCGCAAGAGCCCCTCGGCGAGCTCCGGCTCGACCGGCACGTTGCCACCCTGACCGCGGCGGACGGTGGCGTGCAACACCTGTTCGAGTTCGGGTGCCAGCGTCATCACGCCGAGTTCTTCGCCGTGCTGCGCGTATTGCTGAACGATCATTCGACCGAGCGCCACGCGCGCCACACCCGTCAACTCGTCGATGTCCGTGACTTTCTCCGCGACCGGCGCGAGCGCCAGCAACACGCCTCGCAGATCGCGTATCGACACACCCTCGGCAAGCAGGTTCTGCAACACCTGCGTCAAGGTGCCGATCGACAGCTTTTTCGGGATCAACTCGTCGACGAGCTTCGGCGCGGCCGCCGCCAGTTTGTCGATGAGCTGCTGCGTCTCGTCGTGTCCGAGCAGCAGGTTGCAGTTTTCCTGCAGAATTTTGTTGAGGTGCGTAGCGATGGTCGTGCTGGCATCGACGACCGTGTAGCCGAGTGATCGCGCGTAGTCGCGTTGTGCGGGATCGATCCAGACGGCATCGAGACCAAAGGTCGGATCTTTGGTTCGTACGCCCTGCAACTCGCCGTGCACGACGCCGGAATGGATCGCAAGCTCGCGAGTGGGCTTGACCTCACCGCGCCCGATGACGACACCGTTGACCATGATCTGGTAGGCCTCGGGCCGCAGGTCGAGGTTGTCGCGAATGTGGACCTGCGGAATCAGGAAGCCGAGTTCGTAGGTCAGCTTCTTGCGGATGCCACGAATCCGCGTCACCAACGAACCGCCTTGCTGCGTATCGATCAAGGCGACGAGCGCATAACCCACTTCGAGACCGATCGCGTCGGCTTGCTGTACGTCGGACCAGGACAGATCACGCGGCGCAGCCGGTGCTTCTTCGGTTTTCTTTTCGGCCGCTCGCACTCGCTGTCGCTGCTTGCCGAGCATCCACGCCGCGCCTGCGGTAATCGCGGCCAGGGCGAGGAACGCAAGATGCGGCATTCCCGGAATGATGCCGAGCAGCGCCAGAATCGAGGCGGTCAACCACCACGCTTCGACGTTGTTGAACTGCGCATAGGTCTGTTCGTGCAGCGACTCTTCGCCACTCACGCGCGTGACGATGATGGCTGTCGCGATCGACAGCAGCAAAGCAGGCACCTGCGCGACGAGACCATCGCCGACCGCCAGCGTCGTGTAGCGCTCGAATGCATCGCCGAGCGGCATGCCGTGCTGGAAACTGCCGACCAGCACACCACCAAAGATATTGATCAGCAAAATGAGGATGCCGGCGACGGCGTCGCCGCGGACGAATTTGCTCGCACCGTCCATCGAGCCGTAGAAATCGGCCTCGGAGGTGATTTCGCGACGCCGCGTCCGCGCCTGCTCCTGGTTGATGAGCCCCGCCGCGAGATCGGCATCGACGGCCATCTGCTTACCGGGCATTGCATCGAGGGTGAATCGCGCGGTCACCTCCGACACGCGTCCGGCACCCTTCGTCACCACGACGAAGTTGATGATCACCAGAATCGCGAACACGACGAGACCGACGATGTAGTCACCGGCCACGAGTACCGAACCGAAAGCCTCGATCACGTGCCCCGCAGCATCGGTGCCCTCGTGGCCATCGCTCAACACCACGCGGGTCGAGGCGACGTTCAGGGCAAGGCGAAGCAGGGTCGCAAACAGCAGCACCGTCGGAAAGATCGAAAACGAGAACGGCCGCGCCGCAGCGATCGCCAGGAACAAGATGACAAGCGACAACGCGATGTTGAACGTGAAGAAGAGATCGAGCAGCACCGGCGGCACGGGAAGCACCAACATCCCGAGCAGCACCAAGAAGCCGAGAGGGATCGCCACAGCCTGTAGCGGCAAGTTCTTGCCGAATTGTCGAAGGTTCGACACAAGGTCGACGGGAGCTACGGCCACTTTTTTTCCAACGTAATCATTAAGTTACAACTACCCACGGTCATCGGGCGCCGGCAAGCGGCTTCCGCCCCTTATGGATTGCAACCGGCATGCCATACGGAATCCCGCCA
>Ga0129333_10005875_pt1 | contig 11569 bp, 8 predicted proteins | sample CPB6_08_DNA_FD_94474 | JGI IMG/M metagenome (GOLD analysis project Ga0129333, IMG submission 94474) | Freshwater to marine salinity gradient microbial communities from Chesapeake Bay, USA - CPBay_Sum_0.6_0.8_DNA | ecosystem: Environmental > Aquatic > Marine > Coastal | place: USA: Chesapeake Bay...
CAGGATGAGGCTGTAAGTGAAGTGCTTGATAGAGTTTATGTTTCATTTGCCGGCATCAATAACGAAACTAAACCAATCGCAAGTTTCTTGTTCTTAGGCCCAACAGGTACAGGTAAGACAGAATTAGCAAGATTGTTAAGTAAAAATCTTGATATGCCTTTGCTAAAGTATGACATGAGCGAGTACAGCGAGAAACATACTGTAAGTTCATTGATTGGTCCTCCCCCGGGATATGTTGGCTTTAGTGATAGCCAAGTACAGGGCGGACGCTTGATTAGCGACTTAAGCAAGAATGCACATGCAATTTTGTTGTTTGACGAAGTTGAGAAGGCGCATCCAGATATCTTTAATATCTTCTTGCAGATTCTTGATGAAGGTCGTATAACTGGTAGCAACGGTAAGCAGGTCAGTTGTAAGAATTGTGTGATCATTCTTACTAGCAACTTAGGTAGTGCTGACGGTGAACGTAATAACATCGGATTCGGTGATCTAGCAAAGACCGGTGAAGATGATAAGGCATTCAAGGACTTCTTCAAGCCTGAATTCAGAAACCGTCTTGATAAGATTTGTAAGTTTAAGAAGTTGGATATGCTTTCAATTAAGAAGATTGTTGTTAAGTTTACAGAAGATGTCAAAAAGGCATTGCTTGAGAAACACAACATCACTCTTAACTTGACTGAACCAGTCGTTGAGTACCTTGCAGAGAAGGGGTATGATAGTAAGATGGGCGCACGTCCATTGGCTCGCAAGATTGATGAATTGATTCGCGTTCCATTGTCAAAGAAGATTCTCTTTGAAAAGATTAACAATGCTAGCGTAATTGCAGTCCTTGAAGATGGTAAGATCGTGTTTAATGTTTCACAAAAGGCAACTGCTACGATTGGCGAAGATGGAATTATTCAAGTTGAAAACTGAGAAACGAAATAAACTTTATTTTAATAAGTTTCAATATAAGGCTGTCTGCAACATTAAAGGGGCAGCCTATACTTACTATACAAAGGATCTTGATACTTTTGTTGAAAGAATGGAAAAACTACGTACAACTAACCTTAACAGATATGGGGTACGTTTGATTGATGATAACTGGCAAGAATACTGGGACGAAGTAAACATAGACAAAATAGGGGCGTTTCTAGTCTGGCGTAACTACATAGATAAAGAACGTTGCATGTATCGTATCCAAGGGGACAATGTTAGTTTTTTCAGTAATGATTTAGCATTATTGTCAACTTTGGATAACATAGATGAAAATGTTAGCGTGACGAAGGCTATTCGCATGGATCCTGATACTATGTACTTTAAAAAACCACCCAAGTACAAGTATAGAACATATTTCAAAGCAAAGCGTATGCCTAAAGACTTTAGTGATAATGTAAGATCATTGAGAGATATGTATACCAGTTTACATTTCTGCAAGGGTATATTTTCTTCACTATTCCATAACAACTGGAATCCATATAGATATATGCACGGGTCATTCTTTGTTGATTATAATGATCCGGGAATGCAGACAGTTTTAGCGATGTGGTTTCCTGGTATGTTGGGTAAAACATATTCTTTAGCCAAAGAACCGTAAAATTGATAAATACTCTAATAATATTGGAGTATTTATGGCTAAGATAGTTGAAGATGTTGTAGTCATCAAGTTTAGTAAAATCGTAAAAGAAAGCGATAAGGGTTCAGCAAGTATAGCAGGACCAGATGTTCAGCAAGCCCTAGAGCAGGTAGCACAAGAACTTGTGGGCGAAGGTATCATTGTTGAGGTTACAAAACCCTAATGAGCCAGCAAACAACATTAATATTATTTCCGCAAACTACATATGATGGTGGCGGTACAGCGAACATTTACACCTTAACAGGCAATGCACAGCCTGCTGCTGCTTATTATTTAGGTAATCAAGATTTACAAACTATAAACTTAAAGACTACAAACTTTACAGGAAATCTTGTTATTGAGGCTACATTGTCAGCCAATAAACTAACAAATGAATATTTTGAAGTTTATAGATTGGATAATAGTGCTAATGCCAATTTAAGCATGTATACTAATATTGACGGTAACTTTGTGTACATGAGAGCGAAGATAGAAGATTTCCAACAAGGAATCGTCAATTTCATAAAAATGAGTTATTAATATGATTTTGCTTGAAGGTGGAAACATTTGGCCTGATGTTGAAACTAACTTTGATCCGGTAAGTGTTGGTAAAAAACTTGCAGCGGCTACACAGAAGTTTCTCAATCCACTAAAAGCAAAATTGAATATTATCGGAAGTTGTTACAAGCCAAGATTTACTAAAGATGGCAAGGTAGTGCCATCTAATGATTTAGACTCAATGGTTGATGTGCAAGATTTAATGGCAACGTTCGGCACAGCAGACGCAAAATCAACTAGAAAAGCACTTAATGATTATTTTCAAAAACAAGGAATACAAACAAAGCAGGCAGGAGTTACTGTACATACTAGAATTCCAATGGACGGAAAATATTATCAAGCAGACATTAAGGTAATACCAAACGCAGCAAAAGTCGCACAGTTTCATAGACATGATATTCCGCAAGGAAGTCCGTTCAAAGGTGTTAATAAACAATTAGTCATGAATGCATTGGCTACAAGCCAGGGTATGCTATGGAGTCCCGATGAAGGTCTATATCGTCGTGATGCTGCTGGTAAAAAAGCAGATTTAATCACTGATGACTTAGACAAGATCGCACAAGCACTATTAGGACCATCAGCAAAAGCAACTGACTTAGGTAGTGTTGAATCTATCATGGCAAAAATTCCTAGTGAAAAACGAAGAAACGAGATAATGGATATGGCACGTAGTGGGCATAGTTGGATAGAGCCAACAACTACAACTGAGCAAAGAAAACTTGAGTTAGAGCCCGGAGATATAAGCGCGAGAGCCGATAGATTTATATCCAGAGCAAATTTACCTAAAAATACTCTACCACCCTACAAATTTGATTACTATGCATTGGACAACTACACGAAACGAATGGTAGATCGTTATATGTATTTTGGTCAAGAACCACCAAAAGAAATAAGAAATAAAATTTATAATTACGCTAACCTAGCAAAAAAACAGTTTGATGCTAGCGATGCAATAGAAAAGAAAATGTGGGCAGACTACGACAAAACATTAGCAGGTCGTAGGGCTGCTAGTGCTGCGAAAAATGCTCCTATAACTAAGCCTATCAATGCATTAGACAAATTATCAAAAGCAGGAAAGTGGGGAGCGGCATTGGGTGCAGGGGCTTTACTTGCAAAATCAGCATATGATAATTTCATTGATAAAGAAGAACCAGAACAAACTACTGCTACAGAACCAGTTAAAGAAGAAGAAAAAAATGTTGGTCGCAAGTATCAACACATAGAAGATTTAGTATTGAGTCATGGTAGTCATGGTGGACTACACGCAGTAGAAAGATTGCGTGATATGGCAACAACCGGCGGTAGTATTGAATTAAAATGGGACGGCATGCCTGTAGTATATTGGGGTCGTGATGAAGAAGGTAACTTCATGATGATTCCTAAGAATGCATGGGCATATTTAAAGCGCGGTCAAATGCAAACGAAAAGCGGCGCGCCTACGCTCACTAAATCACCTCAAGACGTAGCAAAGTTTATCATGGGCACTGGATCCGGAGATCCTAAAGAACGTGCAAAGTTTGCAAAACAATTTGCAGTATTGTGGCCATACTTTGAAAAGATTAGTCCTAAGCAAGGATTCATTGAAGGTGGATTATTATTTTATCCAGGCACTAGACCAGATGGTCAAACAGCAATGCCTGTACTCAATAAAGAAACAAACACATATGATTTTCAACCTAACATCACAGAATTTCATATTCCTGCTGACAGTGATTTAGGTAAGAAAATCAGTAAAGCAAAAGTGGGTGTTGCTGCTACAGGTTATTATCCAACATTAGGATCAAGTGATGAACAAAGATATCCTGACGCACAAAATCTAAGCACTAACGATGTATTAGTGCAAGGCACTACATTTGTACAAGAGCCTGTCAAATTGAATACTAAAATGTTAGATAATGTTGAAAAATTTATTCAATCACATGCTGAAAAGATTGACAACTATCTAGCACCGAAACCAGGCTTGAGCAAGCCAGCAGGTGAATTGTATACTTACTTGAATCAGCATTTGCGTAGGACAGGTTTAGCAAATGATTTCCCTGTTTGGGCTCAAGCAAACTTAAGTCCAAAAAAGGCTGAAACAATGCTAAGTGATAAACAAGGTATGATGGCAACATTAGGTGCTATAGAAGCCCTCACTAAACAAAAAACAGAATTAATAAAACAATTAAGTCAACAAAGTCATGGCGGCATTCGTCAAACTAAACCAGAAGGTTATGCACAAGCACATCCAGGACGTAAGTTCAAATATGATATACCTGGACAATTCATCAAAGCAGTTGATCAGCCAACATGGAGTCCTAAAGAAAGTGTACTTAATGAAGCAAAAGGTAAAAAGGCTGTACTAGGATGGGGTCGCGGCATGGGACACACTGGTCATGATGCACTCGCAAGCGCAGTTATACATCAAGCAGAGAATACAGGTGGTCAACCATTCTTTGTAGTATCACGTAGTTTTGGTAAAGATGATCCTATACCACCTGAAATGAAACTGTCAATGTATCAAAAGAAGTTTCCTAAATATAAAAACATTTTTAGTTTACCAACAGCAGACAAGCCAACACTTAATGACATATTAGCAGACTTAGCAAGTAAAGGTTATAAAGATGTAGACCTTGTTGTAGGCGCAGATCAAAAAGAAGCATTTGGTTATTTGTTAAAGCCAGCAAAGAGTACAGGTGTTGAACCGTATAAGTCATTTGGCCTTGAAAATTTAAATGTAATGAGCAGACAAGATACAAAGGCTCCGGGTAGTGATCCAGAGAGTCCTGATTATCATGAGGGTCCAAGAGCGACACCGATGCGTCAAGTATTAATTGATCCTAGTAAGACTGAAGAAGAACAGTTTGCAGTATGGCGTGCAGCAATGAGCCCAACATTGAGCGATGAAGAAGTTATAAATATGATGAACATAGCCAAAGATAATTTGGCTAAATTTAACACACCTAAAACAAACGCAGGTAGAAAGATGCCAACTACAACTAAAGGTCGTAAACTTAAAGAAGCGATTAGTAAAATGAAAGCATTGATACCTAAGGCTACTTTAGAAGAACAAAAAATAATTCTTGATAAGTTAATTGAAGTTAAAAAACAATTAGAAATTGAAGAAGCGGGTAGTCCAGCCCAGCAAGCAGCAATCGCTATTAGTATGAAAAAAGCAGGCAAAAAGCCTAAAGGTAAGGTATCCGAAAACGCTGATTATTTGCCAGAAAAATAATTTAAGACCCCTCTTAAGATGTAAATATTCATACATTTTCAAGAGGATAACATGGCAAAGAAAAATCAAAAGGCTGAAGAAGCAACAGTACCCGTAGAAAAGGTACAAGAGTTAGTTGAAAACAATCCTGCACCAGGACAACAACAAGCACCCGCTGCACCGCAGCAAAATCAAGTTCAAGTAAATGTAGACTATCTTAAGACTACCAGAGTTCATATAGCAATGCCATGTTACGGTGGTATGCTTACAGAGTCTACATTTATGAGTTTCATTAAGTGGGCAAACACTGCTCGTCAATTGGGTATTGATTGGACACTTGAGACAATGGTCAACGAAAGTTTGATCAGTCGCGCACGTAACACATTGACTGCAAAGTTCCTAGATATGCCAGAAGCAACACACTTGTTCTTTGTTGACGCTGATATTGGTTGGGAACCATGGCACTTATTGGTATTGTTGAATCGTGACGTTGACGTTATCGGTGGACTATATCCTATGAAGACTATGCCAATCAAGTGGGTTGTTAACGGCTTTGATGGCGCTGAAGAAGGTCCTGATGGATTGCAAGAAGTTAGTAAGGCAGGTACAGGCTTCTTATTGATGAAGAAGCATGTATTTGAAAAGATGAATGCTCACCCAGCAGTCAAGCAGTACAAGAACGATATCGGATTAGATCCTAAGTACGACAAGTACCTCAAGACTTATTTTGATACTGCTGTTCGTCAGAATCGTTATTATTCTGAGGACTGGACTTTCTGTGAGAACTGGCGTGATCTTGGTGGTCGCATATGGGTAGATAAGCGAGTTCTACTACGTCATAGTGGATCATATGTATTCTGTATGGAAAATCAACAATATCTACAAGATAACATCGGTCCAATGTACGTTGATACAAAGAAGTCGCAAGGCTTCACATTTAAAGACAAAGACGGCAACGATAGTCGTTAAGATAAAGCCCCGAAAGGGGCTTTTTCTTTTGTATACTGGAAACCGTTTTTTAGATAAATACAATGTACAACGGAATTCCAGCATGAAAATAAAAGATATACATGAGAGTACAGTAGCAGGATCTATCGCTTCTGTCGCAAAACCATTGGGTGAATTACAGACACGTAGCAAGCCAGAAAAGGCGCCCAAAGTCACTAAGGGTAAAAAGTATGCGAATACTATTAGTGAAAGTGCTATGAAAGAACTATTGTATAATTTAAAGCATATGGATGCTGACGAATTTCAAAAAGTTTATAAGAAAACAAAGGATTTCTTTCAGAAAGCCCCGGTAGAAACTCCTAAGCCAGCAGCAAGTTCACCTAAAACAGGTTCTAAAGCATGGCAAGATATAGGTTATACCGATAAAAAGGCAGCACAAAAAGCCGATGAACCTATACAAGAAGATGAATTAAAAGAAGAAGATTTAATTATTCTACCTGGTATGATACGCAATAAAGATAAGAGTTTTGTACCGCATGAAAAAGATCGCCGTGACCATGAAGTAGAAATGGCTCGTAGTGATGTTTATGCAGCCGCAAAAGATGCTATGCGTATATTTAAAATACTTGAAAATAGAACAGAAGATGAAGGATTGATGGGTTGGCAGCAAAGTTACATCACACTCGCAGCAGATTATCTTAATAGTGTTGCTGATAGTTTGGAGTATGATGCTGTAAGTAATGAAGGGGCTATAGGTAAAATTGTTTCTGCTGTGGCTAAACATGGGGCAAAAGATTTACCTAAGACCCCCGAGACACAACGTGCTATAGCAAGTCAGGCTATGAAAATAGAAAAAAATCTAGATAGAGCCGCAAAGGCTGGAACTGCCGCAGTAGGCGGAGCAGCCGGCAAAGAAATTTATGATAAGTCCAAGAAAGCAAATGAAGGTGTTATCGCTAGTGGCATGAGCAATTTTGAAGAAGGTCGTTATTATGATCCAATGGGCGATGAGCGCAGAGAACAGCAGGCAATGGACGATGAGCGCAGAGATTTCAAACGTAGAGAAATGGAATACGAACTACGCAACGAACCAAAAAATAATTATGCTGTTGCAATAGACGGCAAAGTATGGAAAGTATTCGGTGATAGACAACAAGCAGAAAATATTGCACGTTCTTTAGTAAGAAAAGGTAAGAAGGCTACAGTACATATTACCGGTGCATCTATCAGTGAAGAACAAGCACCTATGTTTACTCCTGAATCAAAACTTGATGAAAAGAAAGACGCTTGTTATACAAAAGTAAAAAGCCGTTACAAAGTTTGGCCAAGTGCATATGCTAGCGGCGCATTAAGTAAGTGCCGCAAGGTAGGCGCAAGTAACTGGGGCAATAAGAGTAAAAAATGAGATACCGTCAAATACTTGAAGCATGTTGGAAAGGATACGCACAGAAGGGCATGAAGTCTAAAGGTGGTCGTATGGTTCCAAACTGTGTTCCTGTAACTGAACAAGAATTAGAAGAAAATCTACGTGATTGGTTCAAAGAAAAGTGGGTGCGTTTCGGTCCTGATGGTAAGATCAAAGGTCCTTGCGCACGTGGTAGTGAAAGTGAAGGCAAACCAAAGTGTTTACCTCAAAAGAAAGCGCATAGTTTAGGTAAGAAGGGCCGTGCAAGTGCAGCATCACGTAAGCGTAGAGAAGATCCTAATCCAGAACGCAGTGGCAAGGCTATTAATGTTGCTACAAAAAGTAAAAGAGACAAATAATGAGTAAGATTTTACAAGGTATATCTAATCCTAATTTAAAAGAGGGAGTCACAGGAGCAGTCATGGGCGGAGGTCTAGGATCACAAGTTCCAAAGGCATATAATGCTGTTGCAGATAAAACAGGATTACCTAAAGTTGATCCTAATGCTGATCCATTAGGAGCAGAATTAGATACTATTACTACTGTCACTGGGGCAGTGATGGGACACAATACTCAAAAAAATAGAGCAGCAAAAAAAGAAGCAGAAAAAGTTCAACAGGCTTTAGCACAAGCAGCACAAAAACAAACTGCCGCGGCAGCACCTGCAGTAAGTAACCCAACAATACCGCCAAAAGTCGGAAGCACTGGGCAAGCGGTTAAATCAATGGCAAAAGATATTCCTAGCCTAATCAAAAATGCTCCAACTAAAAAAATAGCACTTTACACTGTAGGTGCCTACTTAGTTAATAAAGGGGTAGATGCATTAACAGGCCAATCAATACTAGACAGGGTAGAAAACATGTGGAACAAGCGAGGCGATAGTACAAGTTCTGCTGCCGCACCTGCATCATCTACTGCTGCCCCAGGAGTATCATCTGATGCAGTATCATCACCTTTAGTCGCACCCCCAGCAGTTTCACGTCCTGATACTAGAACAGGTACACAAACTAATCCTAATGTAAAGTGCGAAATCGATCCTGTAACAGGTACATTGCCTCCGGGATGTGTATCTGGAGTGCCTGTATACGAAAATAAAATCAGTATATCAGAAGGTATTGCTATTGCAGAAGCAAATAAATTAAAGAAAGCAGGAGAGTTGGTAGGAAAAGGTTATGATTGGCTGCATGATCTATACTTAAAACGTATAGGTCAGACAACTAAAAAAGATGTTGAAGATTGGTATAAACAACACGGCACTGGAACTGCAAGTCCAATATTAAAGCCCGGCAGTGATTTCAAAAAAGGTGAACCTATAACTTATACTGACGTTAAAAATTGGGAAGATCAATTTAAACAACTATCCAAAGAACAACAGCAAGAGTTAGTAGACAAACTTACTAAAACTAGACAAGGTCAACGCACACTTGCAGGGTTAACTACTTCCGGAATTGTTGGTGGAGTTGGTGGGGCAATGTACAGCGGTATAGAAAAAGCCCATGATCAAGCAATTTCTGATAAGCCTAAACCTGAAGTGAAACCAGCAAAGCCTGAAAGAAAAAGAGAAGAACCTGTAACAACAGAACCCGAACCTGTAAAAGCAGTTGAACCAACAGTTGAACCGCCTGTAGCAGAACCAGTAGCACCCACACCAGAGCCAGCACAAGATTCAAATCAATGTGTAGTAGGGGGCGACGTTCTAGATTTGTCTCCTGAAGAATGCGCGAGAATGAAAGAACTAACTAATGAACAGAATACTAATATTGAACGTTACGGTAAAGTTGGTGCAGAAATTCGCCGATTGGGGGGCGAAGAAATCTACAGAAATAGACCAAAAGATTATCAAGGTAATATAGACCTACTTAATAGATTACGTGCTAGAATAGCAAAAAATCAACAGACAGCAGAACCTATGCAGACAGTCACAATATCTGCACCTCGTACAAGTCAAAAATATCCCGATAGTGGTCTACCACCTGGTCAAAAGTTTTCTGATCCTAGAAATAATCCAGGTAATTTAAGATTCTTCAAAAATCTAAACAAACCGGGTTATGTGTTAGATAAAGCGATAGGTGTAGACAAAAATGGATTTGCTGTATTTGCATCTCCTGAAGATGGCTTAGACGCGATGCGTAGGCAAATCGCTATAGATGCAAGAAAGGGATTGACTGGTAGACAATTTATTGAAAAGTATGCTCCAGTCCAAGATCAAAATGATCCAGAAATCTACACTAAGAATGTATTTGGTGAACTAGGATTAGATCCAGATCAGCCATTAGATCCATCATTAATACCATTAATTCAACCATTAATGATTAGACAAGAACACGGTAAAGAGGGGATGTACTATTATATGCCAAAAACAGATCCACGCAACAATGTTGCAAATTTAACTGAAATGGAAATACTTCAGAGATTTTTAGATAAAGAATTAAACAAAAATCAAAAGCCTGTAGCAAATCCTAACGCAGTTCCAAAGAAACCAACAGAACCAAAAGAACCAGGAACAACTGATTATTCAAAAGAACTTGAACTTGACCCGTCATTGCCTCGTATGCATCCTTTAGAACTTGAGCGTCCAAAAGTTGATGCTGAAGTACAAAAAAGAATGCAGCAATTACAAAAGCAAAAGCCAGTTAAAGAAGTAAAAGCAGACTTAATAAATAAAGTTATAGGCAAAGGTAGATATGTAGTTTTTAATCAAACTACTGGTTTAAGACTTCAGACAAATGATGTTAACAAAGCAATAAACGCTGCGCAACTAATGGCTAAAAAAGATTTAAATAGACCTACTATGGTTTATGATACAGAAACAAAATTTCCTGTAGCAGCATATAGAGGCAGCGAAGAAATGCTACAACAAAAAAACATAAGACATGAATCTAAAGTGATGAAAAAGAAATGAAAGCAAAAGATTTTATAAATGAAAAATGGACTGAAAAATATAAAAAGTCTATAAACTGTCAAAACCCTAAAGGCTTTAGCCAAAAGGCACATTGTGCTGGGCGTAAGAAAAATGAAGATGCCACAGCAACTATGCCTGACGTTGACATACCTGATATTACAAAAGAACCAGGTATTCTAAAAAAGGGTGCTAAAAAATTAGGCAAAATTCTAGGTAAGGGTTTAGGCGCTTTAGATTTTGTTGATGCAGCACACAAATTTAGTAAGGGTGATGTAGCAGGGGGAGCGGAGTCTACGTTATCAGGCATCACATATGCTGTACCAGTTGTAGGCTTACCTTTAGGATTAGCAAAGGATTTTGCTAAAGATGCAGGTTATGACCCACTTGATGTTTCTAGTAAATCATATCCTAAGGATGAGAAGGGCAGACCTATATATCAAATCACACCATTTGAAAGTAAATCAAATGTCCTTAAAGGCATGGTTGTTGCTGAAAATAATCAGTTCGGCCAAATGATTAAAAATATTACAGCGCAAAATCCAAAAGGTAGTGCTGCTGAAAAGATATTATTAGGTAAATTTTTAGGCAGTGATCAGGGAACCTATGCTAGAAATGTTTTAGGAAAAAATCATAAGGGATGGGTAGATCATATTACTTGGTGGTTGAAAATGTATCAGCCTAAATTACAAAAAGAATTTACTGAAGTAGATTTTACTGATCTTGAGAGTTTAGCCTACGACATGTATGAGAATTACCTAGCAAAACAAGGGCAATTGGGTGAAGGCGAAGTAGTATCACTAGAAGCAAGACGCAGCCCATTAGTTGTTGCAGGAAGTCCTTATGATTGGGACATTTATGATCTACGCACCAATAAGATGGTTGCTAACATCTTAGGTGGTGATAGACATGATAAACCATTATATGAAATACGCATCAACAGTAATGGTATGACACGATCTACAAGAATGC
>Ga0129333_10005876_pt1 | contig 11569 bp, 15 predicted proteins | sample CPB6_08_DNA_FD_94474 | JGI IMG/M metagenome (GOLD analysis project Ga0129333, IMG submission 94474) | Freshwater to marine salinity gradient microbial communities from Chesapeake Bay, USA - CPBay_Sum_0.6_0.8_DNA | ecosystem: Environmental > Aquatic > Marine > Coastal | place: USA: Chesapeake...
GGCACAACAAATATCATGGCATTCAAGAGCAGTCAACTTGCGTCCTTGTGCATTGTAGAAAACCTTGACAAGGAATTTAAACAAATTGTCAAGAGGAGCTGGTCCACTGGCACGACCACCAAAAGTCTTGAGTCTTGCACCGGCAGGACGAATCTTGCTCAAATCCCATTTGATGTGACGGCCTGCATACAAATGGTCCATTAGGAACTTAACTGCGTTGCCCCAACCTTCCTTCGAATCTTCAACAACGTAAGTTACGTTGAAGTGCTTCTCAATCTTGTTTGCAACTGTTGGAAGTTTATCTGTGTACTGACGTTCGACAGAATAACCAACACCTGTGCCATTCATGAGAACAACAAACAACTCAGCAAATGATTCTAGAGAATCAATTGGCAAATAAGAGCAATTGTACAAACAAGTATTATCGTGATCCAATGCCGGTCCAGCGGTCATTAGACTACGCATAGATGGAAGAACCTCAAGGTTCAGGATCGCATCCTTTACATCGGGGCGTTCCGCGAGTTGAGGAACTTTGTTTGTAAAGTAATTCCACCAACGCTCAACACATTCCTCCCAGCTTTCTCTACGATTGTAGTCTGGAAGCCAACGGGAATAGCGAGAGATAAAAATAAACGATTGAAATGGGGATAAAATTTCTGCCATATTTGAGACTCCTAGTTGGTGTCTTTATTTAGTTGTTAAAGTATGCCACGAAACTGGGAAAAGTGGAGCAATTATTTTATCAATTGCTTTTGCATATTGTTGAATTTCCCATTGTGCGTGACTGTCGATTCTCAGCTTGTAAACGCGAGCAAATGCATATAAAGAACCAGTCCATACAAATTCTGTATAAGTTCCTTGTGGTAAAATTGAACGTGCTTGCTCTGGAGCAACACCATCTGCCAACAAACGATTATAAAGATCTACACATTCTTTTGTAATGCCATCATACTCTTGACGCATCTTAATACAGAGATCCAGATCTTCAATTGGACCACTGCTTCCCTGCTTTGCTCCATCAGTTGGGGCCGATCTCCAAAAAGGAACATATATCTCCGGATCAAACGTCACATATCTACGACTTACTTCATTCATTGTCAAACCAATTTGATGTTTACCCAACTGTGCCCGAACAAATATTGGACATTTAATTCTCAAACTAATTTGTGGGTGGCAAAATGGAGTAAAGTGATTATGTTTTGCAAGATAAAAAATTAATTTTTTATCTTTTTCTTGAACATTACCATCTTCCGTAAAAAAACTTTCTTTATTAAACGAGACTCTGGCAGCGTTGACAACGCTGAGATCAGAACCCATGTATTCAATAAGTTGAACGTGACCATAGTCTAAAACTGTAACTTTAGTCTGCTCCGCGCTTATCTGTGTTTGTGTCATCATTATCATCCTCATCATTATCTACAAGTTCCACACGAACCCCTGGAATTTGGGTAAAATCTGCTGCATATGCTCTAGCTCTAGACCATAGATCGGGATCCATTTCTTTAATATATTCACCAAATCTATGAACAAATGTAAGGTATGCTTCGCTTGCTTTTATAATATCTTCTTCAGATAAATCTTCATTATCATCCATTTTAAACCTTCTTCCAGTAAGTGTACTTCATTTTTGCTTTTAGTCCAGAATAAACATTATTTATTATAAGCTTAATAGTTGTTGATTCTCCATAAGCAAGAACCATATCATTAATGTCTTTTTTATTTATCTCTTCTGGCCAGACAACAACATTTCTTCCAGCTTCAATATACTTGCCAAGTAAAGAAACTATTTCAAAATTTCTAGGCTCATTGTCAAATATAAAAATTACTTTAGATTTTTTAATCTTATCGGGGAGCGATTCTAACCAACCGGCACCCTGCATTGCAACTGCATTTGGTATAAACATTGAATCTATAGGGCCTTCAGTTACATATACGGTTTCATTTGGGTTTACTTTTTCCAACCCATACCAAAGTCTTTCTTGCCCTTCTTTTTTGAGAGTAATGTAGCGAATCGCTTCATTTTCTTTCCAATTTTTTGTATCGACTTGCCCTTCAAGTATTCTTCCTTGGATGCCAATAAGCGTGCCCACCTCGTCGTAGAATGGTATGACGAGTCTGCTTTGCTTAGGTCCACTTTCTTTCCCAAAAGATTGCATGATCTTACTAAAATCATTGCTGTAATAAAAGTTGATATATTTTTCTTTAGGTATTTTTCTAGATTGAACATACTTTACTGCCTTATGATCTTCGTTGAGTAAGTCAAGCCTGGTACCAAGATCAGTGAAAATTGGTGTTCTTTTTTCTTGTTGGGGTTTGATTTCTGGTTTTGGATTTTTTTCTTTAAACACTTCAAATGCATACTCTTTGCAGAGTGATGGGCTGATACTTTCAAGAACAGAATATAAATTACAAGAAAAACCGCAGTTGTGACATTTATAAACATAGCTTCCTTTATGCTCAAAAAAGTAGCCCCTTGTCTTGGCTTTATTCTTTTTTGAGTCGCCACATTTAAAACATCTGCATGTGGCTATTGAATCTTTTTTCCACTTAAACCTCTCAAGTGATCCGGAAACAAGATTAACATATTTCTTGTCAATATATAGCATTACTTAGCACCTTCAAAGGTCCAGTTTACTATTTTATTTTTTTTCTTTCCAAATTGGGGATCAAAAGATTTACCATCAAATCCAGATCCAAGACCTTCTTCTTCGGTGTTATTTGCATTTACCAAATTACTATTTGTATTATCAACATCATAAAACTTCATTTTAGATTTGTTGACTCCAACCAAAAACTTTCTGTTCTTGGTTGTGTCGTTGCCGCGATTTTTTAGCTGCTTTACCATAAGTTGGCCTGCCTCAGCAAGTTCTTCATTTTCAATTAGAGCAACAAAAAAGTCTGCAGTCTGTGGGAGACCAAAGCTTTCTGATGTATCGGTCATTTCCATATCGCTGCTCTTTGCACCCTCACGGTTAACTTGTGTGGCAGTCCAAAGGGGAATATTAAATTGCTTTGCCATTCCGCGCAGTTCTTCGGCTATACCTTTAACATAAGTGTAGCTATTCATACCATTGCCCAATTTAAATCTAGCGCATGAGCAAATGTTTAGGTAATCTACAAAAATTACATCTGGTGTGAACTTCTTTTTAATTTTAAGTTCTTCCATCAAATTTCTGAAGTGAGTAACATTTGCCGCTGCTGTGGGATATTCTTTGATAATCAAACGCCCACGACAAGTTTTCTTCAAGTTTTCAATCTTGCTTTCATATTGAGTCAATGGCATTTGCTCTAGAATGTGCATATCTGTATCAAGCAAATTTGCATCAATTCTTTTTGCAATTTCTTCTTCGGCCATTTCAAGTGTTATGTAAAGAACATTTAAATTTTGTGCAAGACACGCTGCTGCGTGGTGGCACAAGAATGCACTTTTACCGACACCAGATGCCGCCATAACAACGTTTAGTGTTTTCTTTCTCGTTCCACCCCTAGTGATGATGTTAAACATCTCCAAATCAAATGGAACTTTTTCTTCAACGCGATGGTAATAATCATAACGCTGGTCAACATCTTCAAGGAAATCGTGGCCAACTTTAGTGTCAAATGATACGGACAAAGCCTTTGACATGATTTCTGGGATAGCATTTTGCGTCTTCTCCTTGTCCTTTCCCTCTATGATACCAATTGACTCCATGATACCATTATAGATTGCTTTTTCTTTGCAAAACTTTTCGGTATTCTCAACAAGCCAAATTGTATCTGACTTTTCACCTTCTTTGTACATCTCCTCACTAATAGAGACACACTTTTTAAATTCTATTTCGCCTAAAGATTTTTCTTCCTCAAGTGAAATTAAAATAGCATCCTTTGTGGGGATGTTATTGTATTTCAAGATAAATTTTGAAACAATGTTAAAGACAGCTCTTTCAGATTTATCTTGAAAGTATTCTTCTTTAAGGAAGGGTACAACTTTTCTTGCGTACTCTTCATTGAGTACCAAGTTCTTAAGGATAACTGTTTCCATATTATTATTATAGTTTCATTTAGTGTTATGTCCAGGATTAATCTTGATGAACATCATCTTCAAGATCTACTGGCTCTTTATCTGCAATAACATTTTGTTCTACAATATTAGCAAAAATTTCACCAACCGTTTGTGTAAAATCTACAGTCTGTTGATCAAATCCTTCTGGTGCATCGAGAACTTCAATGTCCATATTTACTTCCATTTCACCATCATCTGTTTCTTTTAATGATATTTTTCCGTATTTGTATACAATACCTTTAAAATTTCCATCAAGAATTTCAATAGGACATGTGTCCTTACCGTTGTATATTTCTTCTTTAAATTTGTATTCAGGAACTTTGGCCATATTTAAAATCCTTTTGTACTTCACTATCTAGTTTGTCTAGAATATCCTTAGTATAATACTTTTCAGGTTCATCATCAATATTTTTTTCAAATACTTTTGACCCATCAGGAAGTTCAATGCGAGTAGAAACTTTCTTAAAAATGTTATACTTGATTGCAAGATCAGTTAGTCCATAATAACGACTAAGACCTGAAGTATAATTTAAGCGAGTTTCAACTTGCATATTTTCTTTGACAAATCTATTTTTATAATTTGTGCACTTGATAAAGTTTCCAACAACTCCTTCATCAGTCTTGTCCTTGCTCTTTGAGAGAGTAAGAATATTACTGGCAGCATACTTAAGCCCAATACCACCACCCAGTTCTTTAGTTGGAACGTAAGCGCCAATAACTTGATATGTGTGATTAGTAAGAAGCATTGGAATCTTTGCCTTACCAAGTTTAAGCGTAAGCACACGGAATGTTGCTTTTGTCTGTTGGGCTTTGGTCATATCGCGAACATTTTTGCCCTCAGCAGAATCATTCATTTCCTTTTCAGTAGACAACATTCCGAGTGAGTCAAGAATCATAAACACTGGTTTGCGGTCATCCTCTGGTTGTTCAAGAATATCATTCACAATTTTGAGTGCTTGTGTCTTGAACTCTTCGATTGTAGCAACAGGAATAACCGCTACGCGCTCAGGATCAACGCCTCTTGCAGTAAACATGTCTGAAGTGACGGCTTGCTCGGTATCAAAATAAATCACAACTCCGTCTTTATGATCCTTTAGGAACTGGCCTGCGATGCCAATGGCATAGAAGGTTTTTCCTGTTGCTGGATCTCCTGCTAGGCAAGAGATCTTATTGTTTGGTAGTCCCCCAAATAAAGAACCAGAAAGAAGAGCATTAAGTGCATAAGAACCGGTATCAATAAAACCGGTTACATCTGCGCCTTCAAGTCCTTCTGATACGATTGCTGCGTCTGGGTTATTTACTTTGCTTATTAAATTTTTTAGATACTTTGACATTTTTTTCCTTCACAGTAATTATACAGCCAGCATAGTTTTTTTCAACTATATCTTTATCAATTTCTATTTTTTCAATTATTGGGGTATTGTCAATATCAAGTAATCTATCGCCAACGATATAACATGGACCGCCTTCAAAATCAAAAAGACCGTCGCCGTGGCGAGTATAAAGCGACCTGCCTTGGACTTTGTAACGTCCGTCTTCAGTAATTGAGATAATTCGTTCATCACCATATCTAGATTTAATCCTCTTTACCATTTCTTAATAATTCCTATAGTATTATACATCAAGAAAAAAAAGATTCAAGTGATAATTCATTATTAATAGACCATCCAATAGCTTGTAAAATATTATCCAGAGGTTCATTAAAAGTTTTATCAAATTGTTTTTTTGAATCTATATATTTTTCCAATTTAAATTCTTTTGGAGGCTTACCGATAAAACCAATAACAGCATCTCTACCGCCCATACCATAGGGATTTGGAATTTTTACAAATACAAATTTAATTTTATCATTTTCTTTAATCGGTGGAATATCTTTTGATAAGTTTAATTTTTTAATATATGCATTATGCAATAGTGCAGCTTTAGTTGCAATTGGAGTCCCGGATTTATAGATGTTAGAAACATCCGTGTATTTACCAATACCCTTTACCCCCCGAGGAGCTGCGACATCTTCAATAGGTAATTTTATAAATTCATCATAGAATTCATCCACATATTTTCGCAACTCCTCGGGAGTTTTTGTAAGGATGATTTTAATGCAATCTTTCAATTTGCTTCTTACAATTGCTGGAGTGCTACTTCTAGCAGTTTCAAGACCCATAATTTTAAGTTTTGGTTCAGAAAATCTTACTCCTTCAAGATCTTGAACAAGAAGCGCATATCGTTTTTTGGCAATAAACATTCCAGCAGATGCAATTGCTTCACGCTTGAATATAATTTTATTTTCAGCACAACCGAGAGAATGAGATAAAATTTTCATCTCTTTTGTTAGCTCTGGCTGAATCTTTTGTTCACAGATTTGATTGATAAATTCTGTTACGTTTGGTATTTTAGTTTTCTCGGAAATTTTTTGTACTATATCATCAAGATTTAAGTATACAGAATCTGTGTCAACTGCAAGAACATAATCTTTTTTATCTTTAGTGAGGCTTTGAATATAATCATTCATTGCCATTTCTGCTTTGCGGATAATAACCTGACCAGTTACCGTAACTGCCGTAGCGAGTTCAGGAGATGAATACACAAAAGCGGGATTGCCAAGACAACCATAAAGGCTGTTTGCAAGAATCTTCTTAACAGATTGGCGAATCTTGAGGGCGGCAATTCTGGGTACAAGCTCTTCGTTCTTTGTTTGTTCATATTCCTTTTCCAGTTCAATCATTTTTGATTTTGCTTCTTTTCTTTGATTGAATGTACGCTCTATTAGTATCGGAATAAAGCCCTGAATATCTTTAGTAAAAGTAGATCCATTGCATGCAAGACAAGAGTTTATGCTTTCGGCTTCTTCTAATAGATCTGGAATATTTTTTTTATCGCTGCCCAAAAAATAATCTGCATTCATAGAGGAATCAGCTTTAGTGCATGTTTCTGGAGATATATTCCACTGCATAATAATAGATGGATATAGACTGGTGGCATCAAAGCTTACAACATTTTTGTACAATCCGGGCGTAACATCTTTGACATATGCCCCAACAAATTGTTCATCTTTTGAGTAACTACGCTTTAATGGTGGTACTATATCCCTTTGCATCAAATAATCACAGCAAATGGTTTCCCAAATACGAGTAGCAAAAAATACTGTATCAAAAGTTATTTTTGCTTCATATGCAATTGATACCGCTAAATCAATAAGTTTTAGTTTATTGTCAAGTCGTTCAACCAAGATAGCATCTTGGACGTTATATTCCGCAAACTTTTGAAAGTTTTGGCGATAAAACTCCCGAAGTGAACCGTATTCGCTATAATCCAATTTTTGAGCATCCAGTTCCACCTTTGCTATGTTTTGCAAGGCATAACTTTCCTGACTTGTACCAGAGAACTTCTTGTATAGATCCATGTAATCCAGAATTGTGTATCCAGGAAGTTCATAGAGTTTATACATCTTACCGCCTATATCAGTTTGACGAACCTTCATCAAACCAAATGGCAACCAACTCTGGATTTCTTTCTCATCAAAATAAAGTAATGCCCTACCAATTATGTAGGGAATATCGAATAGCTTAATATTCCATCCAGTAAGTACATCAACATCTTCTTTTGCTAGTATTTCAAAAGTTTTTTTAAGAAGTTCTTTTTCATTGCTAACCATGTAAACTTTGCAGTCTGGCAAAGTGATGGGAGTAAAACTAATCACATGAGTAACGCCTGATATACGTATACTCATAAGATTTACTTTTTCATTTGGGCTATCCAAATCTGGGAATCCACCCTCAGATTCACACTCAAGATCTAGATAAGCTATCTTGATCTTGGAAAGATCGTAAACCATCTCACCCTGATAAGTCTCCATGATATATTGAGTGACAAAATCAGTGTTTCCATAAATCGGGCAGTCATCGAGTTCTCTATATTGATCAAGAAATTCTCTGCAATCATACAAGGTATCAAAGATCATTCGTTTGACTTTGACCTGCTTAAGGGTACGATACTTGCTCTCCTTTTCAGAACGAATAAAAAGAGATGGCTTAAATGCAACCGATTCGCTGAACCGTTCTCCATTGCGATAGCCACGAACAAGAATTTTGTTTCCCTTAAGAGCACATGCAGTATAAAATTTCATTTAGCGTTCTTTGATTCCTTGTCCTTAAGAAGACCGGCAAGTATAACACTATAGTTAACAATGTCAACAATAGCATCATAAACGCTTTCATTAGACAAAGAAAGTTTACCTTGATTTAGGTAAGTAGAAATCCTAGACATTTTATCGGTCATACGAATAAGAACTCCCAACTCAGCAGTGGCAAATCCAAGATATTCCGCTCTACGGAAGTTCATAAAAGGATCTGAGCCAGAAGCATAATCATTATTCTTCTTTTTCATCAGTTCCAGGGCTTCTTTTGAGATTGTTTCGTGTAGTTTGAATAAGTCTTCTCTTGTATTCATAGGCACATAATATACCCTATATTGGGGGCTCGTCAAATATAAATATTAAGACACTTAGGAGTTTTTAATGATTTTATCTCTTATTGACCCTTTTAAATCTTTCGATACCATTTCACTCATCGTTGCTGGAACACTTGGGGTCATCTGGGGTGGTGTAAAATTTTGGAAGTCTCGTCCAAAACAAGATAATTTTATGGCAATTCATACCGAAATTCATGAATTGTTAACCGAACTTCGTTTAAACAGCAAAGCAATGAGAGTAAGTATTCTTCAATTTCATAATGGAGAATATTTTATGGATGGAATATCAATGAGAAAGTTTTCCATAACTCATGAATCTTCACATAAAGGTTATATTTCTCAATCATTAAAATTTAAAAATGTTTTATGCTCATTATTTGTTCCATTGCTTCACAAGGTATTAGATAATAAATCAATCATACACCACGTTGAAGCAATGCCAAATTCATATGCTAAACATTTTTTTGAAGACGAAAATATTTCACATTATGCATGTTTGCCAATACAAAATAAAAATATGAATATTGGATTTATTTTACTGCAGTGGCATTTTGATTTTCCACCAAATATGGAAGTTCAATCGGCTACGGGTGAATATATGGAAAGCATCAGAGATTCTATAGAAATTCAATTGTCGTATCAAAGAAATTGAGGTATATATGACCCCAGAACTAATCTCATTAATTGGTGGTGGAGTTGTGGGATTTTTGTTCAAGTATTGGGCTCAACGAGCACAAGATCAAAAAGAAATATTTGAAAGACTGATTAAAGCAAATGCTCAAACTACAGAAAATCAAGATAAAGCTGTTAAACGCGTTCCAATTGATGTGGGCAAAAATGTGCGAAGACTTATTGTTTTATCTTGCCTTTTTGCTGTCGTGGCTGCTCCTTTTGTTTTGCCATTCTTTGGAATCCCCACATTTGTAGAATTAAAACAAGATCAACCCGAAGGTTTATTTGGTATTATACCCAAAAGTTACAAATATTACTTTGTAGAGGTTCCAGGTTATTTCTTGGCTAAAGAAAATAGAGAAGTATTATTGGCAGTTGTTGGTTTCTACTTTGGAACTTCAGTTAAGGGGGAGTCATGATTAAGTTTTTACCATTATTATTTTTAACTGCCTGCACCAACCCAGAATTTGTTACATTAAAAGATAAAGATGGTAACCATATACATGCAGTTTCTAAAGATTCATTTTTTAATACCCCCAATAGTACTTCTGAATGGTCTTTTTGGTACTTTTTAATACTCGCTGGTTTATTATGGTTAATTTGGAAAGAATTTAAATCAATTAAATATCCTAAATCTAAAGATGATAAATAATTAAAAGGAATAATATGGGCGTAGGAAAAGACATGAAAAATTTTATAGCCTCAATGACCGAACAAACTGGTTTTGGGGGCTACGGTGCAAAAATTAAAAGCACCCCAATGGGACCATTTCGTTGGAACGATATGATTCAACTATGGGAAAATGTAAATAATGGAATGGTTATGAACAACATATCTTTTCAAGATATGTTTATGATGGATTATGATACAATTGGTGGCGGAGAGGTAGTAGATACATCTGAGGCTGTTTATGAATGGGGTTTTATTGATTGGGCTTCAGGTGTAAACAATGTTACTAATTTTTCATCTGATACTGGTGGGCAGGTATCAAGTGCTCTTGCAAATATAATAACTTTTAAAAATTTGCCACAAGTTTTAAGTATTGGTTTAACTGCAAGTTATAATCTAACAGGAGCAACTTCTGATAAACTTTATAAATTTGTTGTTAATAAAAGTGGTACAGTACTTAATATTCCACCGACAACTGGATTTACAGTTGGAAATGGAGATACGTTAAGAATAGCTGCAACTACTCCATTCACTGCTGGATGGACTAATGGAAATTCTGGATTTATTTACGTACAAGATTTAACACGTGGTATAACATTAGATGGCATACCTTTTGCATTTACTTATTCGGAACCAGAACCGCCATAATTTTACTTTCCAGTACTTCCGAACCCACCAACCCGATCAGATTTCTGGTCGGGTTCTTTATATACCTCTTGAAAGTAGCATTGCTCATATTCAACCACTTCAGCCTGAGCAATTCTATCCCTATCATAAATTTTGATAGATTCTTCGGTATTGGTGTTCAAGACAATAATTTTGGTCTCATGTGTGTAATCTTCGTCCACGATACCCTCGCAATTAGCAAGCGTTAAACCGTATTTAAGGGCCATCCCTGAACGGGGGTGTAGACGGATAGAATACTGCTCGGGCACGTTAAAAGTCAATCCAGTACGAATTAGAGCCCTTTCTCCGGGCATCAGGGCGATGAAGGTCTTGTCGTTGGACGAGTCGTATTCTGGCAAAATTTCAGTAAAACTTTTGCCTTTATAAATTTTAATTTTTTCATTTTTGGGAATATAAGCACTCAAATCAAAGCAAGCTGCCATACGAGTTTGAAAATTTGGGTCTACAACATCTGGCGAGTGTTTAAAGTATTGAAGAATCATAAAGACATTATATCAAAACAGATATAAATGTCAAGTAATTTCCATTACTGAAACAACGACGTGGGTTGAAAATGTATACCCAGATGTGTATCTTAAAGTATTGCTATTCTCAAGAGCCAGTGGAGCATCTAAAACTTGAAAACTTGTTCTGGATGGAAGCTGCGCCTGAGTAATCAGTGAATATGCTGTGCTACCTTTAATCAATTCAACTGTTACATAATTTGTATTATTAACATCATTGTTGGCAATTTGTATTGAGTTGACTAATGCTGTTCCCGATACACCACTATAAATTGTTGTAGCTGCGGTAGTTCCAACAAGTGTACCAAAACTTTTATATGCTTCAGGCATAAGGATATCCTTCTTCTGTATTTATCTGTAATTCTGGAAGACCAAAAAATACTCTTGCTTCAGATTCAGTATCAAACCAATAAAAGCCACCTATTGGATAGGTGTAATTATCCTTTTCTTCTTTATGAAGATCGCCACCACCTCTTTTTACAAAGTTTGGTGCGTGTAGTAAATCGTTTCCGTCTAAAGAATAAAAGCC
>Ga0129333_10005877_pt1 | contig 11567 bp, 8 predicted proteins | sample CPB6_08_DNA_FD_94474 | JGI IMG/M metagenome (GOLD analysis project Ga0129333, IMG submission 94474) | Freshwater to marine salinity gradient microbial communities from Chesapeake Bay, USA - CPBay_Sum_0.6_0.8_DNA | ecosystem: Environmental > Aquatic > Marine > Coastal | place: USA: Chesapeake Bay...
ATAGATGATACTCTTACATAAATTATTTTTAATTTATTTAATTCTTCTTCATTATCATCATTATATATTTTATTTGTTGTTTGATCTTTTATATATTTATCTACATTATATAATCGTTTTCCTTTTTTTTATTTTTCCCAATTATATAATGTTCTAGAATGTACACCTAATTTTTGACATGCTTCTTTTCCCGATAAATATGTATCTGTCATTATTATTATCGTCTGTAATTTTATTTATACATTTACAAATAATTTTATTAGGATTATTATATACATATTATTATCAAATTAATAAAAATATAATAGTAGATAATAATAATTTTAATAATATAAATAATGGAAGTTTAAGATTAATATGTATATACTTATGTATAATATGTATAATTTTTAGTTTTATAATATATTATTCAGATATGGATAATATATTATATAGCTGCTACTACTTTTATAATTTTATACACATATTTTATTCATATATAAAAGAATATATAAAGTATATAGATAATTATAAATTATATAGTTAATTATAAATAATAATATATATATTAAATGGCTGAAGAAAATACTATTCAAAGTAAAAGATGAAAATAAAAATAAATTATTAATAATTAATGCAATTGTTTTATTTATACATTTACAAATAATTTTATTAGGATTATAAAATTAAAAATAATAGTAATAAAGATAATTATAAATATAATGTAGAACAAAGTAGTAATTTTTATTTAATAATTATAGGTATGCATCTCAATGTATTGTGAAAATATAATTTATATAATATTTATGATGATATCATTTATTTTTCTAATTATATATAAAAACATATTGAGAGTTTAAAAATAATTATAAATACTAAATAATTAATTCATAATATGTTTGTTTTGTAATAAAATTTTCAATAAATTTTAATGATCTTTGAAGTCTTTCCTTTCCAATTATTTTTAAACCATGTTTTGTGATATAATCTTTTTGATATTTAGCAGATATTGATATATTTAATTGAATAATTTCTTTCCATATGTTTAATTTTAATAATCTATCTTTTTTTATAATATTATGTTGATTATTATCAAGTGATTTTATTATATTGCATGTTATAAATAATTTATGTGTTAATTTCTCTAAAAAATAATTTAAATCATATAATTTTCGAATAATAATATTTTTATCTTTAATATTATGAAAATATTCATAATAATCTTTAATAATTTCATATTCCATAACACATTCTAAACTATCATCGTATCCTGGGATAATATTTAAAAATTCATATCCTTCTATATTTGAAATTAGTCGTATTTCTGAATTATATTTAAATAATTTATTTTCTACATCTATATAATCATAATTTTGCAAATCATATTTATTATTTGTATTTTTTTCAACAAATAATCGTAGTTCTGTTGAATATTGAGGATGATAAAGTTATAAAAATATATCACCTTTTAAATATATTGTATCTTTTGCAATAAAATCATGATTATTAATAAATTTTTTTCTAATTTTAGATCTTTTATTGTTTTAGGTTTAAATGTATTTGGTTCATTATATGGTAATCTGAATTTCAAAAGCATAAAATCTGCACCCATTAAAATACCCCATCTTGCTTGATTAATCATATCTAAAGAAACTTGTTCATCTTTAGGCGTAACTCTAATATCAGAAATAAATAATATTTTTCTATTTTCAGCATTTTGTTGTGCATGTTTGATTGTTTCATCAGTAAAAAACTGATTAAATATTTTAACTTTTTGTTTTTCTGGATGCATATACGATTCTTTAGAAAATTTACCAGGATCATATAATATCCAAATTAATTCAGGAAATAAGTTGTATAATATTGGGAAATGAAATCCATGTGCGGCACCAACATAAACTACAGCGTAATCCTTGAGAGATTTAGTATTTAATTTTTTACAAACATTTGTTAAGAATTGTATTTCAGAAAATAATAATTTCTTTTGTCCCCAATGACATGAAGGTGCCATATCTTTGACATCACCATTAAATTTATAATTATTATCTAAATCATTAATTTTTACAGGTATTATATTATCAATATTTTGCCTTGCCAATGAATGATAACCACCATTTAAATTATTTTGTTTATTAAAAATATAATTTTTATTATAAATAAATAAACTTTTTATTTTGAAATATATAAATTTTAAAAAATTTATTGATAAATTATTAAGATTAATAGTAAATAAATCATTTTTTAAATAATTAATAATATCATTTAATACCGAATCAAGATTAAATTTATTAAATTTTGAATAAATTAAAATAGTACTTCTTTTTAGATTTAAAGTAAAATAATCATAATTTTTATAAGTATGGTTATTAAATAAAATATATTCATAATTTAATAAATTAAAAAATAAATTATTATCTGGAATAAAAGTATATTTAATTAAATTTCCACCTTTATTTAAAAATTGATTACATAATAATATAGATAATGCAGTTATTTTTTCTTGATAATTATTATTATAAAAATATCCGGAATCAATAATAATTGTATCATATTTATTATTTTTACATATTTTTACAATTGTTTCATATAAATAATAATTAATTATATTTCCAGCAAAATATATATTTATTAAATTTTTATATTTTTTTTTTAATAATATAAAACTTGATATTGTAAAACAATTTATTACTATAATAGTTATATTTATATTTTTATAATTATTTAATATAATATCTGCAAAATGAATATTACATGTTACTAATAATATATTATTACTTATATATTGTAAACATATACTTAATGCAAGTGATTGAGGATTTATTAATTTAGTATCATTAATAACATCATTACCTTTAATATATACATGGTTATTATCATTAATATTAAATAAAATATTATTAGTATTTCTACTAATATTAAAAATTTTATTTAATATATTATTTTTATGATAAAAATGATTATTATCAAATTCATTATTTTTATTTTTTGTTATAATTTTATTATTTTTTTTTATAATTTTATTTATTTTATCTAAATAAAATTTATTATTTGATCCTCCTATTAAATCTTTTTGTAAGTGATTAGCTAATTCTCGAAATCTAATGTTATCTCTTTCTAATATACAATCGTCATCAATACAAAAATTTTTTTTATATTCTAATTTTAATTCTTCATCAATTTTTCCATGTTTTAAACAAAAACGTTTTTCTTCCCATAAAAAATGACAATACATTATACAATAAAACTCATCATTATATTCAAATTCAAAACCAATATCGTCATTCTTAATAATTTTACATTTTGTTCTTAATTTTTCTTTTATTTCACTAATATAACATTTTGATGCTAATATATGAATATCATTTTCTTCAGTCAATAAAGATATATTATTATCTTGTAAATATTTAAATGTTTCTGAATGATACCACGCTTCTGTACATTCAGTAAAGTTCTTTTTTTTATTATTTTTTAATTCTGGTTTTTGTCTGTTTAAAATTAATTGTGGTCTTTCTAAATTTATTTGTAAATCACATTTTTTTAAAATATTATCTATATCTTTATCTTTATTTTTATTTTTTTTTAATAATAAGTATAATTGTATTTTATCATGAACATACATACACATTTGTTGTCTTATTTCTAATGATAAAATTCGACGTTGCTCTCCAACATCACCCCATGCTATCATATTATTTCTAAAATTAACTAATTGATATTTACCTGGTATATAATTTTCAGTATATACATTATCACTTGTATTTTTAAATACAAACATTACATAATATTGTTCTTTACTTTCGTGTGGTTTACTACCAGCATAAGAATATAAATGTTCACATTGTTTAGCTATATCATCCGGTATTTTGTCTATATTATCTAATTCATATCTAATTAAAAAAAATCCCATAAATTTTAAATCTTTATTATCTTTAATATTTACATACAATAAATCATATGGATTTGTACTCAATATAGTTCTTAATGGAAATAATAATTTTGAATGTTGTAATATACAACGAATAGATGATTTATTAATCATGACATTCCATGCAATAGCACCAGTTTTTTTACTTGGATCAGTCCAAGGACCAATTAATACTTTATTGTTATTTTCATATTTTTTAGTAACTTCTCTATTTCCTAATACGAATTGCCGTCCTTCTATATTTTCTTCAATTAATAAATCTTCTAATAATAATTTATTTTCTGGAGAAGCAATATTAGTTTGTCCTGGTAATTTATATAGATCTTCGCAAGTTCTTTTACTTGTTAATTCATATAATTGTCTAATTTCTTCTTTTAATTCAGTTTGTAATTTTGTTTTGGCTTCGTCTGCTTGCTCGTTTATTATTTTTTTAGCTAAATTATTTCCATATCCTCTATATTGCATTCTTCTTAATTTATTTAATTCAGACCAATTAATAGTTTCTGGATAATTATTATTTTCTATACTATATGCTATATTTATCATATTTTGTATTAATTTATTATCTTTTTCATTATCAGTAAAAGCTTCAAATTTAAAAGATTTAATACCTTCATAATAAGACGTTTTTTTATATTTATTTAAAAAATCTATTATTTTATCACCATTTTCTAAATCACTAATATAATTATGTTCTTTAGTACCATATCTTGGATCTTCTGAAACTTTATTACCACTTCTATCATTATATTTTGAAGAAAACCAACCATATAAACCAGATAATTCTATTAATTCTTTTCTTTTATTATTTTTTATTTGTAGTTTTTCTAGTTTTGACATTATAATATATTATTATAATAAAAAAATTATAATAAATAAATGTTTAAAAGAATTATATACCTTTATAAAAGAATTACATTTGTATCTTTATAGTTAATTTATAAAAAAATTGATTTTTATTATTATTATAAGCATTTAATTATTTTTAAATATATTATACACAAAGCCACTAATATATAAGTGACATTATGAATATTAGAGATATTATAGAGAAGATCTCGTATGACGCGTTGACTATTCTGATACCTGAAAAACAAACCATAATGATGTATAGAGTATCAAAAGAAATACACAATTACCTACAAAGTGTAAAACTAGGAATACATGTTAAGATTAGTAAGATTAGTAATAAGTTTCCAGACATCAGTATATTGCTAAATAAGCTTGAAGAATTAAATAAAAATACCTTAATAAGATCAATTAGCTTTACCGGTTATCATTTTGAAGGTGTAACTGGCGAAGCTATCATCAAAGAATTATTTAATGATAGTCAATTTACAAATTGTCTAGAGGCTAATTCTAGATACACTTCACATGTATGTACAGTTTCCTTCGGATCATCTAACTCTACAATGACATCACTCGACTTTAGTTATAATAAGTTAGATGCAAATGCAAGACATACAATTGCTAAAGCATTGTGTGTAAATACTACACTTAAAGTACTTGTGTTTAGAAACATTGAACTTGAAAAGAGTAGAGGGTATGAAATTATTAATGCATTATGCAATAATAAAACAATAACTTCATTAGATATTGGATGGAATAATGTATACGCGACTGAAAATTATTATACAGATGCAGATTATGAAGTAGTCATGAATATTAAAAAATATTTAATTGCAATTGCAAATATGATTAAGGAAAATTCCACGATTGTAAAACTTAATCTTGATAGTAATAACATAGGAGAGTATGAAATACATGAATTTGCTAAAGCATTATGCGTGAATACTACGATAACAAATCTAAATCTTAGTAAGAATAATTTGAAAGAGAATGGAATACAAAAAATTGCAAAAGCTTTGTATTTAAATACCACAATCTCGACGCTCAAACTTAGTAATAATTGGTCAGGAGAGAAAGGAGCACTGGCAATTGCTGATGCTTTACGTGTGAATACCACACTGACATCAGTCGACCTTAGTCATAATTATTTTAGAAGAAATAGTTTCAGTAGTGAAATAGGTATAATAACAATTGCTGATGCTTTGCGTGTTAATAAGACAATCACAGAACTTGACCTTGAACATAATAAAATTGGATTGAATGGAGCACTAGAACTTTCAAAAGTACTACATGTGAATAAAACTCTTAAAATACTTAGTCTTGAACACAATAAGTTAAGAGAAAATGGAGCACGCGCAATTGCAGAAGCTTTATACGTGAATACCACACTTAAAGTCCTTAACCTTAGTAATAATAAATTTGAAAAATATGGAGTAGATGCAATTGTTGATGCATTGCGCAATAATAACACAATAATATCACTAGATCTTGGATGTAATGACCTTAGTAAAAATGAGAAAAAACAAGTAAGTAATGCTTTGCGTGAAAATCATACACTAACAGAACTTTTTGTATGAACTACATTTATAAAGTTCTAGAAAGTTCATGTAAGAAATATATTAGCTTTATGCAAGAAATAAATAATATTCTTTTCCATAATTTTATTAAAAAAACGAGGTGTTAATTATTATATGTTATGCCTATTGATACCCAAGGTTTAAACTCCGCATTGATACCTGCATACCGTTTGCAACGGTCCCAAAGGTATAACTCCTGCAGCGTGCTATTTACACACAAAGCCTCATCGATTGACAAATCTTCGTCATTTCCGATGTTATTCAAATCAAGGTTTAAACTCCGCAAAGTTATATTTACACACAATGCACTAACAATTGCCTGTCCGCCCTTTTTTTCTATCTCATTAAACCCAAGGTTTAAACGCAGCAAAGTTCTATTTACACACAATGCTTCAGAAATTTCTCGCGCACCGTCATCTCCTATTCCATTAGAATAAAGGTCTAAAATCTGTAGAGTGCTATTTTCACGTAACATACAAGCAATTTCTCGCGCACCGTCATCTCCTATGCAATTGTACCCAAGGTTTAAACTCCGCAAAGTGCTATTTACAAGTAACATACGAGCAATTTCTCGCGCACCGTCATCTCCTATGCAATTGGACCCAAGGTTTAAACTCCGCAAAGTGCGATTTTCACACAATGCTTCAGAAATTTCTCGCGCACCGTCATCTCCTATATCATTGGAGCTAAGAAATAATTTCTGTAGTGTGGTATTTACACGTAACATACGAACAGTTTCTCGCGCACCTACATCTCTTACATCTATAATACCTAAGTTTATCACTGTACACCATAAATTCAACTTATTTAACTTTTCTAATAGTTTTCCTATGTTGTAATTCTTCTTTATATTGATATTTAATTTAATATTAGCAACTTCTAACATTTCTTTCATTCCTTTACATGTTAGACGTAATCTAAATATGTATCTTGGTATAAGAGTTAATATTAGGCTTGATATATCAGAAGACTCATTAAGAAGATCTAGCAAACTTATCATGTCGGATACCATAATTACAGTGCTCTTGGACAGAGTGATTCCATTCAAAAACTTGACAGGAAACAATTTCTTGGATTGAGACATCAGTTTCTCAGATGTTGGCGTCTTGTTGTTCACTTAAGAAAAATAAAAGAGTTTATTAATTAAAAAAAAAATCAATTTTTTTTTGTTTTTGCACAAGTAAAATATATTTTATATAAAAATATTGAATATTTATAAATCTAATATATAAATATTCAATTTAACTGTACTAAAAAAATTAAAAATTTTTATTATCACCAATTCAAAGTACACACGCTTGGATTAGAAGGACTACATTGTATTATCAATAAACGGTGCTCAATTACTTATTGTGTGTGATAGATTATGTACATACGGTGGAACAGTTTAGCTAAATGTAATGTGATATCATAATTACAGGCTTAATAGCAATAGTCTCAGACTAATTAGCTGTAATATTTATATTACATATGGATATGAGCGTAGATTGTGTATAATTTAATAAATTATTACTTTATAACTACTGATTAAAAAATTGATTTGCAAGTTATAAATATAATCTCTATTATAACTCTATTATTTAAACATCATAATATTATAATTAAACACAATAATAATATTGAATTAAACATCATAATATCAAAAATGAACGAGTATAGAAAGGAATATTTTTAATGAAATATTACAAATTTTAACAAATTATAACACTTGATTATATAAAAAAATTAAAATTAATGGAACTTTAAAAGCTATTTTTTTTTAAAAAGTCTCTCTCTCTCACAAAGAAAAATTTTAAAATATTTATTATTAGATAATTATAATTTTAGTTTTTAATAAGTATATGCATTTTTTGTTACTATATATCAAAAAATGACTATTTTATTGTCAAAAATCATAAATTTACTGTTTTTTTTTGCTTTATCATTTTTAATTTAAAAAAATAAATATTAATATATAATAATAAGATGGTACTTTATATATGTAATAAATGTAATAAAAATTTTAATCGAAAACAATCATATCAAGCTCATATAAATAGAAAATATTCATGTATTCTAACTGAAAATTTAAATACAAATTTAGAATTAGAAAAAAATAATAAACAATATGAAGAAAAATGTAATAAATTAGAAATTGAATTATTTAATTTAAAAAAAGATTTTGAATTATTAATTAATAAAATTAAAGAATTAGAAACTGAAAACAAGCAAAGCGAATTATGAAAACTTTGTTAAAGTTTTCATAATTTCAACATTAAATAATTTGGTTAATAAATGTTTTGAAAATAATAAAACAATTAAAACAAATAATAATAACAATAATAATAACACAAATCATATTAATAATAACACAACTAATAACAATAATACAATCAATAATATAAATGTAAATTTAGTGCCTTTTGGAATGGAGAATCTTGATGATTTAACACAAGAAGAAAAGAAAACAATTTTAAATGCTGGAATGTTTTGTTCTGTTATGTGTGCTAAAAAATTAAACTGCAATCCAAGATTACCACAATATCAGAATATAGCATTTACAAATTTAAGAAGTAACGATGCTAAAATATATTAGCTTTGCTACAAAGATAAAACTTGGAGAACAGTAGATAAAGAAGATTTATTTGAAATAGTTATACCTCGAAGAATAGACGATGTTAATTTATTAATAGAAAACGAAGACATTCTCACAGCTGAAGCTGCTCGCCAGCATCAGCTGGAGGATGCTGAAGCACCTCCTGGTGCTGATGACATAAAAATATCTCCATATATGAATAATTTAGTAAAAAAAGGTATTGATGAGGACGAGAGCGCAGCTCACGCTGTGCTCCTGCTCCTTGCAGGAGCAAGGACGAAGTAGTAAAAAATACTAAAGTAAAGAAAAGATTTCATAGAACAGTATATGATTTTAAGCAAAGTAAAGAGAAAAATAAATTAACATAATCAAAAAATATTTTATGCATATTTGTAATCAGATACAATATCACAAACAAATATATATGCATTAATAATATGATTTTTTTATTTTTAGGATCAAATAAAAATTTATAATTGTGACAATTGTAAAAAAATAATTGATCGAGATATAAATGGTTGTAGATGTATATATTTTAAAGGTTTAGATTAATCAAATAAATAAGACGAGTTACACGTTTCTATAAGCTTGTATTACCTTTAATAATATGGATTTAATAGCAATTAATAATTTAATGAAACAATATAATTTAGCTGTATTACCATTACAAAAAACTATTTGTTTATTGCATTTTTTAATGATATATTTAGAAAGTTATGAAAAAAATACACAGTTAGAAAATACATATCATTGTATAATTTAAAACAATTTATTAGATCTAGATTTTAAAAAAATTTAAATCTTTAGTTTTAATTGATAAAACATTAGTTGCACATAATCCATTAGTTTATAGTTTTTATACTTTAATATATAATAATAAATTTAAAAATATTATATATTATATATATATATAATGAGTAATATTAATATTGAAAGAGAAGTATCCGAATTAATTAAAAGAGGAGCTGATAGAGTTTCAATGAAAGAACTTAGACATAAATTTGGCGATGATAAAGTATTTGATATGATCCAAGAAGCTTATTTTGAAAAATTATCTTCTATTCGAAAACGTTCAATCAAATTTATTAAACTTATTGAACATAAATATGGCATGCACGGTTATCCTTTACATGTTATTCTCAATAAAGCTCTTAAATACAAAAAGAAATATAAGCTTACTGAAGAAGAATTTGAACTTTTTAGACAATATTATCAAAAATCTATAAATATGCGTAATAACGCTAATAAATATGATGTATTAGTACCGAATACAAATATGGCTAAAGTATTCGGTGATGATCCTTATGCTAATGATAAAATCCACATAAGCGATGAAGATCACAATTTAGTTAAAGATATCATTACGCTCTATGATATGAATAGAGTGATATGGCAACAAATAACATTACAGTCTATTACTTATAATTATAATTCTTTAATACTTCAATCTAATACTAATATAGATTATAGTCAAGCTAATTTATTATCATTTATTCATCCTGTTGTTGCTGCAATGTTCCTTCCAAAAATAACAAGATTTGACGAATATTTCTTATTTACCAATCTTGCTTACATCTTAAGATGCAAATATCTTGGTGAACCAATTAGTACTTATCATAGCTATCTTATGTTATACAACCTTGTAACTGACCCTACTGATGTTGTTTGTAACGCTGATTCTCCTCTCAAAGACATTCTTAATCGTGTCATGCTTCAAGTAACACTATGGAAAAATGTTCTTAGACTTAGACAAGGTGACTATTATGATACAGATGAATCATTTGATGCAGCAGAATTTATGGCACATATTGATAATTGTAAATTATCAACTCACGATGCCCCAGATCTCATAATGATTGGTGATGAAAATGTCATTATTCGTCGTCTTTTAACTGCTTTTGCGTTCAGATGTGCTACTGTATTAAGTACTCCTACTGTATTCCCTTTGTTTAATAATGGAACAAATTCTAATATGCATGTAAGTACTTTAAATATTCCTGTTAACTATACTCAAGTTACTAAAGTTCCAATGATTTATATTCGATTACCAACAGTAGGAATCCAAATGCCAAATATAATTCAATCTCAAACAATTACTGTACAAAGTGCATTAAATACCATTCAACCTATTATATATAATGGTAAATTAGAATCAATATCATTATCAGTTATTGGATCGAATGGCGTATTAATAGTCAGTATTCCTAGAAGAACATACAGGCCAATTTTAGGAAGTATTTATAATTTACCACAAGTATTCAATATGTCTAACTTGCCTCATCATGTATTTGGTCTTGAAGTATTAAATGATACAATTGTAGATGCAGATTATTGTTTATCAATTGGATCTAATAATGAAAATAACATTAAATACCCGTATCCAAATATAGTATTTATGAAATCAACAGTAGTATTAAAAGAGAAACAAGATCAGAAAGAAAATTACATATATGGATCTAAAACATATATATTTGATTATGATAAAGCACAAATAGCAACATATGACCCAATTCACGATAGAACACAACAAACAATAAATTACAAAGCATTAAGAAAACCAAATAATTTAGATACAAATTATGATTTTTTTAAAAGGCAAACAATATTAATTTATACAAATGAGTTTTTAAATAATAATGGAAATGGAAATGGAAATGGAAAT
>Ga0129333_10005879_pt1 | contig 11566 bp, 10 predicted proteins | sample CPB6_08_DNA_FD_94474 | JGI IMG/M metagenome (GOLD analysis project Ga0129333, IMG submission 94474) | Freshwater to marine salinity gradient microbial communities from Chesapeake Bay, USA - CPBay_Sum_0.6_0.8_DNA | ecosystem: Environmental > Aquatic > Marine > Coastal | place: USA: Chesapeake...
AGCGGGGTGCGCAGTTCGTGCGACATGGTGGCCAAAAATTCGCTCTTGGCGCGGTTGGCCCGCTCCAGCTCCGCGGTGCGCTGGGCCACGCGTTGCTCGAGCAGCTTGCGCTCGGTGATGTCGTAATTGGTCCCGACCATCCGCACGGGCTCGCCCGACGCTGAGCGCAGCACTGTGGCGTCGTTCTTGATGTAACGCACCGTGCCATCCGGCCAGCAGACCCGAAACTCCGACTGATACTTGTGCCCTTCGCGCAGCGCCGCCGCGGAGGCCGCCTCGGTCGCGGCTCTGTCCTCGGGGTGCAGGCCCTGTTGCCACGCGTCATACGCGCCGGAAAAGTCCTCGCGGCGGATGCCGTAGAGCGCATACATCCGGGCGTCCCAGGTCAGGCGGTTGTGCACGATATCGAAGTCCCAGATGCCCATGCTCGCTGCCTCGGTGGCCTGCATGAGCCGATCGGTCTGCAGCCGCACCAATTCCTCGGCCGCCTTGCGCGCGGTGATGTCGGTCTGAATGGCCATGAAGCCGGTGAGTTGCCCGATGGCGTTCAACAGGGGGCTGCAGGCGATGGACAGCCAGGCGTGCTCACCATTCTTGGTGTAGTTGATGATCTCGACATCAAAGGGTTGGCGGTTTTGGATGTGCTGCGCCATATGGGCCACGGTTTGCCGATCGGTGAGCGGTCCTTGGAGAAAACTTCCGGGTTTGCGGCCAAGCACCTCGTTCAGGACAAAGCCAGTCATGCGGGTGAAACCTTCGGTGACCCACTCGATTCGCCCTGCAGCATCGGTCAGCACGATGGCGTTGTCGGCCCGGGCCACCATTTCGGCGGGTTTGCGGTTTTCTGCCTGCTGCTCTTGCAGCGCCGCCTCCGCCAACTTGCGCGAGGTGATGTCGCGGAAGGTGGATTGCAAGCAGACTTTGTCACCCACGACCAAGCGGTGCAAGACGAAGTCACAGTCAACCACGGTGCCGTCCAGACGCTTGAGCCGTGTTTCTTCACGGACTGAGCCAGATCCCAGGACCTGCTTGAAGACACGTTTGACCTTGTCCATTGAGAGCTCGCCGTCCGGCTGACGCTCTGGGAGCAGCTGCTCGAAGGTCAGGGATTGCAACTGCTCCAGACTCTGCGCGCCCACCAGGGCCAACATGGCGGGATTGCAGTCCTGAAGTTTCCAGTCCGGCCCAAAGCTCAGGGTATGCGCATCCAGGCTGTTTTGCCACACGTCATGGTACTTGGCCTCAAGTGCATACTGAGCCACTTCCGAGGTGGTTCTAATTAGATTGACCTGGCTTAACTGTTGTTCAATGCAATCTGCCAAGTCGCGCAGCATGCTCGCATCCTCAGACGAAAATGCGCGTGGCTGGTCACTGATGATGCACATTGCGCCAATCCGATGGCCACCGGACGCATGAACCGGGGCACCTGCGTAAAAGCGAATATGCGGATATCCGGTAACCAGCGGGTTATCGAAAAATCGCCCATCCTTCAAACTGTCTTCGATGACAAACACTTCATCTTGAAGAATAGTGTGACCACAGAAAGAAATATCCCGCGAAGTCGAGCTGACGTTGAGCCCTTGATTCGATTTGAACCATTGCCTGTCTTCATCAATCAAGGTAAGCAGTGAAATTGGGACACCAAAATAACGTTGAGCAATGCGCGTCAGGCGGTCAAATCGCTCTTCGATCTGGGTGTCTAACAATGCAAGTGCCAGAAGCGCGGTAATCCGCTCAGAGTCATTGTCGGGTTTAGGCGGGGGCAACATCTTTGAAATTTTTCAGTGAGTTATGCTCCAATCAGCATACTTTCAGTTCAGTATATACATCAATCAGATTGCGCCAGGCTATGCAGTGTCCTGTATCTGGCCAAACTCAGCCTTAACCTGGCTAGAGTGCTGGCAGATAAAAGTCAGCCATTGTGGTGGACCCGCTCGCGACCCCGGACGTGCTTTGCATTGCCGCGGTAAAGATCGCAGGGATATCGGTTTTGTTTTCGATGGCAAAACGAGCGACGCCGATAGGCAAACTAGTGAACCTGTGGCACTGGTTTTTGAGTCACACGTTGCCGTTGGACTCAGAACTTCAAACCGCCTGGAAATATCTGCAGCAACACCGTCGTCATCACTACATAGCGCAGAAATTTCCCGACGGCCATATAGATCAGGCAAGGCCAGAACGGCAGTTTCAGCCAGCCTGCCACGGCACACAGCGGATCGCCAATCACCGGCAACCAGCTCAGCAGGCAGGCCTTGGGCCCGATGCGCTTCAGCCAGTCCAGTGCCCGCACATGGACCGGGTAATGGCGCACTTTGGCCACCAGCTGGTGCGAACCCAGGCCCATGGCCCAGCTGAGTGCGCCTCCCAGCGTGTTGCCTGCGGTGGCAACCCAGACCCCAGCCCAGAACAGGTCCGGGTTGAGCTTGATCAGGCCAAACAAGGCCGGCTCTGAGCCCATCGGCAGCAGGGTGGCCGAGATAAACGAAACAATGAACAGTGTGCTCAGGCCAAATTTGGGAAGGGCCAATTCGGCCAACAGCTGATGAATCCACGCTTCCATAGGGGGCTCAGTATAGGCAAGCCATTTGAAGAGCCTGAAACGGTTTCATTTGCTGAAATTTTGAGCAGTTAAAATCGGGTTCCATCCCGTTAACTTCACTCTTTGTTTCAAAGAGCCGCAGGTTTTTTGTGCCGTTGACCTGTCGGAATTCCTTCGTTCATGAATATCGGACCCTACCAATTGCCCAATGCCTTGTTTGTCGCGCCCATGGCCGGGGTGACTGATAGGCCCTTTCGGCGACTCTGCAAATCATGGGGCGCCGGTTATGCCGTCAGCGAGATGGTGACCTCGCGCAAGGATCTGTGGAACAGCCTGAAGACTTCCCGCCGTGCCAACCATGCGGGCGAACCTGGCCCGATTGCAGTGCAAATTGCCGGTACCGATGCGCCGATGATGGCCGAGGCGGCCGCCTACAACATTGACCGGGGTGCGCAGATCATTGACATCAATATGGGATGCCCGGCCAAGAAGGTCTGCAACAAATGGGCTGGCTCGGCCCTGATGCAAAACGAGCCCTTGGCTCTGCGTATTATTGAGGCGGTGGTGGCTGTCTGTGAGCCGCGGCAGGTACCCGTAACGCTGAAAATGCGAACCGGCTGGAGCCAGTCGCACAAGAATGCTGTCTCCCTGGCGCGTGAGGCCGAGCGTGCTGGCGTGCAGATGGTGACTGTGCATGGCCGAACCCGTGAGCAGGGCTACGGCGGGTCGGCAGAATACGCCACCCTGGCAGAAGTCAAGGCGGCGCTTCGTATTCCGGTCGTGGCCAACGGCGATATCGATTCACCCGAAAAAGCCAAAGCGGTCTTGCGGGCAACGGGCGCTGACGCCCTGATGATTGGTCGCGCTGCCCAGGGCCGACCCTGGATCTTCCGCGAAATCAACCATTTTCTTGCCACGGGTGAGCATCTGGCGCCACCTTTGGTGGTTGAGGTCAAGCGTTTGTTGCTGGAACATCTGCAGGACCACTATGACCTGTATGGCCCAGATACAGGCGTACGCAGTGCGCGCAAGCACATAGGTTGGTATGTCAAGACCCTTGAGGGCGCTGCAGAGTTCCGTGCTGCCATGAACCAGCTCGATGACGCCGCCGCGCAGCTTCAGGCGGTCTCTGATTTTTTTGATCAATTAAGCCTTCGCAGGGACCGTATGCCGGGCCTGTCCACACGGCACTGCGAACATTCCAAAATCCTGGAGACGATTGCATGAGCAAAAAACAAATTGAGGAAACCGTGCGGGTCAGCCTGCTCGAGTACTTCAAAGATTTGCGCGGAACCGAACCCGATGGCGTTTACGACATGCTGGTGCGTATTGTGGAGAAACCGCTGCTGGAAGTGGTCATGGAGCAGGCGGGGCAAAACCAGTCACGTGCTGCGCTTTGGCTGGGCCTGAACCGAAACACCCTGCGCAAGAAACTGGTCGAGCACAAATTGAGCAAATGACTGGGCAGGACTGATCTGCAGCACGGCCCTTAATCTTTTGGAAGAACATGAACGCACTCCTCTCCGTCTCTGACAAGACCGGCATTGTCGAATTTGCACAATCCCTGCATGCGCTGGGCATCAAGCTGGTTTCAACCGGTGGCACCGCCAAACTGCTGGCTGACCAGGGACTGCCGGTGACCGAGGTGGCAGAGCTGACCGCATTTCCCGAGATGCTTGACGGCCGTGTCAAGACCCTGCATCCCAAGGTTCATGGGGGCTTGCTGGCCCGTCGCGATCGGCCCGAGCATATGGCTGCACTCAAGGCGCATGGCATTGAGACCATTGACCTGCTGGTGGTGAACCTCTACCCGTTCGAAGCCACTGTCGCCAAACCAGGGTGTACGCTGGCTGAAGCGATCGAGAATATAGACATTGGTGGACCGGCCATGGTGCGTAGTGCGGCCAAGAACTGGCAGGATGTCGGTGTGCTGACCGATGCTTCGCAGTACCCGGCGGTGCTTGCCGAACTGAGGCAAAGCGGCAAGCTGTCCGACAAGCTGCGTTTTGCGCTGTCGGTGGCAGCTTTCAACCGGATCAGCCAATATGACGGCGCTATCAGCGATTACCTGTCGTCCATCGACTTCGAGGCCAGCAGCAGCGCCGCACCGGTGCGCCAGCAATTCCCGGCCCAGGCCAACAGCCAGTTCGTCAAGCTGCAGGATCTGCGCTACGGCGAGAACCCACACCAGGCCGCCGCCTACTTCCGCGACCTCAACCCCGCGCCTGGTTCGCTGGTGACAGGCGTGCAGCTACAGGGCAAGGAGCTGAGCTACAACAATATCGCCGATGCTGACGCCGGCTGGGAGTGCGTCAAGTCTTTTGACGCGCCGGCCTGCGTGATCATCAAGCACGCCAACCCCTGCGGCGTGGCAGTGGGCAAAGATGCGCTGGAGGCTTATTCCAAGGCCTTCCAGACTGACCCCACCTCGGCCTTCGGCGGCATCATCGCCTTCAACCGCACGGTGGACGGCGCGGCCGCGCAGGCCGTGAGCAAGCAGTTCGTCGAGGTGCTGATGGCGCCGGACTTCACGCCCGAGGCGCTGGAACTGTTCAAGTCCAAGGTCAATGTGCGCATTCTGAAGATCGCGTTGCCCAAGGACATCGCCGCCACGCGCAATGCCACCGACATCAAGCGCGTCGGTTCGGGTCTGCTGATCCAGAGCGCCGACAACCATGAGCTCAAGCTGGCCGACCTGAAAGTGGTGACGAAAAAGCAACCCACGCCCCAGCAACTGCAAGACCTTCTGTTCGCCTGGCAAGTGGCCAAGTTTGTCAAAAGCAATGCCATTGTCTTTTGCAAGGATGGCATGACCATGGGGGTGGGAGCCGGTCAGATGAGCCGGCTTGACTCGGCTCGCATCGCCAGCATCAAGGCTGAGCACGCCAAGCTGTCGTTGAAAGACACCGTGGTTGCCAGCGATGCCTTTTTCCCTTTTCGCGATGGCTTGGATGTGGTGGTGGCGGCTGGCGCCAACTGCATCATCCAGCCGGGTGGGTCAATGCGCGATCAGGAAGTGATCGCAGCGGCCGATGAGCACAACGTGGCGATGGTGTTCACCGGGGTACGGCACTTCCGCCACTGATCAGGGGCTTGGGTGGTTCAGATTCTTGGCTGGTTCAGGTGCGCAGTAGTTTGAAAACCTGCTGCGCCTTGACCACGGTATTTTCAATGTCTTCTTCACTATGGGCAGCGCTGACGAATCCTGCTTCATACAAAGCCGGGGCAATATAGATGCCGCGCTCCAACAAGCCATGGAACAACTGGTTGAATCTTGCCCCCTCGGTCTTCATCACCTGGGCATAGTTCTGCGGCAACTGGCCCAACAAAAAGAAGCCAAACATGCCCCCCTCGCTGTCAGCACTCAGGGCCACGCCTTCAGCGGCCGCCACCTTTTTCAAGCCAGTGACCAGGCTCTGTGTTTTGGCAGACAAGGCCTCAAAGAACCCGGGTTTGGAAATTTCTCGCAGCGTGGCCAGCCCGCACGCGGTGGCCACCGGATTGCCTGACAGGGTGCCGGCCTGATAGACCGGCCCCACCGGAGACATCTGCTCCATGATGCGGCGCGGGCCGCCAAAGGCAGCCAGCGGCATGCCGCCGCCAATCACCTTGCCAAGAACGGTCAGATCAGGCGCAAAACCCGGTATTTGTCGGGCGTAAAGACTTTGGGCGCTGCCAAGCGCCACCCGAAAACCTGTCATCACCTCATCAAACACCAGCAGCGCACCATACTCGCTACAGAGTTCGCGACAACGCCGCATGAAAGGCACCGTCGCACGCACAAAGTTCATGTTGCCCGCAATCGGCTCGATCATGAGCCCGGCAAGTTCTTTGCCATGTAAGGCAAAAGCCTCTTCAAGCTGCGCGACATTGTTGTACTCCAGCACCAAGGTGTGTTGCACCACTTCGGGGGGCACGCCGGCGCTGGTGGGGTTGCCAAAGGTGGCCAGGCCTGACCCTGCTTTCACCAGCAGGGCATCCGCGTGGCCGTGATAGCAACCTTCAAATTTGATGATCTTGCTGCGCCCGGTGGCGCCGCGTGCCAGCCGGATCGCGCTCATGCCGGCCTCGGTGCCCGAGCTGACCAGCCGCACCATTTCCATGGAGGGTACGAACTTCAGGATCTCTTCGGCCAATTCCACTTCGCGCTCGGTGGGTGCGCCAAACGAGAAGCCCTGGGTAACCGCCTCTTGCACAGCCTGCACAACGGTGGGGTGACCGTGACCCAGAATCATCGGCCCCCATGAGCCGATGTAATCGATGTATTTACGTCCATTGGCGTCCCAGAAATAGGCGCCCTGTGCACGCTGTACAAAGCGCGGTGTTCCACCGACCGCCCGAAATGCCCGGACCGGTGAGTTCACGCCTCCGGGGATGATGTGTTTGGCCCGTTCAAACAGGGCTTCATTGCGATCAGTGCTTTGTGTCATGGGGAGGAAACTCAAATGAATTGTCGGTGCCGCCCAGTGCCTGCTCATCGGTCTGCGAGTCGGCCACCGGCTGTGCCCAGAATAGGCGGTCCGGCAGCACATGGCCCATGCCGGGCCGAAAGCCGTTATCCAGGCAGCGGTCCAGATAGCCCAGGGCCTCGGTGAACGCGTCGTTCAGTTCGCAACCGCTGGCCAACAGTGCCGCCAGCGCTGCCGACAGGGTGTCACCGGTGCCCGTAAAGACGGCGTCAAAGCGCTCGAACTTTTCGCTACGCTGGGTGGCCTGTGGTGTGGCCAGGAGATTTTCAATGTGCTGGTCGGGAGCGGGCACGCCGGTGACCAGGGTATAGGGCACCCCAAACTCAGAGGCGGCGCGGGCCAGGTCACGTGCGGTGGGAGGCTTTTCTGCACTCCAGTCGGGCAACAGCCAACGCCATAGCGTGCTGTGATTGCCTTGCAGTATGCTGGCCTGCGGCAGGATCAGTTCCCGAAAGGCATCCTGATACAGGTCGATCTGCACCTCATCCCACCAGGACAGATCAGGCATATAGGCAATCAGGGGGACATCGGCATAGTCGGTCGCAATTTCTGCGATGGCGCTCAGATTTTCCGGGGTGCCGGCAAAGCCCACCTTGATGACCGTGACGCCCACATCTTCTAGCAAGGTGCGGGCCTGCTCTGCCACCACCTCCTCGTCCAGCGCAAAGTGTTCGAAAATGCTCGCCGTGTCCCGGGTGTAGATGCCCGTCACCACCGGTAGCGCATGCGCGCCCACCGATGCAATGGCTGTAATGTCGGCAGCCATGCCTCCAGCGCCGCTGGGATCGTTGGCATTGAAGACCAGCACACAGGCCGGATGGGCCGGTGCTTCATCGTTTGTGTCGGGTTCAGAGGTATCCATCAAAGAGGCTTGCGGTCAGGCGGGGGATTTGCTGTTTTCCACTCAGGCGGTGCTTAAGAGCTTTGGCCGAGTCGGGTGTCAGCCTCGATACAATCAGTCCATTCAATTCATTCTATTCCAAGCGAAGGTCAGTACAACGTGAGCGATAACAAAACCTGGATGTGCCTCATATGTGGCTGGATATACGATGAGGCAAGCGGCGACCCCGAGCATGGCATCGCGCCCGGAACCGCCTGGAGCGATGTGCCCATGAACTGGACCTGCCCTGAATGTGGGGCTCGCAAGGAGGATTTTGAGATGGTTCAAATTTGAGCCTGGATCAAACGCTGGACTGGCGCAAAGCTGACCTCCCATTGCCGCGGCAGATCCTGACGCATGGCGGGCAAGCGACATCGATTGAGGAATGGGATCAGGCCGTTCTGGACTGGGTCAGGCATCAGGATTGCGCAAGTGCCCAGGTCTTGCATGATTTGAGTCTGGGCCTGTCTAGGCTGCAGGCTGATTTGAGCTGGCGCGCTTTTTACAAAATAGCGGCTGCTTTTTTTGAGTTGTTGGATCACCGGGGTGCCTCAAAGAGCACCTCTGAAAAACGCCTAGTCCTGCAGATTCTTTTGCAATGCAGGGGGTTGTTTGCGGGGGTGGCAGGCCCGGACCAGAACCTCGGGCTTGGTTTATTGCGTCATTGTGAGAGGCTTGCGCCTAATCCAACCGGGCTACCCTTGTGGGGTGCGCTACAGCGATCTTGGTCTGTCATGGCAATCAGTGAGATCGAGAATTTAAGCAAGGCAGACCTCCATTCCCGGGAATTGGAGTCCTTGCTGGCCATCTGGACCGAGGCCCCCATGTTTGAGGCTGCGATCGAGGCGGCCAGCCTGGCCTGGTCCTTGGCTTTGTATACCGAAGCCGTTGGCCTCAATGAGCTGTCAGTGTTTTCGACTCAACTCGCGCTTGGGTTGCAGTGGGGTGGGCGTTCTGCCAGCCCAGAGCAGACTAAGGTGTTGGCGGCGGCTGGTCAGCACCTGCGAATGTTGCTGCATCAACACGCAGCCGGCCTGGATCCCAAGCCCCATCCAGACCTACTGGTGTCACTTCAGGATTTGGTCCGTACCACGGCGTAACGCGCTAGGGTTTGCTCCCTTGCCGTGGCATGATCGATCACGGGTGCGGGGTAATTCTGACCAAGCTGCACACCCGCCATGGCCAGCAAGGCCGGGGCTGCCAGCCAGGGGGCATGCAGGGCTTTTGCCGGGAGTTTGGCCAACTGCGGCAGGTAGCGGACGATGAACCGGCCCTCCGGGTCAAATTTTTCGCTCTGACTGATTGGATTGAAGATGCGAAACCAGGGCTGGGCATCACAGCCCGATGAGGCCACCCATTGCCAGCCGCCGTTGTTGGCTGACAGGTCAAAGTCGTTGAGTTTTTCGGCGAAGTACCGCTCGCCCCAGCGCCAGTCGATGCCCAGGTCCTTGACCAGAAAACTGGCGCTGACCATGCGCAGGCGGTTGTGCATGTAACCGGTCTGATTGAGCTGGAGCATGGCGGCATCCACCAGGGGGTAACCGGTTTTTCCGTCGCACCAGGCCTGGAAATTTGCCCGAGCAGCTGGGCCTTGTTCCCAGCCAATGGCATCGTATTCCGGGCGAAAGCTTCCGGTAGCGACATGGGGGAAATTGGCCAGCAGCTGAAAATAGAACTCCCGCCAGATCAACTCTCCCAGCCAGGTCTCTGCACCACGGCTGCCAGCGGCCATGCGCTGCATGGCCAAGGTAGCCAGGCGTCGAATCGAGACCGTGCCAAAGCGCAGGTGAACGCTCAGATAACTTGGCCCTTTATGAGCGGGATAGTCGCGCCGCTCATGGTACTCATCCATGCGCTCAAAAAAATCAGCCACCAGTTTGCGCGCACCACGCTCCCCGGTAGGAATTTTCAGCTGGGAAAGATTGGTGGGTTCAAAGCCAATTTGTTGCAGGCTGGGGACTTCCATTTGCCAACCTTTGGGGCGTGGGGCCAAGGCCTTGGCGTGGGGTTTGGGATCGTGTTCTCTCAGCAGAGCTTCATCCACGCGGGCGAGCCAGGCTCTTTTGTAAGGGGTGAAGACGGTATAAGGCTTGCCACTCTGGGTCAGGATCTCTCTTTTTTCAAATACCACATGGTCCTTGCAGGTATGCATGGCTCGCCCGTCAGCGGCCAGCGCCTTTGCAACGCTGAGGTCGCGAGCGATTGCCTGGGGCTCGTAATCATGCGCGGCAAAAACCACCTGCACGCCCAGCTCGCGCGCCAGTTCCGGTACCAGTTCGGTGCTTGGCCCATGGGCAACGATCAGCCCGGCTTGCTCATGACCGGCCAGTCGGCGCAGGCCGGTGTCAAGCTCAGCCAGGGCTTCGCGGATGAACTCAACCCGTCTGTCGGTGCGGGGCAGGGGATCCAGTATGGCGCGGTCAAGCACAAACAGGCAGTACACCTGCTCGCATTGCTTGAGAGCGGCACACAGGGCAGGCTGGTCGCTCAGGCGCAAGTCGCGCCTGAACCAGACCAGACCGGAAACATAGGGTTTTGTCATGATCGCCGGTAGAATGATGCCATGTCCGATGATTCTGCCTCCATAAACCTAACGAATCATTTTCTGATTGCGATGCCCGGGCTGGAAGATGCAAACTTTTCCAAAAGCGTGGTCTATGTGTGTGAGCATAACGAGCGGGGAGCGCTTGGCCTGGTCATCAACAAGCCAAGCGACATCAACCTGGAAAAACTCTTCGACAAGGTCGACCTCAGACTCGGCCGTTCGGATTTGCTCCAGGCGCCGGTATTTCAGGGCGGGCCGGTGCAAACTGACCGTGGTTTTGTTCTGCATGACCCGGTTCAGTCGCCTGATCCTGAAGCCAAGGAGCCGGTTTACTCCTCCAGCATCATGGTTCCGGAAGGGCTGACCATGACAACGTCGCGCGATGTCCTGGAAGCACTCTCCTCGGGAGCCGGCCCGCGCCGGGTTCTGGTATCCCTGGGCTACTCGGCCTGGGGCGAGGGGCAATTGGAATCCGAGCTGGGAGAAAACAGTTGGCTGACTGTGCCGGCTGATGAGGCGGTGATCTTCGATACTCCGATTGAGCAACGTTATGACCGCGCACTGGCCCTGCTGGGGCTGCAGACATGGATGTTGCAACCCGAAGCGGGGCATGCATGAGCCTGGTGCTTGTGCAGGCTGAGGTCCCTATCGGCGAAAACACTTTTCTGGCGTTTGACTTCGGACTCAAGCGAACCGGTGTGGCGGTTGGCAACCGGCTCACTCGTCTGGCTCAGCCGCAGCGAACCATTCAGGCTGAAGGGGATGGCCGTTTCAAAGAGATTGCCAGTTATCTGCAGTCCTGGCAGCCCGACGCGCTGGTCGTTGGCGTGCCTTTTTATCCCGATGGCGCTGCCCATGAAAACACACGCCGAGCCCAGAAGTTTGCGCGTCAGTTACGGGGGCGTTTTGGCTTGCCGGTTTATGAGGTCGATGAGCGCTACAGCACCACCGAAGCGCTTGCCAACGGAGCCAGTGATGCTGATGCAGCGTCAGCCTGCATCATCCTGGAACAATTTTTGAGGAATCTGCCATGACCAGCAAGAGCAAAGCGGGCCAGCCGCCTGGCGCCCTGTTCCTGGATGCCGAGGCGCTCTACAAGGAGTTGCTCAGGGGTGTGCAGGCCATGGCCATTC
>Ga0129333_10005880_pt1 | contig 11565 bp, 3 predicted proteins | sample CPB6_08_DNA_FD_94474 | JGI IMG/M metagenome (GOLD analysis project Ga0129333, IMG submission 94474) | Freshwater to marine salinity gradient microbial communities from Chesapeake Bay, USA - CPBay_Sum_0.6_0.8_DNA | ecosystem: Environmental > Aquatic > Marine > Coastal | place: USA: Chesapeake Bay...
CAAGAGATTGTGCACCCGGGTACAAATCCATCACATGAAGTGATAAAGAACTGCGCTGCAGCTCTACACAGGCATATTAATTCCTCCACACACTCTATTTTAACACTCGTTGATCTGCGTGAATGATATCTGCACAGTTATCAGAAAGATTCTGATGTTCCAAGTCATTTAGCTTAGCCATCTGCTTGTTTCCAGCCAATGGAGCAGCTGTTTAGAGATCGTCTGTCCACCGTCTTACAGAGGAATTAGTTCAGAAATTCTTTCTATACTCTTAGCCACGAATTCTATGAATTCTTGTGTCTGAGTGTGTTGACACCTTCAAAGTTCTGCTAATCTTCCTTATGCTCCCCTGTTTATCACGTAAATTGAATGCAGCGCACACCACCGCACAACATATCTCACATAACTTGTTGCAAATCACCAAAACAATGGCTCGAGGATCACGTAATAATAACGAACAACCTGTTGAACAACCTGTTGAACAACCTGTTGTTGTTGAACAACCTGTTGTTGGTGCTGGAGCTGGAGCCAATCAACCTGTTGTTGGTGCTGGAGCCAATGCCGCTAACGCGCCTGTGATATGGATGGAAACGAAGGTAGACAACGAGCCATCAAATTGGAAATCAACCAACGAACTGACTGCAGTAGAGGACAACAGATTATTCCAAAGGAGGGCTGTTGCCAGACTCGATTCACTCGATGGAGTAACAAGACTTGAAAATAAGCAGTGTCTATGTCTTTACTTGGGTATTTCTAACCAAAACACCGAGAATCCTGCCAACCAGATGCATTATGGAAGTAGGGCTAATAAGGGAGCCAGGGTAAGCAACATCAAGCCGTTCTCTAGAGCATACAAGTTCTTGGATTTGGAAAGCAACAAAACGCAGAATATTGTAATTATTACCGAAGGAGCTACTGATAATTACTTTGGAGACAGCCCAAGCATTCGCAACAAGCAAATGTGTAAGTCTCATTGGCTATTGCTTTATTTCCTTTACAAACACAATAACTAACAAATTGCCACTATACAGTTCCTGGATGTGCTGTTGTCCTCTGTGGGTTGGACAAGGTCACTATGCACAACGTCAATGGAGGAACGCCTTTCATCGAACCATTCACTGGACAGATTCGTGCAATCAAGAACAACATTAAGTTGCCGCTCGTAGACGTAACTGCACAGACGAATATGTCTGGCTTCCGTGTGATTGTCAAGGCTAAGCTCGCCAATTGTAATATAATGGACCCCGTCTGCGGAGGAGGGCTATGCGGAGGCATGAGGGACCTCATGTCCAACGGAGCCCGTGCCACTAAAGCTCGTTGTGGTTGCGCCGAAATCAACAGCACGAACGCCGTGCCAATTTGCAGGTTGGATTTGCAGATTGAAGTCATCGATTCTCCATCAGGAAACAAGATCAGCTTCCCAGTGACCGACTTTGTGTCCCGAAAGATGACGGATGAGATCTTCTTTTCCGAGGCACCAGCCTCTGGCACCAAGGCTTTGCAACTCATAAACTTCTCTATGGACCTAGGCGATTGTGTCGAAGCGATCCTTGATTATGTCAACGATTTAGGTGGATGGATTGCTCTTGGCTGGAACAAGAAGGGTATGGTTGTTGATCATGGAGCTCCGGTCCAACAGGGTACGTATGGGGCCCAGAATGCTCCTCCACCAATGATCCCTTCAGGTAACGATCAGTATCATATCGTCAGCCTTGAGCCTGCAGACCCCACCCAGATTGACTACGCTCACATGCGTAGTCTTGCTTTCAACCCTAACACTCTCAAGGCCGCAAAAGATAGTTGAGACAGAGGCTATTGAGGTTATATTTTGCACATTTGTTTTACATTGAAAGTGCCTTCTTGTCTTTTGTAGATTCAAGCAGATGGAAATAGGCTCCGAGCCGCCTGCAAACAAAAGGAAAGGACATTTGGTGATACAGTTGCATTTCTTTTGATTTGTAATAAAAGTATTCCTTTACATAATGATTAGTAGCAGATTGCTTTGTAATGAAAATATCTCTGTTCAAACATTAGCCCGAGGCATTTTGCTCACTTCCATAGTTGCAGTTGCTAACATTGCCACGCTGTGCGGGCTTCACTCTTCTAATAAACGAGTGGAACTGTATCTTTTGATTGTTTGAATGCTCATTGTAATCCTGGACAATACGCCTGGCTTGATTTGCAATACTAAAAATATCTGCATCTGGTCCAAGGCGATCTCTGTAGACTTTCAATAGACGCTCAAGACGAAAACGGTCATCGCTTTCAGTAAGACCACATATGTACCCAGCCAAAGCCCAAGGCATATTGCTCACATCCATAGTTGCAGTTGCTCCATGGCCTGTGTTATGCTGGCGGAAACGTATTGAAATGCACTCACATTCACCAATATAAGTATACCCTTTGTTACGTCTCGAGGCCAAAATATATACATATCCAGACTTGTCAGTTGGGAGAATCACAGAATTGATCGCATAAGGGTAAGCGTCAGAATAATCAAGCTCATAATTGCGTCGTGGGTCATCCTCATCAGGTTCAGAATTGATTGTGAGGAGCTTCAAAACTCGCCGAGTCATGACTGTCCATTGGGTGGCTTTAGTTATCAGTTCCCAAACCGTTTCTATAGCTTTCTTCTTGTTGCCAACGATGGCAGTGTGCATAGCAAGCTTTGTACGGCTGAACGCAACAACACACTGTGACTTCAGCCATGGAACGTTGTTTCCTGATATTTCTATGACCAGCTTTGTATGAATTGTATCACCTTGCGCCTTGTCAATTGTAGTAGCACCCGGATGCTTTAAACCATATTGTTGCCTCTTCGCACGAAACCCTCCTCGAACTATGCTATCATTTTCAATGGGACAGCCGACTCTGATCCATTTGTACCCTCTTTCAATCAAAACTTGAATCGACGGGTACGTGCTGAAATCGTCACTGTCAAGAAAGTCAATGTGATTCACCCAAGCTGGTACCAGGAGCATTTCCAATGTCTCAAATTTTGCAAATCGAGAGACATGAGGCATTACAGGCAACAATGCTCGATTTGTGTGACAAAAATGCCCCTGTGGATGATTGTACGTAATTTCATAAAGGCCCCATTGATGAAACACAAGAGTCTCAGGTTCACGCATGGAGATATTGAGAGATGTGACAGTCGAAGGCTGAGCAGGACTGTATTCTCCATTAGAATTTGCTCGAACCTGACTGTCAACGGAGTTGCGTTTATAAAAGGGAACATTGTTCCTTTTGAGGTTGTCTTCCAAGCTAACAATAAGCTCTTGTGTAGCATTTTTGACTTGTTCTCTTCTTGAAAACATTAAAACAGCATTCCTTGGAATTCGTGGATCTTTCATTGAGTCATAAAAATCAAACAGACCTGCTTCTCCAGTAAGCTCATCACCTCCCATGAGCTTTTCAAACCTCTCTCGTGCATCGCCATCATTCTTTAAATCATTCGGATCTCTGCGAAGCAAGTCCTGAAACTCCTTAAATTTAGAGTCATCGCATGCTCTGACCGATTCCTTTAACTCTACCAAAGTGAAACTTGTCATGACAAGGCTCGACATCAGAAATGGAAGTCCATTGATTGGCTGAAGTTGAGCATGATCCATGGTCCCCAACACTAAACACCCTCCAAACCGACTGTAACTGTGGCGCAGAATGCGGAGTATGATATCAATTGTCGTGAGCAATTCAGCAGACAGCTGACCACATTCATCAATAAAGATGACATCTACAGTCAAAAGACAATGCAATGAACCTTCTGTGCGCATTATCTTCTCAATTGCCCGCTCTGCAAGACGAAGAGGAGGGGTGTTACTGCTGTTGCGGTTCACAGGTATGTGAAACAATTTGTGAATATGTCTACCACCAAGAAAAGATGCCCTAGCAGCCTGTATGGCTGTAACAATGACACGTAATCCCAAATAATGACCAAACAAAGTCGCGTAACATGCCATGTGGGTCTTTCCACTCCCGGGCGCTCCATGAACAACCACACTCTTCAGGGATCTTGCTGCTCTCGTAGTATCACAGTAATCGAGAAGAGCTTGCTTCACAACGCCCATGGCAAATTTTTGCTCTGTAAATGATTCATCACTCTGACCATTAACCTGCCGTAAGGATGATACAGGGTCCCAAGTAACATTATCTAACATAGAAGGAAGTTCAGCTTGGTTAGCTTCTTCATCTCCGTCCTCAATCATATACCGCGTCCTCTCCTCAATAGTCTCGCGACGTGGTATATAAGAGCGACTATCATGCAACTCCGCGTAAATTGCATCCAAAGACCTATCTCTATTTTCAATCCATAATTTCACAAATTTGTCTTCGGTTGAGGCTTTGAGCTGTGTCATCAAAAAGGGGATTTCAAGCGCCGGTAACGAATCATGTAGAATAACATCCTCCATTATATTCCAGGCCCTCATGATGAACTCTTGAGTCTTTAGAAGAGAGTTTGGATAGTAAATGACCTGCCTGAAAATGTATTTCAATACAACATCTGCAACATAATCTTCTAAGTCAGCCTGCTCAGTAGAGTCGCCGATGAGCCTAACTTTCCGAAGACAATCGCGAAGGCTGCCATTTTGGAGTGCATCAAGTTCAGTCTCATACTTACCCAGCGACAGAACCAGGTGAATAAAGAACTGGTGAACATTGATTGGATTTATCTGAGACAGAACTGGGATTGGTAAGAGAAGATTCTTGTCGTCAAATATAAAGTTTTCAATAAATGAGGCCCGGCGAACCAACTCATTTTCTGTCAAACTTGTTACGTCACTGAGGACAAGATTAATGTTGTCCAAGAGTGCTTGATTCATGGCAATACAGAAAAGCTTATGCTCTTCGCGCTCAGTCCTGGAACGTTGTAAAAATGGGTTCTTGTCAAAATCACTGAGATTGGCTTCAAGAATACATTTTACGTCACTGAGTCCATTCTTTCTGATCCTCACTTTACGACCAAAGCCATCAAACCATTGGCATGCTGAAAGGTCAGAAGTCAGCCCATCTTCAATTGTCTCATTTGAAGATGAGGTACCATCAATTTCACAATAGCGGAAGTAAGAAGATATGCTTTCAAAGACATAGAGCAGTTCAGGAGGTCTCAAGCTGTACTCTGTGATTGTGTCAGACCTACGTGAACTGACAAGATCATCTCTCATGAGAAGGCATTGATTGTATGTCATTAACTGAGATCGATGGATGCACCCACGACTATGAAGGTCATCCCTAAGTTTTCTCATCATCACATCCTGTTCATGTTCATCTCTAACATCAAGCCCAGCATCTCCCCGTCTGCGGTTACGCATCTTCAAGATTCTGCCTTTTTTATCAAGTCTAATCTTTGATCGCGAACGCGCTTCAAATGATTCAGTAGATATAATCTTCCATCTCAGATTAGTTGTCACTTCTGGAATGCCAAGTATCATGTGAATAATCTCAGGCATGCACACAGCTCTCCCGGCAGGACGGTCTCTGGTCCTGCTCTCTTCAACTGCCTTCTTTTCATTGTATGCAGAAGACTCAATCTTTGTATTATGGAGATGTTGCTCTCCAATTTTGATTTGTCCAGTGTTGACGTTTGCAGATGCTTCAATTCTGTTATTCTCATCGTGCTTGGCAACATACTTCAATAAGTACTTTGCCATCGAAAGTGTACTGCCAATATATTGACAGTTGACCATTGAAGCGAAGAAAAGAAACTCTTCAGTTCTACAAGGTGACATGTTATCCGTTGCATTTGGATTACACGGAGCCATATGCCGGTGAGGTCTGAAATAAGAATGATAGAATTGAGGTTCATCTGAGGACAAGTCATCCACAACCAAACCCATTTTCTTGGCAATTCCTACAAATTCTGGACTGAATTGAAAGTTTGTAGGAATGAACTGGTGTGTGAGTGGGTCTGGTGTATCACGAACTGAATGGAGTTTTCTGTCTTTCAACCCTGCTGCACCTTTCTTCGTGTTAACTTTTCTGAAATTCCGCGGATTACTGGTATCATGACTCATCACTGTCTTTGCTAGCTGCTGCCACTTTTGAATATCGTTTATGTTCAAAAGGCCTTGCTCCACATACTTTTGAATATCTTCAGTCTTGATAATCTCCATGTAGCTTGTCCTAATCAGGTCCATAATCTTTTGGTTCGCATCTTCACCTAAACCGGTTTTGTCAATTGCCATCACCAAATGCTCGTGAAACAAATTTCCTTTGTCCTTCTGATATTCATCGCGAGAAAAGATAGCAACCAGTGCGCCCGATGATTCAAATTGTTCAGTGATGTTTTGCAGATAAGCTTTACGAACAGCAGCCCAATTCCTCAGCATAAGACCACATGATGCTTCTTCGATGGCTTGGCGGACCTCACTTTGCTCATATACAGTGAGCTTGTCGTACCCTGGATACATCGCATTGTGGCCTTCGCCATGCTGTTTCCAATCATGTAAAAAGCACACACCAGGTGTGAGACTATGATTACTGGTAAAAGTCTCAAAAAGATCCCATTTGATGAACTCCTGTGACGCAGATAGACCTCGCACCAATGTTTGACTGTCTACACTCTCTGTTAATCTGGATTGAGTGTCATTCCGCGCCTTTAACAGACCAATTTTGCTATCAGGGTCAACCTGAAAACCTCTGCTGATGATCTGCCTAGAATCACCTTTACCCAATGACATATTCATTAAAATGTCGAATCCATGCTTAATATAAGTGTGATTGACACTCGTCAACGACCCAGAAGCTGTAGTACGCGATCGGATAAGATCAGGAGAAGATGCAAAGCCATGCTTGGCAGTGGGAGTGCCAATCGCCCATATTGGAATTGCACCAAGGATGGCAAGGTTGTCAACCGAAGCAGAAGACCAAAAGATGCTAGGGAAAAGCTGAGCATCCAACGTCAGAAGAGGACAGGCCTGGCCAGGAATTGTTGAACACAAATGCTGAGTGAAAAAACGCTCTCGTTGTCTGCCTCTAATCTTCCGATCAAAACGGCGTGTACAAACGGCTACTTGGTTCATCAGCACATGGCCTGATACTGTATCCATTGATTCATTTTGTACTACATCCACCAGTTCATCACCTGCGTGTGTCATCAAGAAGGCTTCATCTGGATCAATGTCTTGGCGATTGGGTTCATGTGTGAAGTCAATGTTGCCGTAGGTAAGATCTAATTCCACACCACCATATGGCTCACAATTGATGTTGTCAGTTCTGAGGTAATTCAAATAATCATCAAAAATGTGAACCTCTCCACCTTTAGCTCTACCCTCATCTGTGTTCTCCTCGAGGCTGTTGCTATCTTCATCTTCTACAACATCTGGATGGTGATCAAAGTCAAGATCCTCATTTCTGAGATAGCAAGGCACTCCAACACTGGGTTCATCTCCAGAATCACTTTCAGAATCACTTTCAGAATCACTATCGTCGTCATGACGACGTGAGAGAGGCGGCACTGAACCGTCGCTGTCATACCCTAACATCAAGTACTGTTCATCTTGATCGCTATTTTGTTTTGCAATTGCAGATTCATCATCGGGATCATCGGTATCATTATAGTTTGCGTTTTCCTTGGTCTGAAGTATGGTCCTATCTGTGGCCTGAAGAGTAAAATCCACACCAGGCGTCTTGAACTGATCCACATCAAGAAAGGTAACCTCTTTATCTGAATAACTTTCATAACATGATTTACAGAGACGGATGGAACACTTCATTGAACAACACACTTTCCATTCTTTTCGATCATGACATTTAATGCACTTTCTCTTTGCACTTGGAGCAACGGGACTAGGAATGAGAGGAAAGTTGCTACATCTACACATAATATGAGCTTCACCTCCCATTGTCTGGAGAATCCGAAGCTTGTACTTGTCCACCTCAAATGTTTTATTCCTCGAATAAACGAACATGCATGGTGTGTAAAATTCTTCAGCATAACCGTTGACAAAAGACTCCAAAAATGGCTTTATATCAAATGAAGGCATATGAGTAGCAACTTTGTCAGAGCGCTCTTGTTTCCACCAATTCTGGTACCCTTGATGACGCATAAATCTAATGGCTTCAAACTTGTTTGGTCTGGTAGATCCAGTATATCTAAAGTCGCTGAACTCGGCCTTAAAAAGAGCAATGGAGCAAAGCTCAAACACGTTATGTTGACCATCATGACTAAGATTGAGCTCATGAGTGAAGGTTGGTCCAATTTGATCAAAAAAGCTGGAAATGTCCTGGTTGACAATGATGATAAAATCCTTCTCGTCATACACATCAGCACTTCCCCAAACATCTTCGATTGTTTCTCTCACAACAATAGAATTGTATTCCTTTGACCTTGCTGGATCAAACAATTTCTGCATAAAACTGGCAGAAAACTTGAAAACATTCATTGCCTCATCATGAACCATATCCTCAACTTCAGTATCTTGCATAGACTCGTCTGGAATATCATCGTAATCTGAACCATCATTGAACTCATCGTCAGAGCCCGGTTCAAACTGAGTATCGCCTCTTTTCTCTTTTACCCATGGCTTTTGCGATTGTGTATCTTGGTATAGTCGTTCAACGACTGAAATCAAATTACCTGGAGACTTTGAAAACTTCTTATCAGATGATGCCATTCTTTGATGGCTAAAGCAAAACTTCTGAAGAAGAGTAAGTAAGTGACCTTCCCAACAATCGAATGTCCAAAAGGCATTGTCTCTGCAATCAATGAGAGCCCAGATGTCTTTCATGCTAGACACTAATGAGCAAAGAGCCCATGGCATCATCCCAGTTTTTTTTGACTTTTTGTCAATCAGAGTAGGGATAGAATGAAAAGGAAAGCCATAGCCACTGCTATCCTCCATCTGAATTGTGTTGATCCTACGAGACCATTGTCGCTTAATCCAACCACTTTCTCCTTTATTATCAACATACATGATTTTGTCACCATAATAATCATCTGAAGACTGATTAAGATGAATTTTGTAAATATCTTCTGTCGGAACGTACGTAGCCCCGTCTCGATACTCAGCAAGAGATCTATGATCGTAATGATGAGCTGAGGTTTTCATAATATCAGTTGCAAGTTCCTGGCTTAGCTGTTTGTGCTCAACTTTCTGCTGAAGTAACTGAACAATATCATGTCTACCAGCCAATGACAACGATTCATGCATAGATCTAAGAAGAGACGTGTGCTTCCATTTGCTTTTGGTGCGAAGATACAACGAATCAATTCCAGTGTAATTCCCTTGCATTTTTGCCATATGAAATGACGTGCAATAGGCACTCGCCACCATAGGCTTTGCGAAACGAGGGTTTGGAGTGACATGGCTTAGCTCATCAGGTGTTGTGGCACACAATAAAAGATCAGGCTGTCGTGGAGGATACAGTCGTTGGTGTTCATCTAATCCTTCATGAGAAGGACAAACTAATGCCCTGGGACCTTCAGGCAGCATCACAATGGATGGAAGACATTGCCATTTTGGATTACCCCAATGACAGTCATAGTTACATCGATCCCGAAAGTAATGCTTCCATACATTCAAATACCTGCGATGCTGGGGATTCATAGTTTTCTGATCTTTTTTGTCCCTCATGGAAGAAGAATGGTCTGTAGCCAATGGAGTCTTGAGTAAATACCGCTGAATCAAGTAGGTCCAATCTGCATATGTGGCTTCAAAGCAATACGTTGTGCATCCAAAAGGACAAAGGACATTTGGCATGAAAATCTCCTGATTATTGCACATTCGCTTTACTTCGGCAAGTGTTCCAGTGTGTACCGTTTTCTCATAATACTGACAATGCTTGGTGCGATCTTCAAACATGGGAGGAGGTTGATCCATGGTGCAGTTTTTATACGGTACATCATTATCCAATCGAGAGACAATCAATTTAATAGAATCAACCCACCAACGTCTCATAGTAGAAGGAATGAGCTTCCATATTTCTTCTGGTTTGTAAATTTTGTGGAATATCATAATGCCGTGAAAGGGAGTAGTATGACCACGAGCCAAAATCTTCCATATAAAAGCGTTCCAAGGGAAAAACTTCTCTCTCTGTTGCCCTTTCGGGATCCGTTTGCAGTAACGATGACATTCAGCACACAAATTGTACTCAATAACGTTCTGTTCAGCCTTATGCATCCGTATGAAAAAATATGAGCCCTTCGCTCTAACTTCATTTGATCGTACAGTGGTAAAATCGAGCTGATACAACATATCGTCATCATCAATCTGTTGACGCTGACAATTACAACATCTCGACACACCTATTTATAAAGAGTGGTAAATCAGTTACCATAGTAGTACTGAGCAATACCAATGACACAATTGAAACTCACTGTATGGAGACTGCCTGTCATTGCTATTACGCCGCATAGCATTGCTACTGGAGGATATTTTATTCTTCAGAGGAAATAGTGTTCGTGTAGTTCCACTAGTTTGGGACCTGGTACGTGGTCTGTGCTTGGGTGATGCTGGCGCAGTGTAATGTTCGATATTGCAACGAACCTTCACTTTTGTAGGACAGGGTTGTGAATTTTGTGAGGGCTTTGCCCATGTTGCATCACCAGAGTTGTTGCTCATTTGCACTGCCTTGACAGGAATAGACATGGATCTTCCTTGAACACGAGTTTCATCCCACCTTCGACAACAGTTATAACAATTGCTATTTTTGCGCATATATTGCAACTGAGTAGCACATGCCTTCTCATTACTCTGTGTATCTCCTCCAAAACCTTCAAAAATCACCTGCTGTTCATGCACCTCAGTGACAGCCATATCATTGAAACAGTACCACTTCTCATTGAAATAATTTTTGATGTAAACATAGTAGTGGCCACCACTACTGTGATCTCCAGTATGAATGATTACAGACCGCAGCTCGTATAATTCTTGATGGATTCGAAGAGTGGATGGGAATGCAAAATGAGCTGAATTCTTTTGTAACCCACCTTCATAAACAATGCGACTGAGGTCAACAGTTAGAATAGCAGGTAGAGAGTTTGCTTCCAAAGATTCATGAATGAGGCAATCACGGCGAAAGTCATCATTGTCGAATTTGAATTCCCCCATGCTAGTTTTGCCTTCTACATCTCCGGCAATGAAAGTAAGCAGGTTGGTATGCACTTCCACGTTGTCTTCATTTCCCTCACTAGATCTTAACGGTACAATCAAAGAACCTCCCGTTATTTTGCTCACAAAGGGTGATGGATCTGGCAAATTATCAAGAGGTACAGCTGTTCTCTTAGTAGCATGCTTAATCATGAAGTGATTTGTCAAATCGAAATACTCTATATAGAACCATAGAATTGTCGCCCAAAATTCATTTGCACATTTAGTTTGATGATGTGGAATGCTCAAGGAGTCAATGAAGCCCTTCGGTGAAACATATCCAGTAGGAGTAGTAGCTTTACTCATCTCACGAAATAAGTTTCTCAGTTCTAGTAACCCGTGTGCAAAATCAAAAGCCTGAAGAGTAGGAGGAAGCGGCTGTCTCGATTCGTCTGGGAGCATTGTTGGATAACTCAAATGCTGCACCTCTCGTCCTTGGAATGTACGCCGCACTTCAAAATCTTCTATGATTTGATCA
>Ga0129333_10005881_pt1 | contig 11565 bp, 10 predicted proteins | sample CPB6_08_DNA_FD_94474 | JGI IMG/M metagenome (GOLD analysis project Ga0129333, IMG submission 94474) | Freshwater to marine salinity gradient microbial communities from Chesapeake Bay, USA - CPBay_Sum_0.6_0.8_DNA | ecosystem: Environmental > Aquatic > Marine > Coastal | place: USA: Chesapeake...
AAGCACGACCTCTCCTCGCTGCGCCTCCTCGGCTCGGTCGGCGAGCCCATCAACCCCGAGGCCTGGCTCTGGTACCACAAGCTGATCGGCGCCGAGCGCTGCCCGATCGTCGACACCTGGTGGCAGACCGAGACCGGCGGCCACATGATCACGCCCATCCCGGGCTGCACGCCGACCAAGCCCGGCTCGGCCACCCTGCCCTTCTTCGGCATCGACGCCGCCGTGCTCGACGAGCAGGGCAACGAGACCGACCACGGCATCCTCGCCATCCGCCGCCCCTGGCCCGGCATCTGCCGCGGCATCTACGGCGACGAGAAGCGCTACCGCGAGGCCTACTGGAGCCGCTGGAACGGCAAGTACTACTTCCCGGGCGACGGAGCCATCCGCGACAAGGACGGCTATCTCTGGATCACCGGGCGCGTCGATGACGTCGTCAATGTGTCTGGACACCGCATCGGCACCGCCGAACTCGAGGCCGTCTTCATCGAGCACAAGGCCGTGGCCGAGTCCGCGGTCATCGGCGTGAAGCACGACCTCAAGGGCCAGGGCCTGATGGCCTTCGTCATCCTCAAGTCGGCCGCCGCTGGCACTGACGAGGCCGCGCTCGCCAAGACACTCAATGGCATGGTCGACGAGAAGATTGGCAAGTTCGCCCGCCCCGAGCGCATCGTCTTCGTGCCCGACCTGCCCAAGACCCGCTCCGGCAAGATCATGCGCCGCCTCCTGCGCGACATCTCCGAGGGCCGCGAGCTGGGCAACGTCTCGACCCTCGCCGACCCCGCCGTCGTCGAGGCGATCAAGAAGAAGTTCAACGGCTGAGCAAACCGACACGCCCCAAGGCCCCGCGAAAGCGGGGCTTTTTGTTGCAAAGCTCTCCGGTGACCGGTGACGGGTGTCCGCTGATTGAACTCGCTGCGCTCGATAACACGAAACACCGCAGGCGCCTCATACATGCACCCGAAGGGTTGTGCCACCGGTCACCCGTCACCGGTCACCGGAGTATCCCTCTTCCCGCTTGCCCCTTCCCGCTTCCTGCACGGTCCACCCTTTAGTCCCCAGCCCTTAGTCTTTAGTCCCTTACGCGCACCCCCTTATCCCTTGCAGGCATGGTCGCTTCGGGCAGACTACCCGTCCCATGAGTCCCCGCAACCTACTCGCGGCCATCGCGCTCCTCGCCACCGCCGCCCTCCCTGTCCTCGCCGGCCCGCTCGACGTCGGCGCCCCCGCCCCCGAGGCTCGCCCCAAGGTGATGCTCCAGGGCGAGGCCATCACCAAGCTCGACGACTCCAAGACCTACCTCTTCGAGTTCTGGGCCACCTGGTGCGGACCCTGCGTCGCGCAAGTCCCCCACCTCGACCACCTCCACCGCACCTTCGGCCCCAAGGGACTCGTGGTGCTCGCCACCTCCGTCTGGGAGGATGACCAGGCCAAGCCCGCCGACTTCGTCAAGGGCAAGGGCGATAAGATGAGCTACCGCGTCGGCTTCGACGCCGACAAGGCCATGGCCAAGAACTGGCTCGAGGCCGCCGGCGTCAACGGCATCCCGCACGCCTTCGCCGTGCAGAAGGGCAAGATCATCTGGCAGGGCCACCCCGGCACGCTGACCGACGCGCTCGTCGCCTCGATGCTCGACGGCTCATACAGCCCGGAGAAGGCCGAGCAGGCCGCCAAGGCCGAGGAAGCCAAGCAGGTCGCCATGATGGAGAAGTTCAACGCGCTCGGCGAGGCCCTCCAGGCCAAGCAGTGGGACAAGGCCGAGAAGCTCCTCACCGAGGTCCTTCCCCTCGTCCCTGAGTCCGAGCGAGCCGACTTCACCGAGGGTGTGCGCGACCAGATCGCCTTGGGCAAGGGCGACCCTTCCGGCATCTACAAGCGCATCGCCAAGTACGCCGAGGAGAACAAGGAGGACGGCGAGCAGCAGAACGAAATCGCCTGGGACCTCGCCACCAACCCGATCTTCGAAGGTAAGCGTAACCTCGAGCTCGCTGAGAAATGCGCGCAGATCGCGGTCAAGCTCGCCTCGGGCAACGACAAGGCCGCCTCGCTCGACACCCTCGCCCGCATCAAGTTCCTGCAGGGCAAGAAGGACGAGGCCATCAAGCTTCAGCAGCAGGCCGTTGAGCTCGCCGACGAGGACATGAAGCCCGAGGTCCAATCCACACTCGAGTCGCTCAAGAAGGGTATCCTCCCCAAGGTCGAGACCCAGGGCGAAATCATCGACGAGGACGAGATGAAGTAAGGTCCGCTCCGCGGAGCGGAAAGCAGGAAGGGGAAAGCCGGAAGACCTGACCCGTTACTGCAGAGAGAGGCCCGCCACCCGGCGGGCCTTTTTATGGGCTGCGTGAAAGGGGCCGCGAACACTTCCCGCCTGCGCCTTCCCGCTTCCTGCCCGGGGCGTCTTGCGCACCGCCTCAGAAACCGAACTCCGCCTGCTCGTCGGCGGGCGGCTCCTCGCCGGCGAGGATCTTGCGTAGGAAGAGCTCGCGGTGCTCGGGACAGGGGCCGTGGGTGCGGATCGCCTCGACGTGCTCGGGGACGCCGTAGCCCTTGTGCACGGCGAAGCCGTAGAGCGGGTAGCGCGCATCGAGCTCGGTCATCAGGCGGTCACGCTCGACCTTCGCCACGATGGAGGCGAGCGCGATGGCGAGCGACTTGCCGTCGCCCTGCTTGATCGCCTCGTGCGCCCAGACGAAGGGACGGAGCGGGAGGCCGTCGACAAGCACGAGCACGGAGCGGGTGGCGTCGAACCCGAAGAGCTCGCCATCGGTGCCCGCCGCGGCGAAGGGCTGGGCGGGGCGCGCCGCGGCGTCGAGCTCGGCGACGCAGCGGGCCATGGCCGCGCGGGTCGCTCCGAGGATGTTGAGCGTGGCGATCTCCAGGACATCGCAGGCGGCCCAGGCGAGGCGGAGCTTGCCCTCGGCCTGCAGCCCGGCGATCCGGGCACGGAGTTCGGCCCGGTCCTCGGCTGAGAGCTGCTTGGAGTCGTTGGCGCCGCGCACACGGCGCAGGCAGGCGGCGTCGGCGTAGAAACCGCCGTCCAGCCAGACCGCCGCGGCCACGACGGGTCCGGCCAGCGCGCCGCGCCCAGCCTCGTCGATGCCCGCGATGCCCGGTCGGTCGGCGCCGCGGCGTCGGTCGAACTGGGCGAGCGAGGCCATCAGCCCTTCTTGCGCGGCTTGAACTCCTTCTTCTCGGGCGGCTCGAGGCCGCGCGGCTCATAGGTCTCGCGGAAGTGGAGCTTGGCGAAGTTGACGAGTCCGGCGGGACCGTGGCGGTCGACGAGCGACTCCATGGCGTCGCGGTGGGGCTTCATGCCCGCGCCCTTCGGCAGGGGCACGCCACCGTCGGCAGCCAGGCGGTCGAGCTCGCGCACGAAGGCGGCGCGGGCGACGATGGAGGCGGCCGCGACCACGGGGTCCGACTCCGCCTTGGTGCGCATACGCAGGTCGAAGGTGATGCCACGCCGGGCGATCTCGTTTTGCACGAGCGGCTCCTCCGTGAACTGGTCGAGCAGGCCCCAGGCGGGCTTGCGCCCGTGGAGCGCCTCATACTGCTGCAGGGCCTCGGTCGCGGAGGTGGCGTGCATCCAGGCGAGCAGCCGGTTGAGGTTCTTGCCGAAGCGGCTGTGCAGCTCGTTATACTTCGACATGCGCATGGCGGTGGTCTTGACCACCACGCCGGGCGTCTCGCGGATCCTGCGGTCGAGCTCGGCGATCTTGGTGTCGTTGAGCTTCTTGGAGTCAGCCACGCCGGCCTCGCGCCACATCGTCACCATCTGGCCATCGCCGATGACGCAGGCGGAGATGACCGGGCCGAAGACGTCGCCCTTGCCGGACTCGTCGAGTCCGAGGTGCTCGTCGAACCACTCAGGGTTGTTCTCGGCCTCATAGCCCATCTTGGCCTCACCCGTGACCTCGCCCTCGAGGGTGAACTTCACGAAATCCTCCGTGCCCTTGCCGGAAACCACACACTTGCCGGAACTGTAATGGACCACGTTGACGCCGGGGCCCTTGTAGGCGAAGGCGCTGTGCTCGACCGGAAAGGAGACCCAGCCTTTGGCAATGAGGATGGCCTTGAGCTTCTCGGCCTGCACGGGGGCGAGCTTCACGGTGTAGAGGGCCGGCTTCTTGGGCCCCTCGGAATCGCTCTTTGCCTTCGTTGCCATCGTCCCCAAGGTCTAGGGTTCCGCGCCGCGGAATCCAGCCCCATCCCATGACCCCTGCCGAACGCAAGCTGACGGCCGCGGCCCCCAAGGTCCGCCGCGCCCTCCTGGCGTGGTACGACCAGCATCGCCGAGCCCTGCCTTGGCGCACGGAGGTCTCACCCTACCGCACGGTGGTCTCCGAGCTGATGCTCCAGCAGACGCAGGTGGTGACCATGCTGCCCTACTTCGAGCGCTGGGTGCAGCGCTGGCCTGACTTCGCCTCCCTCGCCCGTGCCGACGCCGGCGAGGTCCTCGCCGCCTGGGCCGGGCTTGGCTACTATCGCCGAGCCCGCCTGCTCCATGCGCTGGCCAAGGAGATCGCCGCCCTGCCTACCCTGCCACGCACGGCCGAAGCCTGGCTCGGATTCACCGGCATCGGACCGTACACCGCCGCTGCCATCGGCAGCATCGCCTTCGGTGACAAGGCCGCGGTCGTCGACGGCAACGTCGTGCGCGTGCTCACGCGCCTCGCCGGACTCAAGGCGCCCTTCGCCTCCGCGGCGCTCGCCGTGAAAAGCGTCACTCCGCTCGCCAGCGCCCTTCTCGACCCACGTCGCCCCGGAGACCACAACCAAGCGGTGATGGAGCTCGGCGCGCAGGTCTGCCGCAAGGCCGCGCCCGATTGCGGGCGCTGCCCGCTGTCGACGCTCTGCGCCTCGCGCGGACCCAGGGCCGCGAACATCCCGAGAATCACGCGCGCGAAGGGGCGGCGCGCCGTGGTCGATCGCGTGCTCGCGGTTCGCGGCGGCAAGGTGCTCCTGCGACGTCACTCCGCTGACGCGACGCGACTCGCGGGACTGGCGGAGCTGCCCACCGCGGAGTCCATCGGACTTAAGCTAAAAGCGGACGCCCAACCGCACGCCATCCGACGTCGATCTGTCACCGTGACCACCTACGAGGAGCGCATCCACCTCCTGCCGGCCAAGGCACGCTTGCCCAAGTCGCGCGATCTCGTCTGGGTGCCGCTCCGCGAGCTGCCCTTCGCCGCCGTCAGCGGCCCGCACCTAAGGTGGATTGGTGAGCTGGCACCGAAGGCGTGAGGTAGGCGCAGCACGGTGGGCTGCCTAGGCAGGACGCAGCCCCGCGCACATCTTATTACTTTTTACCTTCTACTTTTTACTCCGTTAGAGCGCCCAGCGCTCAAACGGCCGCATCCACCAGCAGCCAGGCCCAGGTGGCGACCACGGAGCCATCGGGTTTACCATAAAGTCGGGTATAGTCCTTGAGCAGGCTGCGCAGGGTTCCGGCGTTGAAGCGCGGCTCGCCGGTGACGCCGGAGGCATGGAGCGTGCGCAGGAAGTCGACGGCCGAGGGATAGGGCTCAGGGTGCTCGAGGACCGCGTTGGCGCGGATCTTGAAGCCGGCGCGACGGATAAGCCCGAGCCACATGGCCTCATCGCGCCAATGAATAGGACCATCGCCAGCCAGGCCGCGCAATTCCCAGAAACCGGGGTCGCAGGGCACGCCAAGGAGGAGACGTCCGCCCGGATGAATCGCATCACGCCAGAGACGTAGGACCCGGCCGGGATCCGGCGCCCACTGGAGCATCCCATTGGATGCCAGATTGTGGCACGGGAAGATATCCTCGAAGCCGTTGTGTATCGTCCAGGTCGCAGACGGAGAGGACTGACGCCCGATCTCCACCATCGCTGGCGAGTTGTCGGAGGCATCGACCACCGCGCCCTGCGCCAGCAACGCACGGGTCAGGAAGCCCGTGCCGGCGCCGAGCTCGGTGACACGCTCGCCATCCTCGAAGGGTGCGAAGGCGGCGAGCGCCTCGGCGAAACGCCGCTGCGGCGTGGCATGCGCCTCGTAGCCGCTGGCCTTGGATTCAAAGCGCACAGCGGTCCTCCGGTTTCAGGAAGTCGGTGATGGCATGGCCGGCGCCCTCGACGATGACACAGCCCTTGATGGCATCAGCCACGCCGGCGGCGTTGAGCAACGGGTCCTCGTCTCCAACATAGGCCTCCCAGCCCTCGGGCAAGCCGCGACGCGCAAAGACGGTGAGTCCGGCGCCTGCAGGTTCCATCAGACGCTCGAGTCCCTCCTCGATGAGCTCGGGGGCATAGGGCAAATCATCGCTGCCCATGACCGGAGCCAGCCCTGCCTGACGCCGAAACTCAGCCAAGGCGGGAATAGGCTTGGCGCTGAACTCGCGGCGGAGCCAGCGAAGCTGCGTGCGAGTGACCTTCCCGCAGGCACCGTCGTCGTAGCAAAAGGAGGTAAAGGGCGCCACGAGGAGGACGCGCTTCGGGAAGCGTACGCCGCGTGAGGCGGCCTCGAGCACACGTTGGGCGCCGAGCGACCAAGCGACAACCGCATCACAGTCCGCCGCGGCCTCGGGCGACCCTGCGATGGGGGCAAGCAGCACGTGCTGGGCCTCGGGCGCATGGGCCTCGGCGAGCGGCTTGAGCTCGGCCGGTGAGAGGCCCCAGCCGCCAACCCACCCGATGATCACGACGAGACCCCCTTGAGCGCCGCGAGGAAACCGTCGCGGTGGTTGGAGGTGAGCAGACGGTGCAGGGAGACGCGAAGGCGGGCCGTGCCATCGGGTACCGTCGGCGGACGAATGGCGGAGATGAGGAAGCCCGCAGCGCGGATGGCCTCGGCCAGCCTCAGGGTTCGCACGGGATCGCCGATCACGATGGGGATGATGGGCGAGTGTCCCTCCGGCACGGCGTATCCCGCCTCGCAGAGAGCGTCGCGCCACTCGCGCGACATCCGATGCAGACGCGGACGCTCCGGGGCGAGCGCCTTGGCACGTCCGACCGCGGCGAGCCCGGCCGCGACGGCGGGTGGCGCGAGGTGCGTGGAGTAGACAAACTCACCGGCCTGATTGACCAGGGTCGCGAGGATGTCCGGGTTGTGGCAGAGCACGTAGGCCCCCTGAGAGCCGAGCGCCTTGCCGAGCGTGCCCACGACGACATCGGCGGCGGCGCGGCAACCGAGCTCCTCCTGAAGACCCGAGCCGCTCTCACCGTGCCAGCCGGTGGCATGGGCCTCGTCGAGAATCCAGACGAAGCCATGGCGGGCGCGGAGCGCGGCGATCCGGGGCAGGTCGGGATAATCGCCATCCATCGAGTAGACGCTCTCGGTGGCGACGAAGACCGCGCCGTCGCGTCCGGACTCCTCACCCAGCAACATCTCGAGCGCATCGATGTCGTTGTGCGCGAAGCGCCGCAGCCGCGCGCCCGAGGACAGGATGCCGGCGACCATGCTGGCATGGATCAGACGGTCGGCCAGGACGACGTCGCCGGGTTTCAAAAGCTGCCCGAAGACCGCGCCGTTCGCGGCATAGCCGGAGTTCAGCAGCATGCCGTGCGGGTAGCCATGCCAGGCGGCGAGCTCGTGCTCCAGCTTGGCGTGGAGCTCGGTGTAGCCAGTGACGAGCGCGCTGGCCGAAGCCGAGGCACCCCATGTGTGCAGCGCCTCCGCCGCGGCAATGAGCACAGCCGGGTCGCGCGCAAGGTCGAGGTAGTCATTACCCCCCAGATTGACCCGGGTGTCGTCGGCGGTACGCGCCGTGATTTTGCGCAGTAGCCCGGCGGCCTCTCGTGAAGCCAGTGCCTCGCGCAGGCGTTGGTCGACGCGATCCTTCATGGCAACTCCATCCTTTCGGGCTTAAGGGCACCAAAGGACGACTCCCCGATTAGACTTAACCCGGAATGGCGGATGCCATCGCGGTTGGCTGAGGCAACCGCGGCATCCGGGACCGCATGCGCAGCATTGAGCCAGATGCCCACGTGTCCGGCATGGCGTGCGGCGAGGTAATCGGCGGCAAGGCGCGACTGGTTGATTGCGCCGAGACGGTCGTCGACCACCACGACGACGAGGTCGGGTCGGATGGCGGCGGCAAAGTCGGCCCAATCCTTGCCGAGTGGGTCGATGGGGACGGCGACACCGCCCGCGCCCTCGACCACGCGGTGCGCGGCGGATGGCAACTTGGCGTAAAGTCCCGTCAGCCAGGGCAGGCTCAATCGGACATTCGCCTGCTCCGCGGCGGCCAGCGGCGCGAGCGGCTGAGGCAGCGAGACGAGTGTGTGGGCGCTGGCCCAGTCACCGGCCGCGGCGGGCGCGTCGGATGGACGACCCGCGTGAACGCCGCTCTCGACCGGCTTGATGACCTGCGTCACACCGCGGCCTGCGAGGGCGCGCGCAATCCAACCGGCGACGCGGGTCTTGCCCACGCCGGTGTCGGATCCGGTGACGAAGATCGTGGCCATGGCGCGGGTCTCAGTGCTTGCAGCCGCAGCCGGAACCGCAGCCCTCGTCCTCACCTTCGGCCGCCACGGGCACGAGTTCGGAGGGAGTGGGCCAAGGTGCGGGCGCAGCCTGCTCGGGCTTAATCTCGCCTTTGTGCACACGACGGGCCTCGTCGGGATGCAGCGGGTGCAAACCAAGACGCTTCATCAGGTTCATGTCCTCCTCGACGTCCGGATTGCCCGTGGTGAGTAGCTTCTCGCCAAGGAAGATGGAGTTGGCACCGGCGAGGTAGCAGAGCGCCTGGGTCTCGTCCGACATGTTGGCGCGTCCGGCCGAGAGGCGAACCATCGCCTTGGGCATGAGGATGCGGGCGACGGCGATGGTGCGCACGAACTCGATGGTGTCGACGAAGCGACGCCCGGCAAGGGGGGTGCCCTCGACCGCCACCAATGCGTTGATTGGCACGGAGTCGGGCTGAGGGTCCATCGAGGCGAGCTCGACGAGCATCTTCAGGCGGTCGTCGACCGTCTCGCCCATGCCGATGATGCCGCCGGAGCAGACCTCGAGGCCGGCCTTGCGCACGTTGGAGAGCGTCTGCAGGCGGTCGTCGTAGGTGCGCGTGGTGATGATCTTGGCGTAATGCTCGCGCGAGGTGTCGAGGTTGTGGTTATAGACGTCGCAACCGGCCTCCTTCAGGCGCTTGGCCTGGGGCTCGGTCACCATCCCGAGCGTGCAGCAGACCTCAAGGCCGAGCGACTTCACGCCGGCCACGGTGTTCAGGACGCTGTCGAACTGCTTGCCCTCGGCCACGCGGCGCCAGGCGGCGCCCATGCAGAAGCGGGTCGCGCCACCGGCCTTGGCGCGGCGCGCGTCGGCGAGGATGGTCTCGGTCTCCATCAGGGCCTCGGCCTCGACGAAGGTGTTGTGGTGCACGGACTGCGGGCAGTAGGCGCAGTCCTCGGGGCAGGCGCCCGTCTTGATCGACTTCAGCGTGCAGAGCTGCACGCCAGCCGGATCCTGGTTGGCCTGGTGGACCTGCTGCGCACGGAAGAGCAGCGTGTTGAGCGGCAACGCATAGAGAGCGCGCGCGGATTCGAGGTTTGTTTTCATGAGATGAGAATCAGGAGGCGGGAAACGAGAAGTGAGAGGAAGAGAGGTCAGGGGAGGGTGTCGGTCGCGGCCTTGCGCAGGGCGAAGATCAGGTGCCTGGCCTCGTCGGGCTTGATGGAGATGGGCGGCACGATGAGCACGGAGTCTCCGAGCGGACGGATGGCGAGCCCGTGGCGGCGCGCGGCGAGGCAGATGCGGTAGCCGACGCGCGCGTCGACCGGCCAGCCGGCCTCGCCCGCAGGCGCGGCGAAGTCGACCGCCGCGGCCAGCCCAAGCTGGCGCACGCCCCGGACGTGCGGGTCGGCGGCGAACTCGGAGAGCAGGCCTTGACCGATGACCGCGGCGCTCTCGGCGGGACGGCCGGAGGCGAGGAGCGGACGGAGCTTGCGGAGCGAGGCGAGGGCGACGGCGCAGGCGAGCGGGTTGCCCGAGAAGGTGTGTCCGTGTAAGAAGGTTCGGCCCTCGGAGAACGCGCCGAGGAAGGCGTCGTGGATCGCATCCGAGGTCAGCGTCGCGGCCAGCGGCAGGTAGCCGGCGGCCAGGCCCTTCGCGAGGCAAAGGAAGTCGGGCACGACGCCCTCGGCCTCCGCGACAGTCAGCTCCCCCACCCGCCCGAAGCCCGTGAAGACCTCGTCGAGGATGAGATGCACATCGTGCCGGCGGCAAAGCTCCGCGACTGCGCGGACAAACCCGGCGGGCTGCTGTACCATGCCGGCGGCGCCTTGGACGCGCGGCTCGAGGATGACACAGGCGATGCGGCCGGACTCACGGGCCAGCAGGGTGTCGAGCGAGCGCAGCGAGGTGGCACTGTCGGAACGCGCGACCTTGCCCGCGCACTCGCTGTGGACGGGCGCGACAACGTGCTCGGAAGGGAAGAGCCACGGCGCGAAGCGCTCGTGGAAGGGCCCGCGATCGCCCACCGACATCGTCCCGAAGGTGTCGCCATGGTAAGCGCCGGTGAAGCTGACCACGCCGCGCTTCGCAGGCCTGCCGGTGAGTTGCCAGAATTGGAACGAGAGCTTGAGGGCGACCTCGATGGCATTGGAGCCATTGTCGGTGAAGAAGCAGCGCGGGAGGGCGCCGGCGGTCAGACCAGCGAGCTGCTCGGCGAGAGCGGAGGCCGACGGGTGGTTGAGTCCGAGGAGCGTGACATGCGCGACGGCGTCGAGCTGGTCGCGCAGGGCCTGGTTGAGGTCGGGATCGTTGTGGCCGTGGACATTGGTCCAGACGGAGGCGTTGCCGTCGAGGTAGCGGTTGCCCTCGGCGTCGATCAGCCAGCAGCCCTCGGCCCGGGCGATATGCAGGCGAGGGTTGCCCAGGTACTCCCGCATTTGGGTAAAGGGGTGCCAGGCGTGCCGCCGGTCGGCGGCATCCACGGCGTCGGCGCTCGACGCCACCGCGGCTGGGGGCGGCTGAGGCATGGAACCAAGGTGACGCCCAGCGGGGGCATTGTTAAGCACGAAGTAGGGCCAAGTTAACGGTGACCCTGGCACCCTGCCGCTTGCACGGGCGCGGGAATCCGCAATGGTGGTGTCACCCATGAGCACCCTGACTGTCCGCGCCTTCGGCACCGCCGCCGCCAAGAACCCTCTCGCCCCGATGCCGATTGTCCGTCGCGAGCCCGGCCCGACGGACATCGAGATCGAGATCCTCTTCTGCGGCGTCTGTCACTCCGACATCCATCAGGCGCGCAACGAGTGGAAGAACACCGTCTATCCCTGCGTGCCTGGCCACGAGATTGTCGGCCGAGTGACCAAGGTCGGCGCCAAGGTGACCAAGCACAAGGTCGGCGATCACGCCGCCGTGGGCTGCATGGTTGACTCATGCCGCACCTGTCCGAACTGCCAGGCCGGGCTCGAGCAGTACTGTCACAACTGGGCGACCTTCACCTACAACAGCCCCGACAAGCACCTCGGAGGCCACACCTTCGGCGGCTACTCCACCCATGTGGTCGTCGACGAGGCTTTCACCCTGCGCGTGCCCAAGGGCCTGGACCTCGCCGCGACCGCGCCCCTGCTCTGCGCTGGCATCACGACCTACTCGCCGCT
>Ga0129333_10005882_pt1 | contig 11565 bp, 13 predicted proteins | sample CPB6_08_DNA_FD_94474 | JGI IMG/M metagenome (GOLD analysis project Ga0129333, IMG submission 94474) | Freshwater to marine salinity gradient microbial communities from Chesapeake Bay, USA - CPBay_Sum_0.6_0.8_DNA | ecosystem: Environmental > Aquatic > Marine > Coastal | place: USA: Chesapeake...
ATTTGGGCAGGAACTAAGCCAGTATCAAGTGATCCGTCCTTATAGCCAACACGAATCCTTTCGGCGTTTGGATCTTCAATAGCTTGTCCGTTAAAGCTGGATCCAGTGAAATTTGCGCCTCTAATAGTTAATCGTTGGGTGGGCCCAGTAGTGCCAATCCCTACACGGCCTGGCTGGTTTTGTCCGTTACTAGTTGTCCAAGTCAGAGTGGGAGAAAAAGTTCCGGTGGAGTTGCTTGAACTACCCAATCCATAAGCATCTCCATTTTGCAGACCATCTCCTGCAACAATACCAATAACACCATAAGAATAGTTGTTGCCGCCGACAAGATGAGCAAGCCGAGCAACACCTGTATCTGGTGTAGCAAGAGTTAACGCTGCATTTGTTGTTGCAGCGACGGAATGAAGCCTGCCGACAGGGCTACTGGTCCCTATGCCCACCCTGCTATTTGAGTCAACAACCAGCGAATTGGAACCAGCACTACCGCTAAAGCTGACGGCAGGTGAACCGCTACTACCAGCGCCGATGTGGCTTAGCTGGCCGGTTGAGGTGATACGCAGGCGTTCGGTGGGGCTAGTGCCACCAGTTAAAAAGCTGGTGCTTCCAAAACTTTTGGTTTTGAGATTTGTGGTATTGAAGTCGTAACTTAGTGAACCATAAATATCCCCTAGGTAGATGTTTGCTTCTTCGTTTGTGGTCCATCCACCTGAACCAGTAACTAGGGCATTACCACGAACATGCAACAACTGACTAGGGCTAGCTGTTCCAACTCCAACCAGACCGGTGTCGGAAATAGCTAATCGAGTAGCAGCCGCAGTTGCATCATAAATAGTGAAGTGACTGTTATTTGCAGCGTTTGAGCCGCCAACGATTTCGTAAGCACGTCCTCCTGATCCACTATTTTGCAGGCGAAGTCTGACATTTGATTGGTCGTTGCCAAGGATTCGGACAGCGGCAGCACTAGCCCCGCCGTTACTGACATCAAATCTGTAAGTCGGTGCTGCGTTTACACCAACATTCCCACTCGCATCAATAAACAACCGCCCCTGCCCATTAGTCGAGATGGCTACGTTGTTTGCCGCAGGTAGATAAACCCCGTTTGTAGGTGCAGTACTCCCTGTGGGGATGAACGCAGCGGCAGTTACGTTACCCGTGTAGATGCCTGATGCAACTGTGACAGCACCTCCGGTAATTGTTGTGCCTGAAATCGTTGCAAAATTTGCGGTAGTGCCTGTAACCGTGGTACCAGTGACAGTTGTGAACCCAGCCGTATTGCCTGTTACTGTGCCAAATTGACCTGCTGTACCAGTAACAGTTGCACCTGAAACAGTCGTGCCACGTACGGCAGTACCAGAAACTTGTGTAGTGAATAGCCCGTTAACAAAGTTTGCATCTGTTCCGGTAACCGTGGTACCAGTGACAGTTGTGAACCCAGCCGTGCCACCCGTTAATGAGGTAAATACACCAACATTACCCGTGACTGTCGCGCCAGATACGGTGCTAGTTCCAATAATTGTTGCCGCCTGAATCGTTCCGGTGGCCGTAATAGTTCCGGAAATTGATTGGACAATTCCTGAAACGGTAATAGTTTGATCTACGCCTCCATTAGTGAAGGTAATATGGTCAACCTTGACAGTTCCGTATGCCATTTTGTTGTTACTTTTTTCTTATTTTAACTGACGCAATTAAGCTTAAGGAAGAATAACCAGGGGTCCTTGGATTACAAAACCGTTAACGCCACCAGAAACAACTCCAGAACAAACGATGGCAGGCGTTAAACCTGATGGAGTTGTGATAGCAAGGGTGCTACCGGTGATATTTGTAAACCGACCGGTGTTTCCTGTAACAGTGGTTCCAGATACTTGTGCTGTGAAAGTACCGCTATTAAAGTTTGCGGTTCCCCCGGTAACGGTTGCGCCTGTGACAGTGGTAAACCCAGCAGTGCCACCTGTCAAGGTTGTGAACTGTCCTGCGTTTCCAGTGACTGTTGCACCTGTCACTGTTGTAAAGCCAGCGCTTACACCTGTTAAGACTGCGAATTGACCAGTATTACCCGTAACGGTAGTACCAGAAACTTGGGTTGTGAAAACACCACTAACGCCTGTCAGTGTCGTAAAGTTTCCAGTGTTTCCGGTAATAGCGGTTCCACTTAAATTTGTGAATTGCCCAGATGTGAATTGAGCAGTTGTCCCGGTAATCGTTATGCCACTTACCGTGCCGGAGACATTAATACCAGAAGAGAAGAAGCCAGAGCCAAGAACATTAAGATTCCCGGAAACCGTCAGATTATTTTGAACGGTATGCCCACTGGTGACTAAAGTGACAAATATACCGGTTGTAGCGTTGACACTGTTTCCTGTAATAGTGGCGCCTGAAAGCTGGCTAGTGAATGTGCCACTAATTGCAGTGATATTATCAAATTGTCCGGTATCGCCAGTAATAGTAGCGCCGCTTATGGTTCCACTAGTGGCTAAATTATTTTGTACAACAACTCCACTAAAAGTCGCAAGACTGCTTCCGGTAATGGTTGCAAAATTACAAGAACCTGTAACGGTAAGATTACCGGCAATGGTAACATTACCGGTAATTGTCTCACCTGTTAGATTGGCATAATATTGATCTAAATATGACCTAAACTGCGTAAACGTAATTTTTTTATTACGCAGCGTAGGGTCCACCTCAAAAACGTGGACCAGTGTCAGGAGATCCTGCTCATCAATGTCTAAACCATCAATGGCAGGGAATTCCGAGATACGTCTATTGGCGATGGCTCCAATCCTCTCTTCGCTTTTTTGTTATTCTAATTGAACTTATGTTCCATTAAAAATAACAAAATTACTCAACGCATTTTAATTTCAATACGAGGCAGGTTTGTTGATACCATATTCCAACCCCACTGAATGCCTGTCACAATCCCACAGGAAAGCAAGATCACCAACAGAAGTTCGGCAACAGTAAAATTGCGTCGCAAATAAATAACCTGAGGTAGCGGCTGTGGAATAGACGCTTGTTGTGCGATGGTTTGTTGAATGGCCAGATCCCTTGCACGAGCCTTTAATTGGGCTAGCTGCTCAGGCGTGATTTGACCTTCTAAGGATGGCTGCATGTTCTGGGGCAATACAGCGGGGGGTTGACTAGGAGGAATTTGTTCTTCCATAATCGCAACTTGTTTTCCCAAAGACTAACATATAAACAAAACACGTGTAGGCATGAATTACGGATTACGTAAAGGACTGGAAGACATTGCGTATGAGCTGAGAGGAATCCGAAATATCCTTGGCTCCATGTGGCATAGTCGTTACGCGAACGGTGAAACGGACGTACTTAATCCAGAAGCGTTTGCCGATGAGTATATCTCGACAGAAGAGTGTGGAAAACGACTTGGGGTCTCTGACCAAACCATTAGAAACTGGATTGCTATTGGCAGAAAGACACCAGACAAAGGATGGGTGGAGGGAATCCATTATGTCAACGTTTCTCCTGACGTGCACCGCAAAGCTGTCTTGCGTATCCCCTGGAATCGCCTAATTCAATCCTTTGCCAAGAACGAGGGAATTGAGTTGAAAAATTTACGGACTGTTTACACCCAATACAAAAGTACTAGTCAATTTTTAGAATAATGGCTCATCGTTTCCAGGGTATTGATATCGGTTCTGTTACGGTAGAGAACCACGAAAGCCTATTGCCAGATTCTCTGGTACGGCAAGTTGAAATGTTTTTACCGCCCAGCGGCTCGTTTGATGACGGCTGCCTGCGTCGGTATTTGGAAAACTTAAAAAACTACGAAGAAGAAGATGCAAATTCGGGCATGACACTTGCCAATCGGCTTCGTCTTGCTTTTTGTGATTTGCAACCAGATACGATCTGCGGAAAATTCCCGCAAGCGGAATTGCCTTTAAAAAGACGCTTGCGTTGTGTTGCCGAGTATCTGATCCGTTCTGGAGAATTTGATAAGGTAAGGGATGATGTTGGAAAACTTGTCAAAAAACGTGGCGTCCTTGGCAAGTTGGTGGTATTGTACCAACCAACGGCAAAACTTCTAGACTCTTTAAATCGACAAGGATTATTAAAAGATGGACAGACGTGAAAAGTTAATTGCTTCTGTGATCGGTCCAGAATTGGACGATACAAAAACTAAAATGCTTGATGCTACCCTCAAGCTAATTCTTGGCGATATGGGTGAGCAATATTGCAAGATGTGGGAAGTTGAAGGCCCTGGTGTCATGGTGTTTCAACCAAAGAACAAAGAACGTTCAATGTTCTTTTGGACTTTAAAAGAAATTCATGCAGCACAAGAAGATTGCGAACGATCTAACGATGGTGATTTAGCGGAAACATTTCGACGAATTTTAAGTGCCGCACAAAAAATTGATCCGGTAGAAAAAGCTGGTTATATCATCAATGATCACGAAGGTATCCGTTATTTAGAAATTGATTACACGCGGGCGTCGGAATAATGGCTGAGAAAGGATTGCGTGGTGTTGCTGCTCGAAACGAAGGAGCTGAACTGATCACCAATAAAGATTTAATCTTGGCAGCCAACGAACTACTTGGTGGCATCACACTGGATGTAGCAAGCTCCAAGGTTGCAAACGAGTATGTGGCCGCTGAAAATTACTACACACCTACCGATGATGGTTTAAATAACCAACAGTGGTACGGAAGCTGTTACCTCTTTCCACCAGCAGGCTCTTACTTTTGGGATCAAAAAAATGAAAGATGGAAGATGACTAGAGCATCTTCACTGTCTCTTACCTCGTCTCATGCCGTGTGGTTCAGACGTATGTACCATGCATGGCTTGCAAAAGAAATAGAGCAGGGTCTTTATTTCAGCAATTGCCCTGACATGATTCGTTACGAGCCTAAAATTTTTAAATTTCCTATGTGCATTCTGAGAAGTGCACCGTACTTGCTTTGTCATAAAGAAGGCGCAGTAGAAAGAAAAAGAACGTGCACTTCATTTATTGTCTACTTGCCTCCACAGGATTCGCCTACCGATGCAGTGGATTCTTTCGTCAAAATTTATGAGGAACGCGGACATCTTTTGACGTGATTTCTGTATACTAAAGGACGATTAAAGGGATTTATGAGCGTCCTTGCCGACTGGGAAATCAAGCAGCTCGCCGAAGAAGAGCAGATGATTGAGCCATTTGTTGATCGTTTGATTAGCAAAGAAAATGGACGCAAACTTCTCAGCTACGGACTTAGTTCATACGGATATGACATCCGGCTTTCTCCTTCGCAATGCTTGATTTTTGGCAAAGTACAAGCAGGGGATTGCGACCCAAAGAATTTTGATCCTGATATTTTGAAACCTGCGGATTTATTGGAGGATGAACGTGGTCAATACTTCTTGCTGCCCCCGTATGGTTATTGTCTTGGTGTAGCGCAAGAACGACTGCAGCTCCCACGGGATGTCACTGTTGTCGCAGTAGGTAAATCTACTTACGCACGTTCGGGAATCTTGGTAAATATTACGCCTGCCGAAAGTGGATGGGAAGGTTACCTGACGCTTGAGATCAGTAATTGCACTGGACTCTTCAATCGCATCTACGCAAACGAAGGGATTACGCAATTATTGTTCTATCGCGGCAATCCTTGTCACACTACGTATCAAGATCGGAAGGGTAAGTACCAAGACCAACCGAATAACGTGGTGTTCTCCCAGGTTTAAATAAAGCCTCTACCAAAATTAGGCTTAGGTTTACGGGCGTATCCAACAGAACCGGTGCGCCCTCCCGAATCACCTGTCGACGGCAATTCCGTGCCATCAATCACAGCCTTTGCTCTTGGCGTTTTACCGCGAATCATTGGTTCGTCAATGTTGGCCCTCTGTTGGTAGGCGCCGGCAGTCTTTGCGGCGCGCATGTAACGAGCTACACGATTTTGATTATCGTTAATTGCTTCAGCCGATCGTCTTTCATCTGGATCAAGACGGCGAAAATCGGTGTCATAAGCCTGCTCAGGACGTAAGTCTGATACCTCAGCTCCAGAGGTACCTGCATTTACTCCTGGCGTATAAATAGAGCTGTATATACTTGCCATAGAATTATTTTACAAGGACTAATTATTGATAGCCGTGATGCATTCCGCCGCTGGTTTCTTAGATGCGTTCGTGCAAGACGAAGTCAACTGTCGTTGTCTTGACGAAGAAGATTTTGGTGCACCTCTCGATCACACTGAAAATGATGTACCCTTATATGACATGTACAATCGCGGTTTAGTCGCATGCGAGCAGGGTCTAGAAAGGAATCCGTTGAATCTCGAGGGAGCACGGCCTGGAATGACGGGCTACATCCCTTCGATGGAGCAGGGCTTATCGATGGGAGCATCACCAAAGCCACGGACATTGGTGTTGGAACTGGAAGCACCGGAGGAGAAGGAGCGGATGCTGTCAGCAAAACGTCGTGGTTTGCTCCGGTAGACGAAGTGAGTGATTGCCCTGGAGGTATTTGCCCAGTACCCTGGGCCACCAAAGAAGAGCCTCCTGTGGTCCAAGAGGATGTGGTCAATCACCCTGCTCACTACACGGATGGTGGCATTGAGTGCATTGAAGCCATTGAAGCAGCTTTAACCGCCGAAGAATTCCGTGGTTACTGCAAAGGCAATAATTTAAAGTACACCTGGCGTGAACGCCACAAAGGCGGTACAGAATCACTGAAGAAAGCTCAGTGGTATCTGGACCGCCTCATTCAACTTGACGAAGCTCAGAAAGGTTGAAGATCGTCGTCGCCGTCTAAACCTTCTTCGTCGTCGTCTCGATATCCACAAGCGGCGGCGAGTTCTGCTAATTCAAGATCGGTTGGGTGATCCCAGTCGATCTCAATGTTTTCGGACGCCATAATATCTTTGATGGCGTGCCACTCCATAAGACGCTGGTGGTAGAGACTTAAAAGAGCAAAACGCAGCTCCTCCCAAGTCATCTCTTCTGACTGGAGCTCAGCTTTGCGCATTGCAAACTGAAGTTCAAGAGGCAGTTCAAACTCCCGTGGCTCTACTGAACGCTCCATCCCACTCTGCATGTCTTAGCTGCAATTATTCTAATGCTAGCCATTAAATATCAGATCTACGTTTTCGTTGGCAAAGTCCTCCCAGGGATTCTCGTCAATGCGAAAGTTATTGGCAAATTCTGAAAGGATGTAGGGACTGATGCTTTCTTCTAAGATCCGAATTGCACGTACCTCATGGGGCGCTGCGCTGTAATTACGGAATGCCGTTAACAAGATTTCGGTAGAGGCCCAGGGATTGGCATCAATCTCCTGGAGGAACAATGCCATTTCTTCCCGTCGTCGATCAAGAAGTCCACCAATGACTTTGTGGTCTTGATCAAAAATCCATCGACCAATCTCTTCGGTGGCACCTGAAAAATCTTCTATTTCCAGGCAGTCAATGATCCGGCTGTAGAGAAAAGATTCCCACCCGATTGAATGTATGAATGATACCAGTGCCTGCCTCATGCTGTCATCCGGACCAAGATTCAGGCAGAGCAGCTGAGACTCAATGACATTGACCTCGTGGAAGAGGTACTCAAGAGCTTTCTCTTGGCTGCAACGTTGGCCTTTTTTAACAGGAGAACCATCGGGATAGAACTGAGTTCCAAACCCGATGGTGTATGGTTCTGCACCAGTGTGAGGATCTTGGTATGCCTTTTCGTTAAACCCTTCGTATTTACGAATTAGGTTAATGGCACGCGAAAGATCCGACATGGAGGTAACTATTATTACCTCCAATCATACACAAATTATTTACCTTGGCCGCGACTCATTTTGCGGCCGTGACTAGGCAAAGAATTCCTCCCTTGACCTTGACGAGTTTTTTTGGGTTTGGATTCAAGACGAATGACCGTTGATTTGGGCTTTGCCATTAGTTGTCACCAGTTGTAATTGCACAAGTAAAAATTTACTTGTTTTGACAGTTTACCTGATGCGTGACCCAACGGCAATTCTCCGGGCAATAGTTTCCATAGTTATCAGTGCAGTCAAGTTCCAAAGTTTACCACGAATGATTACAGCTCCACCATCCGGGAGTCAGTTTGTCCTTCTTCTCGGAGCAGTTGTGACGCGCCTTAAAGTTAGCACGTCTTCCCTCGTCTTTGTGCTGTAGATAATCTTGATATCCCCTGGCACCAAACCGAACAATCTTTTCCTCCCCTCCCTGACAAGCCTTTACAACGTATTTTTGCTTAGCACCTTTTGGCGCACGTTGAGGTTCATTACATTTCATATTTTCTTTTTTGTACGCACTTGCCGCTTTTGCAGCTTTCTTATGTTTTTCAGCCATTAAGTGAACCCTTTAAAGAGAGATGTAAATTCACCAAGAATTTGTTGTCCTGTCTTGCTCTTTTGTAGAGCTGGATCTGTGGTCTCATCAAACAGTTTAAAATAGGAACTGCTTGTACTAGGTCTTGCGGTAACTTTCTCCTGTGCAGAAGTAGGAGCAGCTTGAGGTTTAGCAAAGAAATCTTCTAATGATACGAGGGTTGCAAAGGGGTCTGATGTGTTAATTGCACCAGCGGTAAAACCTACCCCTGTAGCCGCCTTTGTTAAGGCAACTTGTTCATTACGATCTACGTCAGGAAGAAAAGTTTCATAGAACTCGTCTTCTGTTCCTTTGTACCCAGCTGTTTGAAAAACTTTGTACAGCTGCGTTTGGTTTGGAGAAACTGACGTTTTGACATCCTCTGGTCGCTGGATATAACTTACACCTAGACGCTCTTGTGTTGGTACTAATTTTTTCTCATTCAAATATTTGATTGATTCCCTAATATCTTTTGCGGCACCTGTGCGCAATGCATCGATAATGTAGTTGCGTAATTCATCAACCGTTTGACCCGTATCACTTAGGCCAAACTGATCAAGTAATTTTTGCCACTCTGCTTTATTTTCTGCAGGGCTAACGCCTTGCAAAAGCTTGTCTGCGAATTCTTCAGGTGTTACAAACTGAAGAAAACTTGCATCACCAATGGCTAGTTTTTCAGCTTGTACAGCGGGAAGAATAGTACTGTCAATGTAATTCTGGGCCGATTCAAAACTAATAACATCTGGTGCTGGGTCGTAACCTTTGCCTAAGCCTTTTACTTGATAGTGTAATTTTGCAAAAGCCGCTTTATCGTTTATGTCAATCCCGTAGCGATAAGCTTCGGTAGCCCAGAAGGGATCACCTGCTTTTGCAGCTTCCCAATCAGCAGCAACTTCAGATGCCTGCTGGGTATAGATGCCACTTTTTACGCTTGTTCCAGTGGGGGCGAAATAGAAGTCTGCATTGAAACTAACTGGTGCAGATGTTCTAATTGAATCCAAATAAGACTTTGCTCTTAAATCAGCTACTTGACGCAAAGAATCAAGAGCACTCTGGGTCTGGAAAACGTTTTGTTCTTTTTGTTGCACATCAATATAACTTACAAATTCATCCATTGAACGTGAAGTATCAAAGCGCGGCTTGAGATAGTTCGTGATGAAATTAGTGGCAAAAGCTTGATCAACTTGGTACTGTTTTGTTGCATCCGTGGGATCGGCGACAGTTAATCCCGTTTCATATTTTTTTACTAGTACGGTATCAAACCACTGTTGCCAATTGTAAACAGCAGAGTTGGATGTATTAATGCCCGTGACTCCTTGTAGCTGTTTCTCCAGGGATTCTTGGGTTGTTGTTGTATTTCTGTTTAGTGACAATAAGCCACCAACGCCCGAATCACCTAACAATGAGTTAGCAATTGTTGAGTTTATGGAGTAAATTTCTTCGTAGCCAGGTAAGCCACGAACAAGAGATAAAGTATTTTCTTTTTGCTTTGCTTTCTTTAATTCTGCGATAGACTCTTTTAAAACATCTTGGGTTAAAGCACCGAATACTTGTTGCTCTTGAAGATCTTTCTGTGTTAATACGGTTTGTAGTTTTGTTTCTAAAATAGTTGGTTGCGTGGGCGTAGCAAGACCAAGTACTTGGTCTCTGTATAGCTGATAATCAGCGTCTGTTAATGATTCTTTGTAGGTTGTTGCTTGCGCTGGATCAATTGCAGCGTTGGCACGCTGATTCAATCCCTTTCCAACATTTGTGTAGTACTGCTGTAAATAAGTGTTTTTTGTATAACGACCGGTGATATCTAGGTCTTGATAACCATAGCCGTCTAAGTTTTCTGCGTTGGCTTGATTCCAGCCTGTTAGGGCATCTGGGTAATTCTGTTCGTAATAAACAGGGTCAAAACCACCGGCTGGAGGTTGTGCGCCACTAATGTTTGGGTCCCAGGGGGCACCAACTTTTTTAGAAAGGTAAAAAGAATCAATCGCAGGTTTTGCTGCTGAGAAAAATTCAGCTTTTTCAGCTGCACTCATTGCAGTGCCACCTGCAATCTGATTGATTAACTGTTTATAGTTTCCACCAGTACTTGTGTTGAATGCGTTAATTGCATTTTGATACTTGCTTCTTAAAGCAAAGTTGTCTCCAGGGGAAGAAAAAAATAACTGACCAGAAGTTGTATCATACCCAATTTTGGGAGGGATTAAAACATCCGTTGTGCTGTATGCACCTGACTGAGGAGCATTTGCCTTACCAATTACAGATTGGGGATTGGTAACAGCAAGGACATTGTAAGAATCTTGAGTTGGATCTCCTGTATAGGTAGGAAGAATTCGATTTTGTGGTTGACCTACTTTAGCCCAATCAATACCTGCGAAATCACCTGCGTCAAAGAAAAGGTCAATACCTTGGCCGCCAAGGCGATTGTTTGGGTCATAGTTATATGGATAACGACGCCCTTCTGCAGCACCGTATTTATTGTAATGAACTTGGCCCCATTCACTACGGGACGTTACTGTTTGTGTTCCAGGGGTATTGCCTTCAAAAAAATACGGGACTACACGTCCTTCCCTTGAACCAAATGTGTTGTAATGATTTTGACCAAAATTACCCTTTCCTCCTGTTGTCGTGCCCGGATCATTATATGTGGCTTTTTGTGCGGGAGTTAAAGAATTCCAATTCGCTGTTAAGTCTGGATGGTAATCGACATAAGCACCCCAAGCCTTGTTTCCCTCTGCTGCTTGCCAAGCTGTTTGCAAGCCTCCTTGTGCACCAACTGGCCTGCCTCCATTAAGTACAACATAACCTTCCCAAGCGGGTCCCGCTTGTACTGCATTACTGTATCTTTGCTGTGCGTCTGCATAAGCATTAAAGTAAAGATCGTAAGAATTAGCGGCCATTTATTACATTGCCAGAGAAATATTTTTTGATTCTACCTGATAAGAAATAAGGTCTATGATTTCGACCGCCATCCAATTCTTAATCTTACTAAGACGTGATTCCTCGTAAAAATTTTGCTTTCTGAACCAGGCTTCCATCTCTTCACTTCCTTTATTCTTGTTGCATGAAACGCACGCAGGTATTAAGTTATTTCGTGTCGTCGAACCAGATCTGAATCTTGGTACGATATGATCCAAGCTTGTCGCTTCATTTCCACAGTAACAACATTTACAATCCCATGCTTTATAAATCTCCTCTCTAAATCTTTTCTTTGCAAGTTTTGGCGTTAATTCAACTAGCAGGGCAAGTGGCTCGTGCTCGTTGCAAAACATG
>Ga0129333_10005883_pt1 | contig 11564 bp, 11 predicted proteins | sample CPB6_08_DNA_FD_94474 | JGI IMG/M metagenome (GOLD analysis project Ga0129333, IMG submission 94474) | Freshwater to marine salinity gradient microbial communities from Chesapeake Bay, USA - CPBay_Sum_0.6_0.8_DNA | ecosystem: Environmental > Aquatic > Marine > Coastal | place: USA: Chesapeake...
GACGCCGACGCGTGGGGTGGGGCAGATCGCGCGCGAGACCAAGGCCGCCGGTGGCTACCTCAACGCCGGGACGATCTACGATCACACGCACTACTATGTGGTGCTCCCGTCGGCGGGGTTCGCGGCGGGTCTCGCCGTGCAGGCGGATGCCTACGCCAACAGCGTCCTCGACGCGGGGGAGCTCGCGCGTGAACTCGAGGTCATCATCGAGGAGACCAAACGGAAGGCCGATACCCCAGCGGCGCTCGCGCTGGAGACCCTCTTCGAGGTGCTGCACGACCAGCATCGCATCCGCCGTTGGCGCATGGGGCGAGAGGATGGGCTCCGCGCGCTGACGCGTGACCACCTGCACGCCTTCTATAAGCGCTTCTATCGGCCGTCCAATACCGTCCTCGCGATCGTCGGGGATGTCGATCCGGATGAGGCGATCGCCCTCGTGGCCACGCACTACGGGCATCTCCCCGATGCGCCGGTCGGACGGTCGCTGAGCCCGCAGGAGCGCACGCCGGCCGGCTTCCGCTCCCGCGAGTGGGAAGGGGATATCGCGCAGACCGAGCTCCTCTTCGGTTGGCGCACCCCGCCGCTCGAGCACCCCGACACCCCCGCGCTCGACGTCCTCGCCACCGTCTTGGGTGTCGGCCGTGCGTCACGCCTCGCGCGCGCGGTGCGAGATCGTCGGCTCGCGTCAAGCGTCACCGCGTACGACTACACCCCGACCGAGCTCGGCGTCTTCGTCATCCATGCGGGCACCCGTCCGGAGACGATGCGCGACGCCGCCGGCGCGATCTGGGATCAGGTGCGACGCATCCGCGCCGGCGAGATCACCGCGGCCGAGGTCGATCGCGCACGCGCCGTGGTCGAGGCGCAGGCCCTTCGACGCTTCGAGTCCCCCGAAGGCCAGGCCAACTTCCTCGGGGCCTGGGAGCTCCTCGGTGACTGGCGACAGGGCGTCTCGCACCATGACGCGTTGCTGCGCGTCGATGCCGCCCGACTCACCGCCGTCGCGACGCGCTGGCTCGATCCCGAGCAGGCGACGGTGCTCGCCTATCGCCCACGCGGCACCGCGCCGTTGGGCACCGATCCCGCCGCCGTGCGCGCGATGCTCGATGCGGCGCATCCCGCCCCGATCGATCCGATGGGGACCCCACTCGCCGCGCCCGCCATCATCGGCGACGGCGCACGGCGCGAACGTGAGGTCGATGGGATCCACTGCTTCCGTACCACGCACGATGTGCCGATCCTCGTGCAGCGTCGCCCCGGCGCCTCCCTCGTCCATCTCGGCGTGGTGATCCCCGGCGGCGCGGTCGAGGAGCGTCCGGACGAGTCAGGGCTCACCACCCTCATGGCGCGCACCGCGCTGCGCGGCACCGCGCGGCGCTCCGCCGCGCGCATCGCCGAGGACGCCGAGCGACTCGGAGGGGTCCCAGCGGTCGGGGTGGGGAGCGAGGTCTTCGAGTGGACGATGGGGGTCTCGACGCGCGCCTTCGCCGATGCCGCGGAGCTCCTCGCCGATGTGGTCCTCGCGCCGACGTACCCCGAGGACGGTCTCGAGGCGGAACGTGCCGTCGCGCTCGCCGCGCTCGGCACCCTGCGAGACGACATGTATCGTCAGCCGATGCGACTCGCGAGCGAAGTGGCCTGGGCGGGGCACCCGTACGGCCGCTCCCCGCTCGGCGATGAGTCGGTGATCCGCGGTGCGACCGTCGATCGCGTGGCCGCGTGGCATGCGGCGCGCGTGAACGAGTCGGCCGCCGCCCTCGTGGTGGTCGGCGATCTCGACCCGCAGGAGGCCGCCGACACCCTCGCGCGGCGATTCGCGGCGCTCCGCGCCGCGCCCGCGCCCATCATCGCGCCGACGGTCTGGCCCGCGGCTTTCACGGAGCGAGTCGACCAGCGCGACCGCGCGCAGACCGCACTCGCGATGCTCTTCCCAGGCCCCGCGCGGACCGACGAGGCGCGCGTCGACGCCGAACTCCTCGCGGGGATCGCGAGTGGACTCGGCGGGCGGCTCTTCGAGGAGCTACGCGATAAGCGTTCGTTGGCCTACACCGTGCTCGCGCGCCCCATGCTGCGTCTTCGTGCCGGGGCCATCGCGGCGTATATCGCGACCTCGCCGCATCGCGAGGCCGAAGCGCGCGAGGGACTCCTGCGTGAGCTCCAGCGCTTCATCGACGCGCCCGTCACGGCCGAGGAACTCGAGCGCGCGCGGCGCCATGCGATCGGGGCGTGGCAGATCCGTCAGGCCTCGGGGAGCGCGGTCCTGGGTGCGATCGCCGAGGCGTGGGTGCATGGGACGCTAGAAGAGGTCGCCCGCTATCCGCATGATCTGGCGCGCGTGACGCCCACGACCCTGCAGGGGGCCGCGCAGCGCTGGTTCGACACCGCGCGCCGCGTCGAGGGGATCGTGCGCGGTCGCACGACGTGACGCGGCACGTCGACAGCACGCGAGGCCCGACCCGGTGTCTCGCGATCGGGCGCCTCGCGATCGGGATCCTCGCGATGGGACTCACCCCCGCTGGGGTCGTCGCGCAGATCGGCGCGACGAACCGCTCGTCCGCGTTGCCGCAATGGGAGCGCCGCATCGAGGTGGCGTCCACCCCGGAGGCGGGGATCGCGGTCGGCCTCGGGATGAATGTGCGCGCCGGCTACTATGCTCGGGTCGGGGTCCATGCCGCGGCGGGGCTCGCGCGGCGCGGCGAGGGGGTCGGTGGGGTGCAGCGCCTCGAGGCGGTCTCCCGCTTCCTCTTCGATCCCTTCGGCGAGTTCCCGCGGGGGCTCTATGGTGGGGGGGGGTTCGCCGTCCGACATGCACCCGGGGATCCGCTCCGCGGTGACCTCGTCGTGGTGGTGGGGATGGAGGGACCGCTCGGGACGCGACGGACCATCCCCGCGGTGGAGCTCGCGCTCGGCGGCGGGGCGCGGCTCTCGATCGTCTACCGCCAGCGACGATCCGTCGGACGCTGAGCGCGGCACCGGGACGGACGAGGCCCCGCGATCCATCGGATCGCGGGGCCTCTCGTCACATCGTCCATCGGTGGATCAGGCGGTCGCGGGTTCCGGCCGCTTGGTCGGCGCCGCGAAGCGCTCGCCCAACAGGCGAAGCTCCGTGATCTGCCGGGTGCCGAGCTCGTGGTAGCGCTCGGTCAGGTACTTCATGGTCTCGTCGAACCACTCCTTCTGATGCTCGGGCTCGGAACCGATCACGCCGCAGCTGATGACATGCTGGAACAACTCGTCGCGGGCCTGATCGAAGGCGGATGGGGTGGCCGGACCTGCCGGTCCACGGGTACGCTGTCTGCTCATCTCGTCCGGTTATGGGGTCGGAGGAACGAGCCATCGGGCTCGTGGAGGGAAGATAACCGAACCGGGCCCGAACTCCTACCCCGCCCCCGGCACGGGATGACAGATTATCCCCAGTCCTCGTTCCCCTCCTCCCGACCGTCGTTCAGGAGTCCCCCGTGGCGAAGAAGCAGCAGGCCAAGAACAAGTCCTTCGGTGCCCTCCTTGCCGTGGTCGCGGTGGTCGGCGTCGTGATCCTCGGGTACCTCGGGTCGCGTCCGACCCCGGTCATCACCCTCGACGCCGCGGCGGCGGCGTCCCTCGCCCCCGGGGGGATCGTCATCGGGAGCCCCGACGCCCCCGTCGAGGTGATCGAGTTCGCCGACTTCGAGTGCCCCGGCTGTGGCTACTTCGCCACCCTGCATGCGCCCGATATCAAGGCGCGCCTCGTCGCCACGGGGCAGATGCGGTTCCGCTTCATGGACTTCCCGCTCGACATCCACCGCAACGCGGTCGCGGCCCACAACGCCGCGCACTGCGCCAATGCGCAGGACAAGTTCTGGCTGATGCACGACATGCTCTTCGCCTCGCAGGAGCGGTGGAACTCCCAGGCGGCACGGGATCCCAAGAAGGTCCGCAAGATCATGATCGAGCTCGCCGAGTCGCTCGACCTCGATGGGAAGGCCTTCACCGCCTGCTATGACTCCGGCGAGATGCTCCCGCAGATCGCCGCCAATCGGCGCGAGGCGGAACGACTCCGCATCCAGTCGACCCCGACCTTCAAGATCGGGAACAAGGTCTACCCGGGGAGCCTCACGTACGACCAGATGCGGCTCTACGTCGAGACCGAGAAGGCTCGCCTCGACTCGGCGGCGGCCCCCCTGACCCCTGACCTCTGACGTTCACCCCTCCTGGTCCGCGTAGCGGGCCTTGAGGGACTCCATCACCGTCGGGTCAGCGAGCGTCGTCACGTCACCCAAGAGACGTCCCTCCGCCGTATCGCGGAGGAGGCGCCGCATGATCTTCCCTGACCGCGTCTTCGGGAGGTCGGCGGTGAAATGGAGCTCATCGGGCCGCGCGAGCGCCCCGATCTTCTGCACCACGAAGGCGCGCAAGTCGTCGCGGAGCGAGAGCGACTCCGCGTGCCCATCGCGCAACGTCACGAAGGCGCAGATCGCCTGGCCCTTGATCTCGTGCGACTTCCCGACGACCGCCGCCTCGGCCACCGCCGGATGCTCGACGAGCGCCGACTCCACCTCCATCGTCCCGATCCGGTGCCCCGCGACGTTGAGCACATCGTCCACGCGGCCAAGGATCCAGAAGTCGCCATCGGCATCGCGCTTCACGCCGTCGCCCGGGAAGTAGAGATCAGGGCGTCCCGGCCACTGTGAGAAGTAGGTCTGCACGTAGCGCGCGTCGTCCCCCCAGATGGTGCGGAGCATCGAGGGCCAGGGCTGGGTGATCGCGAGGAGCCCGCCGCCGGTCGCGATCCGCTCCCCCTTCGCATCCAAGAGCTCGGCGCTGTATCCCGGGAGCGGCTGCTGCGCGCTCCCCGGCTTGGTCGCCGTGAGCCCGGGGAGCGGCGAGATCACGATCGAGCCCGTCTCCGTCTGCCACCAGGTGTCGACGATCGGGCAGCGCCCACCACCGATCACCTCGTGATACCAGATCCATGCCTCGGGATTGATCGGCTCGCCGACGGAGCCCAGGAGGCGGAGCCGTGAGAGGTCGTGCTTCTGTGGATGTTCATCCCCCCACTTCATGAAGGCGCGGATCGCGGTCGGGGCGGTGTAGAGGATCGTCACGCCATGCCGCGCGCAGAGATCCCAGAAGCGATCGCGTTCCGGCCAATCGGGCGCCCCCTCGTACATGAGGATCGTGGCGCCGTTCGCGAGCGGTCCGTAGACGAGATAGGTGTGGCCCGTGATCCACCCCACGTCCGCGGTGCACCAGTACACGTCATCGGGGCGCAGATCGAAGACCATCCGCGTCGAGCTCGCGGCGCCGACGAGGTAGCCCCCCGTGGTGTGCACGATCCCCTTCGGCTTCCCCGTCGTCCCCGAGGTGTAGAGGATGAAGAGCACATCCTCCGCGTCCATCGCCGACGGGGGACAGACATCGGAGACCTGATGCCGGAGGCGGTGATACCAGTGGTCCCGCCCCTCCTGCATCTCGAAATGCGCCTCCCCGATCGGCCCGGCACCCTGGCGCTGTATCACGAGGCAGTGTTGCACGCTCGGACATTCGGCGAGCGCCTTGTCGGTGTTCCGCTTGAGCGGGACGATCTGCCCGCGCCGATAACCGCCGTCGGCGGTGATCACCACCTTCGCCTGCGCATCGTTCATCCGATCGCGCAGCGCCTCCGCCGAGAAGCCACCGAAGACGACGGAGTGGATCGCCCCGATCCGCGCGCAGGCGAGCATCGCGATCGCCGCCTCGGGGATGAGCGGGAGGTAGATCCCCACGCGATCCCCCTTCTGCACGCCGAGATGCTTCAGGACATTGGCGAAGCACCGGACCTCACGGGCGAGCTCCCAGTAGGTGAGGGTGCGCTGGTCCCCTGGTTCGCCCTCCCAGATGATCGCCGCCTTGTTGCCGAGTCCCGCGGCGATGTGCCGATCGAGACAGTTCTCCGAGACGTTCAGTTGGCCGCCGACGAACCATTTGGCGTGGGGCGGGGTCCAGTCGAGGGTCTCGTCCCATGCGCGCTGCCAGAGCAGGGTGCGCGCCTGATCGGCCCAATAGCCGACGGGATCCGCCTCGGCCCGATCATGCAGGGTGCGGTCGCGCACGAGGGCGGCGTCGCGGAAGGCCGACGGCGGTGGGAAGACCCGCGTCTCGGTGAGCAGGACGTCGATGTCGGTCATAGCGAGAAATCCTATGGGACGGGGGACGGGGACGGCAGGGCCTTCGGCATCGCGTCGATCTGGGGGCGCGGCGCCGCCCGCGAGACGGTATCTTTGCTCGTGGTTCCCGTCCTCCCCCAATGAGCCCATCCCACCCCCAGCAAGAGGTCCTCGTCGCGCCGGCGCAGATGACCGCCGGCTCCCTCGACGACTTTCGACTCGAGGTGACCGCCGCGGTGACCCGCGCGGACACGGCGTCCACCTCGCATGTCGCGGTCGACCTCAGCGGTACGCAATCGATCGACGCGACCGGCCTCGGGGTCCTCTTGCTCCTCCACAAGCACGCCCGCGAGAAGGGGCTCGGCGTCCGGCTGCTCGGCCCCTCGCCCTCGGTGCGCGAGGCATTGCGCACCATGCGTGTCGATCGCCTCTTCGATATCGAGGCGACAGGCGATGTGGCGCATCCCACGGTGGCTGACCCCGAGAGATCGACTTTCGAAGCGACCTTCGAGGCCGCCGCCACCCCGCCCCCGGTCGACGCACGATGCTGCTCCGACTGCGGGCGTGCGTGGCCCGTCGATCGCGAGGTGCAGTTCTGTCCCTGGTGTGGGACGGGGGATCCCGCCACGCCTGATCCCGCGGGGATCCCCGCCCCCGTCCCTGCCGACGTCATCCCAGCGCCGCCCGCTATATTCCTGAGGAGAGATTCCATGGCCCCGCATCCCGACGACTTCCGCGCCCTGCTCGACGCGACCGAGCTCTATCATCGGATCGATGAGGATGGGGATGCGCGCATCATCTTCCCGCTCGAGAGCGGCCGGACGCAGACGGCGTGGATCACCCGCAACGTCGACGCGATCGGCGAGTACGCCTTCCGGTATGTCATGAGCTTCATCGCTGACGCCGGGGAGATCGCGGGCAATTTCGCCCTGATGGGCTCACTGTTGGAGCAGGTCAGCTCCAAGAAGGGCGGTGGTCTCGTGACCCGTGGCACGATGCTCCTCTATCGCATCCCGGTCTCCACGCAGGCCTCCCCCGAGAGCTTGGCGGGTGCGGTCGCCCTCGCCGCCGGGATCGCCGACGAACTCGAGACGGCGATCACCGGGGAGGCCTGACTGGGCGCCCGCCCCCCCGCATGACGCCGCGCGTCGAGGCCCATGACCTCGTCCGGGTGTTCGGTGGGCGGCGCGCCGTCGATGGCGTGAGCTGTTCGCTTCGGGCCGGAGAGTGCTTGGCGCTCTTCGGCCCGAATGGCGCCGGGAAGACCACCACGCTCCGTCTGCTCGCCGGGTTGCTCTCCCCGACCTCGGGGGAGGCACGGGTCGCCGGGGTGCGCCTCCCGGCCCCTGAGGCGCGGCATCATATCGGCCTCATCTCGCATCGCTCGATGCTCTACGAGGCGCTCACCGCACGCGAGAACGTCGGGTTCGGCGCGCGCCTCTATGGACTCGCCGATCCCGAAGGCGCCACCGATCGGGCCCTGCGTGCCCTCCGCATCGCGGACCGCGCGGATCTCCCCGTGCGCCAGCTCTCGCGTGGGATGCAACAGCGCGTCGCCATCGCCCGGGCCATCGTTCACGGCCCCGATGTCCTCCTCGCCGACGAGCCGTACACGGGGCTCGACGAGCAGGGGGCCACCGCGCTCACCGCCCTCCTCCGCGAGCGGCGCGAGGCCGGCGCCTCCATCGTCGTGGTCACGCACCATCTGCACGAAGGGCTCGCCCTCGCCACGCACGCCGCCATCATGCAGGGGGGACGCGTCGTCCGCCATGAGTCGGCGCATGGCCTCGATCCCCTCGCCTACGCCGACACGTATCGGGCCCTCGTCGCATGAGCGCCCCCGGTCTCCTCGGCTCCGCCTGGTTGATCGCGCGGAAGGACCTCGCGATCGAGTTCCGCACGCGGAGCGCCTTCCTCTCGGCGCTCGTCCTCTCCCTGCTCGCGATCGTGATCTTCTACTTCGCCTGGGATCCCACCGCGGTCGGGGCGGGAGACCTCGCGCCGGGCGTCCTCTGGGTGACCTTCACCTTCTCGGGGCTCCTCGGGCTGCATCGCTCCTTCGGGGTCGAGGCGCAGGACGGGGCGATGGATGCGTTGCTGATTGCTCCCGTCCCGCGGCAAGCGATCTTCGTCGGGAAGGCGCTCGCGAATCTCGCCTTCGTCCTCGGGGTGCAGGCCATCGCGCTCCCCGCGATGGTCCTCTTCTACGATGTCGGGGTGGGGGCCGCCTGGCCCGCGCTCATCGGCGTGATGGTCTTGGCCGCGATCGGCCTCGTCGCCGTGGGGACCCTCTTCGCGGGGCTCACGGCCAACACGAGGCTCGCTGAGCTCCTCCTCCCGGTCCTGGCGCTGCCGTTCTTCGTCCCCATCGTGATGCCCGCCGCGCAGGCCACCGCCAAACTCCTCGCGGGACGCCCCCTCGCCGAATCGTTCGCCTGGTTGCGTATCTTGTTGGCATTCGATCTCGTCTTCGCGTACGCCTGCATGCTCGTCTTCCCTGCGACCCTCGATGACTGACGTCTCGTCCCCTCCGCCGGCCACGCGCCGCATCGATCCCGTCGCCCTCGTGGCACTGGTCGCGGTCGCGTCCGCCTATGGGCGCGCGATCTGGTTCACCCCGCCCGAGGCGACCCAGGGTTTCGCGCAGAAGATCCTCTACGTGCACGCCCCCGCCGCCTGGGTCGCCTTCCTCGCCTTCGGCGTGACCGCGCTCGCTGGCGCCTTCTGGCTCTTCCTCAAGGACCAGCGCCTCGATCGTCTCGCCGAGAGCTCGGCGGAGGTCGGCGTGATCTTCACCACGGCGGTGCTCGTGACGGGGCCGCTCTGGGGGAAGCCGGTCTGGGGGGCCTGGTGGACCTGGGATGCGCGGCTCACGCTCACCCTCTTCCTCTGGTTCATCTACGTGGGATACCTCGTGCTCCGTGGGGTGATCCCGGGACGCGAGCAGCGCGCGCGCTATGCGGCGGTCGTCGGGATCCTCGGCGCGTTGTTGATCCCTTTCATCCATCTCAGCGTCTATCTCTTTCGCACGCTGCATCCCTTGCCGGTCGTGGCGCGGCCCGAGGGACCGGCGATGCCGGCCGTGATGGTCACGACCTTCTTCCTCGCCTTCTTCGCCTTCACGCTGCTCTACGTGGCCTTCGTGCGGGCGCGGATCGCACTCGCGGTGGAACGCGACACACTCGACGACGCGGCGGTGGGGGGCTGATGCCGGACAACGCGCTGTACTATCGCCTCGCCTACGTGGCGACCCTCGTGCTCTACGTCGGCTATACGATCTCGCTGGTCGTGAGGGCCCGCGCGCTCGCGCGTCGTCGCCAGCGCCAGCGGGACGGGCGCGCGTGATCCATCCCTGGCGCGATCTCGAGCCGGGGCGGGCTGCCCCCGAGATCGTCACGGCGGTCATCGAGATCCCGCAGGGGGCGCGGAACAAGTACGAGCTCGACAAGGAATCGGGACTCTTCCGCCTCGATCGCGTGCTCTATTCCGCGGTGCATTACCCCGGCGACTACGGGCTCATCCCGCGCACGCTCCATGAGGACAACGACCCCCTCGACGTGCTCGTGATGATCAAGGAGCCGACCTTCACCGGCTGCCTGATCGACGTGCGCCCCGTCGGCGTGCTCAAGATGCTCGACAAGGGCGAGCCCGATGACAAGATCCTCGCCGTCCCCGTCGACGATCCTGCGCATGGCGAGTACTTCGACATCGCCGACCTCCCGCAGCATACGCTGCGCGAGATCGAGCACTTCTTCGCGATCTACAAGGATCTCGAGGGCAAACGCGTCGAGATCCTTGGCTGGGGAAAGAGCGAGGAGGCGATGCGCATCATCCGGGAGAGCATCGACCGCTACGCGGCGAGCTATCTCTCGCAGGGGCCCTGAGCCCGACGCACCTGGCGCTCAGGGGGTCTGGGCCAGACGCCCGTACCGCCCACGGAAGTAGAGCAGGGGCTCGCCGATCGCGGCGACCGTCACCCGCTGGGGACGTCCCACGATGATGTGATGATCGCCCCCCGGATGCCGCGCGACCGCCGTGCATTCCATCCGCATCAGCGTGTCGGGGAGGAGCGGGGTCCCATCAGGCGAGCGCTCCAGCGTGAGGTTCGCAAAGCGATCCCCCGTGGTGGCGGCGAAGCGGCGCGAGAGATGCTCCTGGTCCTCGCGTAACACATGCACCGCGAACGCGGCGCCCTTCGTCAGCGGGGCCGCCATCGTCGCCTTGGCATCGACGCAGACGAGGATCAGCGGCGGGTCGAGCGAGAGCGAGGTGAAGGCGGTCGCGGTCATCCCCAGGTCGGTTCCGGCGGCATCACGCATGGTGAGCACGGTGATGCCGGAGGCGAAGCGCGCGAGGGCGGCGCGGAACTGGGCGGGGTCGATGGGCACGGACATGCGAGACGGCGTCAGGCGTTCGGGCGCTGGGCGTCGCGTGCGGCCTCGCGCTGGAGGACACCACGGATGCGATCGCGCAGATCGAGGGGAGCGATCACCGCGTCACCGAGCCGTCGCATCATCCGTCGGTAGGCATGGCGCGCGGCTACCCAGGCGAGACAGGGAGGACAGTGGCGGAGGTGCGGAGCCGCCCGCACCAACTGCAGGGCATCGGGCGAGCCATCGAGCCGCTCGTCGACCGCCGTGCGAAAGGCACGACACGGCACGTCGGGAGCGTGGGGGGAGAGGGTCACGGGCGGTTGTCGGAAGGGGGGGAGACCGGGCCCCGAACCGTGGCGGACGCGATGCCCGCGACGATCCAGACCGGACCTTCCATCCGATGTAACGCGGGGTTCCACGATTTCGTGCCGTGCGCCCCGTTCTCGTCACGGTTAGCTTGCCGCCAGCCCTCGACCGTCTCTCGTCCCGCCATGTCCACCACCGTCGATCCCCTCGTCCCGCTCGTCCTCCTCGAGGCCGTCCGCACCGTCGATCTCCCTGATGACGCCTTCGAGGCGGAGTTCGTCGAAGAGCTCCGGTCGAAGCGGTTCGGGTTGAGCGAGACCGTCCGCGCGCAGATCATCCGGTACCGCGAGGCGGTCAGGAAGGGCCAGCGACTCCCGTTCGAGGAGGCGGCTGGGATCGCGCGCCTGATCGGGCGCCGGCCTGATGCCGAGGCGGTCTTCCGTGAGGCGGGGCGTCAACTCGCCCGCGTGACCTACGGCCGGATCCTCGGCATCAGTCGCGGGATCATCCGCGCGATGCCCGCCTTCCTCGCGCGTCCCTTCGCCCTCGGACACGTCCGCCACATCGCAGGGCGCTACGCCCTCGGCACGGTACGTCGTGTCGGCTCCACCGTCTTCCTCGAGGTCCGGCAGTCGGTTTCTCTCGACACCGCGCCCAAGTCCGCCGGGTGCGCCCTCTACGAATCGATGCTCGCCGAGCTCATGCGACAGCTCATCGGCGCCGTCGGGGTGGTCGACCACGTGCGCTGCGCCTCGCGCCA
>Ga0129333_10005885_pt1 | contig 11561 bp, 14 predicted proteins | sample CPB6_08_DNA_FD_94474 | JGI IMG/M metagenome (GOLD analysis project Ga0129333, IMG submission 94474) | Freshwater to marine salinity gradient microbial communities from Chesapeake Bay, USA - CPBay_Sum_0.6_0.8_DNA | ecosystem: Environmental > Aquatic > Marine > Coastal | place: USA: Chesapeake...
CGAGCCTGCACCGTCCGCGCAGTGGCGCCGCTACCGGAGTTGATGTATCCGATCAGTGACGAGCCGGAGGATGCCGCCAGAACCGCCAAGGTGGCCGCGTCGGGGCCGTTGAGATTGTCGACGGTGTAGACCTCGACATCATCGGCGTCGGTCAGTTTGAGCTTGTATTGGCCGGTGCCAAACCAGACGTTCGCTTCGCCGCGAGAGTCAAGAATGACCGGGTTAGAGTTAGCCGTGCCACCGCCGTAATCGGTGTAGGTGGCAAGCGGGGTCGTGGTGCCGGCTGCATACGAGTACAACTTTCCGCCTGCCAGGGGGTTCCCGTTGGCATCGAAAAATTGCAGTTTCGGCGGTGTTGCAATAGAAGTCATTATTTACCTCGGTACGACTACCATCGTCGGGGCAGCCACATACGTCACCTTGACCGCATCCCACGGCGACAGGGTGAACATCCCGTAAAAACTGCCTGTACTATAAAACGAAGACCCATTGCGGGTAAATTGTAATTTTGATATGCCGCCCCCGCTAATCATCACATCCACGGGCGCTCCCGTGTCGTTGATGTAGGTGTAGGGCGACGCGCCAACTGTGAGCGTATTAGGGGCGACTGCCGCCCGCGTGGGCTGTGCTGGCACGAACGGCTGATAAGCCGCTAATTCGGCTTCCTGCGCGGTTGCAGCAAAGTTGCCGGATTGGTCAGACGCCTGCGGCGCAGTGGCGAACAAATCAACATCCGTAGCGCCCGTTTCAATGCGGGTAAACAGGTTCAGCAGGAACCGATACCACTCACGCGAAATAAGCCCGGTTCGCTCGTCGATGAACGAAACTCGAGGGGCAGGGATGTTGGTAATGTTAGGCATTGGTGCCGGACAACTCCAACTCTGCGCCCATAATGGCAAGTTTTACGGGGTCGCTACCGGACACTTCATACACGCGGTCGCGCAGCTTTAGCGTCATGCCAAGCCGCCGCCAGATGGTGCGATAGCCGTACTCCCCGATACGCCCCATCGAACGCCAATGTTCGTTTGACCAGGTATGCCCGCCATCGTCCGACCAGCGGAGCATAACTTGCGGGTTTACCCCAGTGGTGTAAGTAAGCGTCTGATCTTGCAGGATCAACGGCGATCCGTTCTCGCAAAGCAGTGCCGGCCCGTTTTGGCATAAGATGTCCTGCTGTTCGGTGTAGTCGTAACCCTCTAGGCCGACGCCCGTTTCGCAGTCCAACTGCAACGAATGGTGGGCAGTACGCTTTAGATTGTTTTGGCCGGTCGGCAGGGCGCGCCACGAACGAAGCCACTTCTGCGGCGAGCCGGCGTCCGAGTACACGTCAAGGTCTAGTGCATAGACTTTGCCGTTCTCAAAATCGCCAACCACGATTGAGTCGTTCCACGCCATCTGGCAGTTTGGCCGGTAGCGGATGAACGACCCATCGGAGAAGCCGGCTCGCTCGTGCCAGGCTCCCGTTGCTACGTCATACACCCACGTTCGGTTAAGGGTGGGGAAGTTGATGACGTAAAACGCATGGCCGTCCTGCTGATAGGTAAAGGCCACTGCGTCAGAAATATCACCGTACCCTTGGATCGAATACTCGACGGCGTGCGTCGATACGCGTTGTGCGTTGTATCCGTTGGCGCGGTAGATAACGCCCTTACCTCGAGCGTCGGCACCGAGCCAGAACAGGGTATTGTCTAGTTTGGCGACAGAAAACGCCGCCGCGCAGCCGATTTCGTTGTACGCGCCTTGGATGCGCTGAAACGGGAAGTCCGGCGTACCGGCGTTGTACCAAACCTCAACCGATTGCGTGCCAAATAGCCACAGTTCCCGGTGGTCGCAAAAAAGCGACACAATGCCGTCGGGCGAGCCTTCCGCGCTGGCAAAGTCCAGCGGGTCGATCTCGGTACCTTCGTACAGGCTTGTAATCCAGAACTTCTGGCTATTAGGCTCACTAAAAACAAAGTAGCCATCAAGGAACCCGACCATCTTGGAGCCGGGAAAGTCGATGTCGCTAATCTGTTGCAGTTCGTTGGTTAACTGGTTGTAGATGTATCCCAAGGGAGACGCCGCAATAAACATCTGCGTGCCGTTGTCCGCAATGGATACAGGGTCAGAACCCTCAATCGTGCCAATCAGCGTGGACGTGTAGTCGTTGTTTAGTTCGTACAGCGACGTACCAGAGACGACATACGCTTGGCCGTTGTACGTCCACATACCGCGAACAGGGCCGTTACCTACGGTCGCAAGCAACCGCAGTCCCGGCGCACGCATCAGATAAGCGGCTTCCTTGCCGCCATCTGGCGTGATTTCGGGAAACATATTGACCATCCGATTGTCGGCTTCGTTGATCGACCGAGCAACGTAGGATTGACCGAGAATCGGTGACTTCATCAGTAGTTACCTGCAAAAATATTGTATCTTTGCCTGGTTCCAACAATGCTGTACGGCAACGACATAATGTCGTCGGGGTTGTTCACACGCTTGAGATCGCGCTTGCTGGTCATGGCAATGCGCTGCACCTGCGACGACGGCTCTACGCCAAACTCCGGCGCAATCTCGCACGCAAGGTTGTACTTAAACGCACGCAGATACCCCGGCGGGAACGTCAAGTTCGTCGCAAGGTATGCGGGCTTGGACAGTTCTTCCACCGACACGAAGTGCCATTCGAGCACCTTGGTCGGTTTCGGATAAACGTACATTTCCACGTTGGGATAGGCCATGTTGACCCAAATCACCTGTGGATAAGTGCTAGTTACAGTCTTAACGGCAATGCCGTCGTACTGCTGCTGGTTAATAAACTTGATGCCGTAACTAATGCCGGACGCCGGGTCTTTGAAGTACGTCGAGTCGTCGAAGTACACGGGGCGATTGCCTACAAAGTCACCGGACGGGCCAAGCGTGCGAGACAACTCATACGGAGGCCATGAAAACACTTGGTCTTGCGTAGAAAATACCGACAGACGTTCGGTGTTCCACGAGTCAATCATTTGGTTGAGCGCGGTCAGCGCATCTTGCGACATGGCCGCAGTCGGGGTTTCACCCTCGGCCAAAACGCCTAAAAGGCGCAGTGCGCCGTTGATCTGATCCCCTGCGGTCGTAATCGCCATGCCTTACTCCTCCACGTCTACTTGACGGGACTTCCGACGCTTCTTTCCTTCCAGCGCATTAGCCGGAGCCGCAGGCTCGTCGTCCGAGGGCGTATCGGGATCATACCGTTCCCAGCCCTTTTCTTCATCTGCTGCAGCTTCCATTTCCATTACCGCTACTTTCGTCCCGTAGCGAGGGTGCTTCAGATAAATGTGCATGGGAGGGTTGGGGCGAGAGAGTTGCCTCCCCCGCCCCACTCCATTAGGCCGTGATGCCTACGTTTTTCAGAGCAACGCGCAGCGCGTTAATCGCCGTCGCAAGCTCCGTACCACTGGCGGTGTTCGTCACCGCAGTAATAGCAGCGGCCTGCGCGACCGGAGTCGCACCGAAGAACGCCGCCGTACCACCGGTTCCACCGATCTGAACGGGGACGCCAGCGCGGCCCACATTCATCGTTTCGCCGGAATTTCCATCACCAACTTGATAAGCCATTGTCGTTTACTCCTTTAGCCCCAGAGACGCACGGCGCCCGACGGACGGATGGTGTTGTAACCATACAGAACGTCGATACGGCACGGCATACGGTCGTTGTTGATGTCGTACTGACGCACAACACGCAGCGAGATGCCGTTGTGAACCTGGCGCGAAGCCATGTCCACACCCTGCGGCAGGATGAGGTCGGCGGTGGCAAACGTAATCGCATCCTTGTAGTACACAAGGTTTTGCGCGTACGAGCCGCCCGCATTACCCAGCATCGTCACCGTCGCGCCCGACTGCGGGAACGCGTTGATCGTGGCAAGGGCATTGGCCGAGGTGTACATCGCCGGCGACACCGTGAGGGTGGCGGTCGACGAACCAGAGGCCGCCGCAGTCACAGTGAACTGCTGGAGGCTGCCGGTCGACTGACGGGTCTGCGGGTTGACCGCGTACACGCCAGAAACGGTGAACACGTCGCCCACGTTCCAGGTCTTGCTCGCGCCGGTAAAGGCAATCGCAAGGCTCGTGGAGCCTTCGGTCGACACGGTGCTGCCGACGGTGATCGTCGTGCCCCAGCTGCCGTTCGTGTGGTTCACGATCGACTGGGACATATTGATCTCGTCGTAGCCCAACACGCCTTCGCCCATCATGCCGTTCTTGAACTGGCGGCTGATGGTCGGCTGCGGGTTGAACAAGCCCTTGAGGCCGTCCACGAGGCCGGCGTTCGCAGCGGGGTTAACCGTGGCGTAGCGCGGCGACATCGGAGCAGCGGACTCGTTGAGCTTCTGGTGGCCCTGCAAGAGCACGAGGGCGGTCGACGGAGTGTCTCCCGGCGTGCCAACCGACTGATAGATGCTCTTGTAAGCATTGGCAACGTCGGCATCGACGCTGGAAGCCAACTGGCTAACGCGAGGCTTCAGCACGCGCTCCGCGAAGTCATCCAACTGCATGGTGAGTTCGGCAGAGGTGAAGTTCACGCCAATGTGCTTCTGCGAAGCAACCGTGAGGGTCGTGTACTGTTCGTTGTCGTCCTGCACCTGCAGAGCGGCACCGTCCGTCACGAGGGCGCGATCCGGCAAGCGGATACGCAGGGTCGAACCAATCTTGGCACCTTCGACAGCGAAGCTATCGTCGTACTGACGGTTCACGTTACGGGTGAGTACGAGCTGGTTCTCGAAGATTTCGAGCGCCTTGCGCGTAATCATGTCAATAGTAAGCAGTGAGTTAGACACTTAAGTCTCCTTAAAAAATGATTAGCGGTTACGTTGCGCTTCCCACTTCTTAATCTGTCTCATGCGCTCGGCTTCGATCCATTCCGACGTGCTCATTTTCATGGAGCGTGGGTCAGTCGTATCGAGTACCGGAGCGCCAGAGCTTTTGGCCGTGACAGGTTTAATCGGCGGGGGCGCGTTAGTTGATCGTTTAACCGGCGGATTTTCGGCAATCTTTGCCTCAATTCGACCGATTTCCTTGGCTTGAAGGAACGGGCTTAAGCGGGCGATACGGTCGGCTTCTTTCGGATTGGAACCTAAGTAGTACGCTACATCGGGGCCAACATCAGATGCCTGTATCGTCTGTGCCATCACGTCTGTAATCGGCAGGTTACGGTTGTAAACGACTTGCTCGAAGTCGTCGTACTTCTCCCGAGCCTGCTCCTCACGGTCGTGATATGCCTCTACAAGAGCCAACTGTTCCCGCTCGGCCTCCCGACGGGCAAGAAGTTCCGCAGCCTTACGCTCGGCCAAAGCCTCTGCGTATGCGTCGGGATTCTCGTCCTTACTCGGAAGGTCAGCAGACGCCTCGGGCGAACCCTTGGTTTTTACTGCAGCCTCTCGTTCCCACTTGCGACGTTCCCGTGCAAGCCTTTTGCCTACCAGCGCGTCCAATTCCTCTTGGGTGAACGTCTTGGCAGACTTTTCTTCCGGCTGTTGTTCTTGAGCAACAACTTCGGTATCCGGTGCCGCCGTGGCTTCCGGTTCCGGCGCGGACGCAGCCGCTACAACTTCATTTTCGTCAGACATTTTGATTCCTTAAGAATCCCTGGTGAAACGCACCAGTACGGTTAAAGCGTACTAAATTCTATTGTGTGTTGCAAACGTGCAACAGTTATGCCCACGGTAGTGGTTTATCCACCACAGGAGGGTTAATCATCTGCTCAAGGTCGTAGGCAACCACGGCCTCGGTTTGTTCCTTGTTAAGGCCACGGGCGTAGACCCATTCTAAAACGTCGGCTTCCGTGAGGTTGGCGTAAGGCACGAACGGATCGCCCGCGCCCTCAAACCCCATGCTTCCCTTGATGCTGGCCGTCTTGCCGTCAGCAGACGCACTGCATGACCATTTAACTGTCACGACAACGTCCGGACGACCATCCTCAATGGGTTTGACCAGCATACTGTCGACTTTCCATACGCAGCTCATGCGGCACCCATTTCGGTTTCAACCCACGCCTGCGCGTCTTCGTCCCACGCATACATTTTGCCGTCGGTCGGCATCGGCACAGGCGCCTGCCAATCGGCGTTATCGTCTAGCGTCCACGACGGAAACGGCTTCGGCGCAATAAACGCATCCAGCGCCGGGTCGTACGAATATCCGATCCCCGCATAACGCTTCCTCATATTGCCGTTGTAACTGGTCTGCACCCAGTTTCCGCCAAACAGACGCTCGCAGAACGCACGGCCAATGGATTCTTTTTCCACGCCGTTTGCGTCCGAGTTGTCTTTGGTTGCCACGACAATAACGCGCTTAACGATATTGTTGTCATCAAGTTCCGCAAAATGAGCCACGTTCGTTACTCCTTCAAATGCAAGCCGGTAAGGCTTTGTTCGTCACCGACGTAGCCAACCGGGAAAGTGTTAAAAGCCAAACTAATACGAGTGTCATCACCCGTCACCGTCTGCACCATGTGGGTGAGGCTTGACGGAAACAATACCAATCCGCCCGTCTCAGCCTCAAACCACCACGACTCAGAGTTGTACAAGTTCCAATTATCGGTCGGCAGTTTGATGGTCTGGTAACCGTCTTGATAAAAGTAAATCTTGTCTTTGACGGCTTTCATGTACAGAACGCCGCTAATAAATGAGTTTGGATGGGCGTGCTTGTGATGCCACTGCCCCGGCTTGGTGTAGTTGAACCATGACTGCGTAACGCGCATGGATACGTCATGTTTTGGCGCATAGGTTGCCTTGACGTATTCATCCACGCACGCATCAATGAACGACTTGATGCCGGCAAGCGAGTCATGGCGCAAAACGTAGTTGTCTACGCTGGTCATGTTGCCCTCGTTGCCGCGCTGAGTCTGCCCAAGGCAAAACTCGGCTTCCTCAGTCGTAAACTCTCGACCAAGTTCAAAACGGCCTACCGGCGTCGGGAAGATGCCGTGCAAGTTCACGAGTTCATTGCCTGTTCGACTTTTTCCATTTGCGCTTCCATCGCCTCCTGCTGTTCGGGCAACAAGATCGTGTTAATGGAATCTTCAAACGCTTTGAGCTTCTCAATGGTTTCCATCACTTCTTCCATTGAGGGCTGCGGGCGCGGGTCTTCCCATCGAGTAAACCCTACGCCGCCCGTAATCTCCCATTTTGCGCCGGGACGCAAAAGGTGCATTGCTACGTTGATTCCCACAAGTTGATACGCTTTCATTAATTCACCTTCAAAATAACTATACCGGAACCGCCTGCGCCACTAGCAGCGGACGTTGGGCTACTCCACCCACCGCCACCGCCACCACCGCCCGTGTTGGCCGTGCCTGCAGTTCCTGCTGTAACTGTAGGCGTAGCCGCGCCTCCGGCCCCTCCGCCCCCAGACCCACCCGGCCCTGCAGCCGTTGGCCCACCTCCATGTGCGCCGCCACCACCGCCACCGGCATACGTTACAGACGAGCCAGAAATAGTTGATGCAGTTCCAGCGCCGCCGCCTCTGCTTGGAGAACCAGAAGCCGGTTGCCCCACCGCAGATGCGCCGCCGCCACCACCGCCGCCAAAATAAGGCGCTGAATATGCTCCATTTCCGCCATTATTGCCTTGCGACGGACTTACAGACGGAGTATTTCCAGCGCCTGCTGTTGCGGCTGTTGTCGGGCTATCTGCTAAAGTTCCACCGCCACCGGAGCCTCCAGCGCCACCTTGGCTAACGCTAGCGGAATATGAACTGCTATATGACCCGCCGCCGCCCCCGCCCGTGCTGGTAATTGTGCTAAATGTTGAATCGTTGCCAGCGCCGCCGCGTGTTGATGAACTAACGCTAGAGCCGCCAGCGCCAACGGTTACAACATACGCAGTTCCAGCCGTAACAGATAACGCGGTGCCTGTTCGGAATCCACCTGCGCCCCCGCCACCGCCAATATATCCACCACCACCACCACCGGCTACAACCAGATAGTCCACCGTGGTCGCGCCCGTGGGAGCAGTCCATGTGGCTGTGGACTTAAAGATGATTGGGTTTCCGATGGGTAGAGCGTAGGAAAGGATGACGATGCCAGAGCCGCCTGCGGCCGCATTAGACGGACTGTTTCCACCATTTCCACCCCCTCCTCCGCCAGTATTTGCTGTTCCTGCAACTGCGCCGGGAGAAGAACTTTGAGCGCCCGCGCCTCCGCCACCTGTGCCGCCGGTAGAGCGAGTTTTGCTTCCGCTATCTGTGCCGCCACCGCCGCCGCCAGCATAAGTGACTGACGATCCAGAAATAGTTGACGCTGTGCCGTTACCACCATTTCCGGCTCCGCTGCTAGTAGCCGCGCTTCCAGCCGCACTTGCTCCGCCGCCTCCACCGCAATTGGTATATGTTGAAAGGTCGGAACTTCCGGCCCCGCCGTTATTTCCTTGAGAAGGACTAGTTGAGGGCGTGTTTCCAGAGCCGCCTGCTCCATTCGCAGAGCCGCCACCGCCGCCAGAACCGCCGTTAGCGCCAACATTTGCGGGCGCGTTTAACCCGCCGCCACCACCGCCGCCTGTAGATGTAATGGTGCTAAATATAGAATCGTTGCCATTTCCGCCTTTATTTGCGCCATACGCAGCCGCACTTCCGCCCGCACCAACAGTAATGGTGTAATCCGTTCCAGCGGTAACTGCCAAAGCGGTACCAGTTCTAAATCCTCCAGCACCTCCTCCACCACCATATCCGCCACCACCACCGCCACCAGCAACAACTAAATAATCAACGCTGGTGACGCCCGTAGGCGCAGTCCACGTTCCGCTGGCAAGGAATTGCTCGATGACGGTGTACTTTGCCAACGGCCATGTCCCGGCCTTGATGTACTGCATGGCCTGGCTCAATGTCCAAATGCCACTCGCAGCCGAAGTAGTCGGCAGCACAGGCGACTTGGTAATGAACCCACCGATGTATTTTTGAGACATTAGTTGACCTTAATAATTACGATGCCCGAGCCGCCTGCGCCGCCAGCATAAAGTGTTGGCGCAACTCTACCGCCGCCACCACCGCCGCCGCCTGTGTTTGCGGTTCCACTTGTTGCAGAACTAGGGCTAGTTCCATTCCCGCCAGCTCCACCACCACCAGCACCACCAGAACCTCCAGTTTTTGTCGTAGAACTGCTATTCGCGCCGCCACCACCGCCGCCTGCGTAAGTTACCGACGTTCCGGACAAGGTTGACGCAGTACCATCTCCACCGTTGCCGCCGCCTCCACCAGAAGAAACGGTTGCGCCTACTGCTGATGCCCCGCCGCCGCCGCCTTGATTGTACGTTGCTGGGCTTGCGATATATGCGCTTGTGCCGCCAGAATTGCCTTGCGAGGGCGTTGTGGCTGGCGTATTGCCAGCGCCTCCTGTTGCTGCGGTATTTGGCGTTTCGGCAAAAGCCCCACCTCCACCAGATCCTCCAGATCCGCCCTGCGAAACACTAGCGGAATACGGCAGGCTATACGAACCACCACCACCGCCGCCTGTTGAAGTGATAGTGCTAAAAACAGAATTTGACCCGCTCGATCCTCGCGCCGCAGTTGAAGCACCATTTCCACCAGCACCGACGGTAATCGTGTAATTGGTTCCGGCAGTAACTGAAAGTCCTGTGCCAGTTCTAAAACCACCAGCGCCACCACCACCGCCTAAATATCCACCACCACCCCCGCCGGCCACGACAAGGTAGTCGACGCTCGTCGCGCCAACGGGAGCAACCCAAGACTTCGATGATGTGAACGTAAAGGTCGCGGGGCTTGTCATCGAGTACGACAAGATGACGATGCCGGAGCCGCCTGCTGCGCCAGCTGAATTAGAACCACCGTTATCTCCACCGCCACCGCCTCCGCCAGTATTAGCGGTTCCTGCAACAGCGGCTGACGGAGCAGTAGCGCCTGCGCCACCACCACCGGAACCACCGGTGGTGGCAAGCCCATAACCTTGGCCGCCACCACCGCCGCCTGCGTAGGTAACGCTGCTGCCGCTAATTGTGGATGCGGTTCCTGCGCCGCCGTTGCCGGATGTTGCTCCTGCCCCTGCGCCGCCGCCGCCCCCGCCGTTGCTGGAGCCAGTCGCGCCATCGCGCCCCTGCGCGGGTGTAACTGACGGAGTGTTTCCTATCCCACCGCTGCCGCCGGATGCGCTAGTCCCGTCGTAAGCGCCGCCCCCGCCGGAGCCTCCATTACTTCCATTTATTGCCGAGCCTGGGTTATATGGACTTCCGCCGCCACCGCCTCCGGCTGAAGTAATAGTGCTAAAAACTGAACTTGATCCAAGATTGTTTGCAGCTCCGCCTGCACCAACTGTTACGGTGTAATCAGTTCCAGCAGTAACAGAAAACCCGCTACCAGTTCTAAAACCGCCAGCCCCACCGCCACCTCCGGTGTAATCAAGAGTAAGCGGGACGCTAAATTGGCCTGATCCACCGCCGCCGCCCCCTGCAACAACAAGGTAGTTCACCGAAGTCACGCCCGTAGGCGCTGTCCATGTTTCCGACGAGGTAAAACGCTGAACGATTGTGACTGTTGGAAACGGCCATGCCGAAGCGGCTATGGCTTGAAACTGCTGTTGCAGTGTCCATGACCCAGAAGCCGCAGACGTGCTGGACGTTGCGGCGGTGGCCGAAAGGATTGACCCCTTATAGCGGAGCGACATACGTCGGCCCCTTACGAAATATCTTCGTAGGAGATGCTATACGTCAGCGCACTGCCAGTGCCGGAGGTAATGCTAATTGAGGTGCCTTCCATAAGGTAAATCGCAGTCGTTTTATCAACCGCAACCAACGATGCGTTTGCCGGAACAGAGATGGTGGACACCACCGGGTATGCCGTGCCACCAGACGGGGCAGAGCCTTGAGCAACCGCGCCGTTGGTGTAAATCGACACCGTGGCGTTTGCCGCACTACCCGTGGTGTTTGCCACAACAAGCTGGTTGATCTTGTAGACTTTACCGCTTGATGCCGCGTTAGCCAACAACACAACTGCCGACGTTCCGGTTGGCGTGTAATACGTCGTTGTGCCGTAGATGGTAGAGACGTTAACAATGTTTGGGTTAGCCATCGACCAGACTCCTTAAAATCCGAAAATCATCGCCATAGCGATTGATTTGCCGGTGGAAACGCCGGTTGAGGCTATTGTAATACTGCCCGCACCGTTCGTGATTGTGACATTTGATCCTGCCGTCAAAGTTGCACGGGTAAAGCCCGTACCGTTACCAATGTCGATCTGACCATTGGTCGGGGTCGACGTGAGGCCAGTACCGCCATTTGCAATGCCCAGCGTGCCGGTAACGCCCGTCGAGAGCGGCAGCCCCGTGGCATTTGTCAGCGTGCCGCTTAGGGGCGTGCCAAGCGCGCCGCCGTTAACAACAAACGCACCAGCCGAGCCGGTGTTAACGCCAAGCGCAGTAACTACGCCCGTGCCGGTCGTAATCGTTGACGGGGCAGTACCTGCGCCGCCGCCAACCACAAGCGCGTTTGCAGCAAGCAAGCCAGACGACGCAATCGTGCCGGTGGCCGAGTAGTACAGGACGCCGCCGCTAGTGCCACTCGTGGTTCCCGTACCGCCACTGGCGACGTTGACCGTACCAGCAAGCG
>Ga0129333_10005886_pt1 | contig 11561 bp, 21 predicted proteins | sample CPB6_08_DNA_FD_94474 | JGI IMG/M metagenome (GOLD analysis project Ga0129333, IMG submission 94474) | Freshwater to marine salinity gradient microbial communities from Chesapeake Bay, USA - CPBay_Sum_0.6_0.8_DNA | ecosystem: Environmental > Aquatic > Marine > Coastal | place: USA: Chesapeake...
CGCAAGTGACCAACTGGCAAAACCGTGATTTCGCCCTCGTTTCACCCGGTGGCGGTGGCGGTGGATCAGCAAACGAATTTGACCCGACAGGTGCATTGGCTGGAGGAGCACTCGGAGACCCAAATGGTTTTGCATTCGACGCAAGCGGGAACGCAATCACCTTCAATGGGACAAGTTTAAGCGTTGACGCCGCAACAACGCCAAAGATTTCAGCAACCGCAGAAGGTTTCAACTTTTACGGATTCGGTGGAGCAGGAGGTGCAGGTGTTTACGCCAACTACCCAAACAACAGTTTCACGCGAGGCGGTGACGGCGGACATGGGAACCCTGGATGCGGTGGCGGTGGCGGTGGCGGATGTTTGGTTTCAACCCAGCAAGCAGACCCAGATGGAGTAGGGATGCGAGCAGGATCAGGAGGCAATGGCGGAGCCGCGTTTTTACTTTTGATGCTCCGCAAATAGCCATGCAACAGGTCTCCAACAACCTCCTCGCTGACGCAACCACAGTCGGCAAGCAGCTTTTGAGCGCAGCCGACGCGACCGCCGCAAAGGCCGCGCTCAATCTCGCAGCGGTGGCCACCTCCGGCAGCTACAACGACCTCGCGGACAAACCAACCGGAGGAGGGACGCCGCCACAAATCAATCTCTACACCCTCACAACTCACCCGTCCGGCACGGCAACTTGGACAAAGCCAACAGGAGCAAAATCCGTAAACGTGCAGATGTTCGGAGGAGGGGGAGGAGGAGGGAGTGGACGCAAAGACGCATCCTCCAACGTCGTGCATTGTGGAGGAGGCGGAGGAGGTGGAGGCAGTTACCTCAACGTAACGCTACCCGCTGCCGCTCTAGACTCAACAGTCGCCATCACGATCGGAGCCGGTGGCCCTGGTGGCAACGGACAAACCGCAACCGCTAATGGAGTCGACGGAACCAACGGTTTCAACTCGGCCTTCGGAACCTTGGTCGCCACAGGAGGAGGAAGAGGAATAGGCGGTTCCATCACGCTCGGAAGCGGAGGAGCCGCCGCACTTAACTCAAATGCAGGGGCGAGCGCAGCGGTCAACGGTGGTGCCGGAGCCATCGGCAACCCGAACGCGCAAAATGTCGCGTGGAGCTATGGTGGCGCAGGAGGAGGGGCAGGGGGGGGGATTTCGACAGGGAACGCACCTTTTTTCGGAGGCAACGGAGGTCGCTCGAATGCACTCAACGCGCTAGGAGGGGGAGCCGGAAACACCACAACCGCAATCAACGGGGGCAACGGAACCGCCAACTCCAACGCCGAAATCGGTTTTCTCGCGTCCGGATCGGGAGGAGGAGGAGGCGGAGCGCAACTAACCGCGGACGGAGGAATAGGAGGAGCAGGAGGTTTCCCAGCCGCTGGAGGAGGAGGAGGAGGAGCAACCCAAACAGGTTCGCAATCCGGCGCAGGAGGAAACGGAGCCGCCGGAATGGTAATGGTCACAACCTATTTTTAACCCATGAAATACATAATCGCCCGAATCTTTGAACCGTCGACATGGAGAGGACTCGTAAGCCTCGCAACGCTTTTTGGTCTAAAAATCGCGCCAGACCAAGCCGACGCTGTTTTAACCGCCGGAGTCTCTCTCTACTCAGCCATCAACATTTTCCGTCGCGAAAAATGACCATCGCCGCCGCTGACATCCTCGACATTGTCGCCGCCCAAGGCCCAGTCGCCGCCGTACTCGCCGCCGGCCTTGTGTGGTTGGCGCGACGGTTGAACGAGTCGGAAGCCAAAGCCGACCAACGCCTAAACGCGATGGAATCAAACCACGACCGCCGCATCGACGCCGTTGAACGTCGCGCAGCCGCGTGTGAGGAAGACCGCGCACGCCTTTGGGGCAAACTCGCCGAGCTTTTCGAGAAATGACGCTCTCCCCCGAAGGCCGGAAGCTTCTCCTCGATTTCGAAGTCGGGGGAGGTGAACCATACTACCGCAAATTTCTCCGGTTTCCGACTTGGCCAGGCGAAGCCTCCGGCGTCACGATCGGTATCGGTTTCGACCTCGGATTCAACACCGCGCCGCAGTTCGCGGAAGCTTGGCAACGGATTCTTGCCGACGACAATTTCGCGACCCTCTCGCGCAGCCTCGGAATCACCGGCGCAAAAGCCCGCCACCTACTGGCCAACGATGGGCAACTCCGCGACGTTGAAATCCCGTGGGAAAAGGCCGTCGACGTTTTCGAGCGAATCACCGTCCCAAGATTCTACCTCGCAGCACTCCGCATCTACCCTCAACTGCTCAACCTTCCGGACGCCGCACGCGATGCCCTGGTGTCTCTCGTTTTTAATCGCGGCCCCGCTCTCGCCGGAGACCGACGCGCCGAAATGGTAGGCATTCAAAATGCACTCCGCGACGGTCGCGTTTACGACATTCCCGCGTTACTCCGCTCCATGAAACGCCTGTGGCCCAACACTTTAGGATTGCAACGCCGCAGAGAAGCCGAAGCCGCACTCTTCGAGAAGGCGATTGCATAAACGCCGCATTCGCAACGGTTTCCGGAGCGCATCGCAAACCGCTCTCCTTGTGGTATTTGTGCCGACTGCGTAAGCGGCGCATTCACAACGGTTTCCGCTTGTAGCTTGCAAACGCTTAGATTCAAGCCGTTTACAGATTAACCACCCGCCGAAACCTCACTTTCGACGGGTGGCCCCCAGACAACGCCGAAGCGCATCTCAAAAAATCTTCGCATTTCGCGATTTATTTTCAACCCTCACCGCAAGTAGCTACTGTCGTGCGGTTTACAGAGTGAAGAAAAAGAAAAAAAGATTTGCAGTCTGAAGGGGAATCGTGTTGAATAAAAACCGTCGGGGGCGCGGTAGTCTCCGACGAAACCCCAAACCAAAGACAACATTATGACCCTCGCCGAAATCATCACTAAAGTTCTCACCAACCCCCAACTCAACGTCGTCCTCACCGAGGATGGGTTCGATTGGATGCCAACCGACTTTTCGGGGGAAACTCCGTTCCTAGACATAGCCAATCAAGAGGGACTCTACAACATGGCGGGGAACGCCGACCCGCTCACTGTCATCGACGGACTCGCCGAGTACATCACCGACAACATCCGCGAGTGGATTTGTGACGCCATCGACAACGAGCAGGACGCCCACGAACCAGACGATGAACGCATTGGATTTCTCGGACTGCTCCTCGAAAAGTTCTAAGCCGCCGACAACCTCATCGAAACCCCCAACCTCACCTCACACCATGACAATCAACACCCCTACGTTTCAAATCGGAGACGCTGTAAGTCACCGCACTTGGACTGACATCAAGGCAGGATTTATCGTTGCCGTCTCCAAAAGCGGCAAAACGGTTACCTTTCAAGCGGCAAAGCAGGAACTGCTCAATGGTCCTGACTCGGGAGAGCCGGATGCTCTTGAAGTCTCCATTGGAGGATTCTTCGCGCACACATCAGGTCGGCAACGCTATGCGGTTTCTGCCGACACGACTGGGTACAAGCAGAAGTTCACCCTGCGCTCAAACGGGCAATGGAAGGCTGCACGCAGTAGTTCGCACTCAATCGGAAACGTGCTGATCGATGGGCACCACCCCTACTACGACTACAACTTTTAAGGTCGAAACCGGGGCGACCCGGTCTGCCAGTGATGCTGGCACTGAAGAGACCAAAACAAACCAAACCTCACACCATGGCCGGATACTCTGGATTCTCAAAATCGAACAACGCCGTCGCTGCCGAAGCAAGCGGACGCCACCCCGCAACCGCAACCGCTCGCCTTTTGGGCGTCCCTGTTGCATGGGTAAAACTTCAACGAACCACCGAATGGCACCACACTTCGAGCTGGTACAACTCGACCGACTATTACGACCTTGAACAACTCGCGGAGCACCTCGCAACCGAGGAAGGACAAGAGCAACTCGCCCAGGTTAAAGCGGAGGCCGCCGTTCAGAAGAAAAAGCCCGAAACCGTGATCGCAGGCGCAATCGTGCTTTGGCTCGAATGGACCGGCACGCGCAACCACCCGCGCGCCATGGAACGCCGCGCCGAAAACGCCACCGTGACCGATCGGGGAGGAAAGTTTGTCGAAATCAGCCTCCCCGACGGCACAACTTTCAAAAAGGGGAAGACAACCAACGGATTCCGCGTGTTCAAGGCCGGAAAAGAAATCTTGTTTTAACCACACTTTGCGACGGAGGAATAGAACCGGAGGAGAACTCCGGCGGGGGCGATGGCTCCTTCATTGAACACCTCCGGCGCACCCTCTCACCATGACTGACAAACAACTCGCCCCGCTCCTTTTCACGTTCGCCGCCTTCGACGCGGTGGCGATTTCTCAAACAAACGAAGTGGCCTTCCAAATCGCGCTGGGAATCCTCCTCTTGGTTTCCTATGCGGTCGGATTTCTGGCCGCGTTCGGCGAACCTCACGACCAATGAACGCTGACCTCGCAAACCTACTCAGTAAACACGAACACCAAATCGACGCCGCGTTTCGCACCGGCGACAAACTCACAATTGCCAATGCCTACCTCGCCGTCACCATCGACCCTCCCGCGCATTGTCGCCGATGCGGAAACCCCCGCCCCCGCGTGCAGGGACGGCGCCTATGTTTCAGATGCGGGAAAGCGGAGTTCGCAACCCGCCGCCCTCGTAGCCATTGACCCCGGCGTCAACGGAGGACTCGCCTGGTCCGACGTCGACCTCGGAGCAAACGCAACCCGAATGCCGGAAACCGACGGGGACATTCTCGACGCACTCCGAAAACTCCGCGACGCCGGCGCCCGCCGGATCGTCATGGAACTACCCGCAAAAGCTATTTTCGGAGCCGGCCATTCCTCGCTCGCCGTCCTGCACCGAAACGTCGGATTCATTCAAGGCGTCGCGATGGCCCTTGGCTTCGAGCTTCACCTCCTACCTCCGCAAAAATGGCTTGCCCGCCTAAGCCTCAAAAAGCGTCCAGGCGAGGAACAGCGCCACTGGAAAAACCGCTTAAAGGAAGAAGCCCAACGCCGATTCCCTAACCTCCGCGTCACGCTCAACACCGCCGACGCCCTTCTCATTCTCGCATCGCAGCAATAACCCCAAACCAAAACATGGAAAACCAAAAACTAGCCCTCTTCCAGGGTATCACCAACCCCATCGAAGCCGCCCAGCAACTCGGAGAAGCCTTCGCCGCCTCCGGTCTGTTCGGATGCTCAAAACCGCAACAAGGCACCGTCCTAGCGATGCAATGCCTCGCAACCGGAATGTCGCCGTTCGAACTCACCCAAACCTACCACATCATCGACGGAAAGCTCTCGATGAAATCCGACGCCATGCTGGGGCGCTTCCTCTCAGCCGGCGGAAAAGTAGTGTGGGGAACCCGTACCGCCGAAAAAGTCGTGGGGCGCTTCATCTATCGCGACAACGACCTCGAAATGTCGCAGACGATGCAGGAACTCATCGCCTCCGGAGTCGCCATGCACAAAGGCGAACTGAAGGACACCTACCGCCGCCACCCGCGCCAAATGCTAACAGCGCGCCTAATCTCGGAAGCCGTCCGCCTTCTCGCGCCTGAAATCGTCTCGGGATGCTACACTCCCGAAGAAATCGGCGACTTCGGAAGCGAGACGCTACCCCCAGCGCCCCCCAAACCGGAACCACCGAAAACGGAGGAACCCAAAAAGGCCAAAGCGCCAAAAGCGCCCCCAACCATCGAAGCACAAGCGGAGACGGTGGCCACCTCGGAGGCGCCCGCGGATCCGGAGACGGAGTGGAAAACTCTCCTCGCGGAGCACTACGACCTCGCACTGCACTTTTTCCACGCAACCGGCGTCCTCAAAGACGCGCAAAAACTTCAGCACCTCCCCGACACCTACAAAACAGCAACGCGCACCAGGACAGCCGACCTTATCGCTAAAATCTCCAAAAAGTAACCCGCCATGTTCAAACCAGATCGCAACGCCCCAGCCAACGGAGGCTACCTCAAACAAGCCGGAATCTTCGCCGCCGTCATTCGTTTCCCCGAAGAAATCGAATGTATGCAAAGCGGGGAAACCAAGATTCGACTCCGCTTCGAGACCGAGCACGGAACCGCAACGGACGATTTCATCAACATGGAAAAGCTCTGGTGGAAGCTGAACGTACTTCTAGCAGCCGCCGACCCCACCGGAACCCTGATTCCAATCTCCGACGGAGCCGACCTCGACTTCTCCCACGAGAAAAACTTCATCGCGTTCGTTAAGCACTTCGACGGGAAAGCCGTGCGTTTCGCGCACTTTGAAGAGAGCTACACCAAAAAGGACGGGACGACCGCGACATCCTGGAGGGTTCGACCGCTCGACCCCCGCAAGCACCACGCCGAGCAACTCACGAAAAAAGCACTCGCGCAGGTGACAGACCCAGCGCCGGCACAACCGGAAGAACCCGACGAAATCCCATTCTAACCTATGCTTACCGATTCAGACCGAGCCGAAATCTTGGCCATGATCCGGGACGAAATCGTCGACGCAGCCCCCCCGAAAGGCGGGGGCGCACTAGACGACCGCAGCCCCGCAGCCCTCACCTTCGAAATCCGTTTTCTAAGACGCGAACTTGAAGCCCTCACCAAACAACTCCACAGCATCCAGACATCCGCAGAATGAACCCAGACCCGACACTAAACGAAGCGCAAGAGATTCTCCGCCAATGGGCCGACGCCCGCGGAATCCTCGCGCACTCCACCCCGCAAGCCCAGGCTCTCAAACTCGTCTCCGAAGTCGGAGAACTGGCCGACGACCTCGTCAAAGGAAACGACCCAACCGACGCTCTCGGTGACGTTTTCGTTTGCCTCACCCTAACGGCGGAATTGCTAGGGATTCAACTCAACGACGCCGTCCTCACCGCATGGCATCAGATCAAAGACCGGCAGGGGCGCATGGTCGCCGGAGGCGCATTCGTAAAGGAGGAAACAAAATGAGAGAGACCCTTCCCGCCTACCTTCGACGGATGTTCGAAGGACTGAACCTCGCCAACGAACTCCGCGACTGGAACTATTTCGCAGCATTGCAGGAGATGTCGTTCTCCGCATTCGCCAACGCGGTGGAACAACGAATCGGGACGTTCGCCGAACACCCGCGCCAACTGGCCATCCAACTGTTCGCACGCCGAGCCGTTGAGTTAACCGGACGAGCAATCCAACACGGACACCAAAACCCAACCGAGTTTCTCGCGATGGTCGCCGAGCTTGAAGACGCCATCACCAACGCGCCTCGACTCGACCCCGACAAAATCGAAATCCTCGAAACTAACGAAACCGACCGCCGCCAATGGATCACGCCAGGATGCTGGCTCCCATCCGGACACAGTCTCGCAATCCTGCCTCACAAATGAGCACCAAAGACCCACTCGATATCCTTGAACCTTTGGCGCAACTCGCCGCCAAACAAATCGACGCCGAATGCTTGGTGATCCTCGCCCGAAAGCAGGGGAAAACCTTGGTTGTCGCCGAGGGGGACAACTGGCAACCACTCATTCTCAGAGTGGGTGCCGCGCTTCTTAGCCAAACAGCCGATACACAAGATGCCTAAAATCTACCTTAAGAGTTTCCTTCAATGGATTCCGGCAGCCGACGAACTTCCGAAGCGCGACGTTCCCGTCATCGTCGCCGTCACCGCCGGAAAACAACGGTTCACCGCCGTCTCTCACCGCATGAGTAGGGGGTGGAGTGGACTCACCGGCTCCGCATCCGTGACACAATGGGCGCACCTTCCAACCCCGCCCCTCGATCCCAATGAAACCTAAGACCATCGCACGCGTTATCGGCTTCGTGTTTTTCGCCCTCATCGCCGCACTCACCGTAGCCACAAACAGAGACAAATGACCGACGACCAAATCAACGCCGCCATCGCCGAGCTTTACGGATGGCCCGCGGACTTCTGCGGATGCCTTAACGCCATGCACGAAGTGGAGAAGTCTATCCCGCATGAGCTTTGGGCTTGTTTTTACAACCAACTCGCACGGATCACAAAAGCGGAGCAATCGGACGACAGGGGATTTTTCTGCGCCACCGCACGTCAACGAGCAGAAGCGTTTCTTCGCGTGATGGGCAAGTGGCCAACTAACGGTGACCATTTGCATGGCACCACGAAAAAGGTCGGGGAGGTGACCAAATGAGCAACCTTCAATCCATCGCCCCCAGCATCCTCGCCGGAATGCTCGACCAGATCGCAATCGATACGCAGCCAATCTTCCGGCCCTACCTCATCGAAGCCGCCCGACGATTGCAGCAGATGCCGGTGTACGGGGGAGCCGTCGCAATCCCCGACGAACTCCGGCGCAACGGATCGCCCGACGAAATCATCGCTCGCCTCACCGAGCAAAACCACCAACTCCAAAACGCCCTCAGACTAGCAAAAACACCGGATGCATGATCTCGGAGCAGATCAAAAACCCCACATGAACAGAATCGAATTTGGAGACTGCCGCGAAACGATGCGGAGATGGAAAGAACAGGGCGTGCAAGCGCAGATGTGCGTCACCAGCCCGCCCTACTTCGGTCTGCGCGATTACGGACACGATGGCCAAATCGGCCTTGAGCAAACGCCTAACGAATACATCACCGCACTCGTCGATGTGTTCCGGTGCGTGCGCGATGTACTGGCAGACGACGGGACGCTATGGCTCAACATTGGGGATAGCTATGCGGCAGCGCGCGGAGGAACACACCAACCAGCGGAAACGCTTGGGGGCGGTAAAAGCGGGCGAATGCCAGACGGATCCATTGTCAATCGCGATAGATGCGCGGGGTACAATCCGACGCGGAACGCCGCAGCGATTGGATTAAAACACAAGGACCTGATCGGCATACCTTGGATGCTTGCCTTCGCACTTCGTGCGGACGGTTGGTATCTGCGACAGGACATCATCTGGAGCAAACCGAACCCAATGCCAGAGTCGGTGCGCGACCGTTGCACCAAGGCGCATGAGTACATTTTTCTTCTCTCCAAATCGGAGCGATACTTTTTTAACGGGACAGCAATCAAGGAACCGTCGATTTCAGAGGATGCACCGCCCCGCAACCGTCGCAGCGTCTGGAATGTCGCAACGCGCCCATACAAGGGCGCCCACTTTGCAACCTTTCCGCCGGATTTGATTGAACCATGCATCCTCGCGGGAAGTCGCGCGGGCGATGTCGTTCTTGACCCGTTTATGGGCAGCGGAACAACCGCACAGGTGGCTCTTGAGAGGGGGAGGCAGTATTTGGGGTGCGAGTTGAACGAGGATTACGGGAAGCTTCAAAACGAACGCGTCCAAAACACGATCGGCAAGCTGGAAAAAATCCACAGTCAAATGCCTTTGCCGTTATGCTAACACCCCTTGACCGAGCGCGCGCCTACGCCAACAAGGTGCCCGGAGCAGTTTCCGGCCAAAACGGACACTCGACAACCTACGACCTCGCCCGCGTCTTGGTTCACGACTTCGCCCTCCCCGAACACGACGCGCTCCAAATCATCACCGAGTGGAACGCCACCTGTTCGCCTCCCTGGTCGCAACGAGAACTCGAACACAAAATCCGACAGGCCGCCTCAAAACCTCACACGACCCCACGAGGCGCAAAGCTAGACCTCGCGCGGAACACCGTTTCCCCGACCGGACGCTTCATCGTTTCGCGATCCAGCGCGCCACCGGCCGACATTGCCTCCGGGGGCGCAAACCCCGCCGATGCAATCGCCCTCCTAAAAGCCGCCTTCGACCCCGAAGAAATCGTTTGTATTTGCACCCAAGCCGCCGAAGCCGAAGACGGGAAACACCGCCCAGGTTCGCACGGGACATTCAAGACCGCCGCTTGGTTTATCGAGCAGATCGAGAGCGGAACAAACCCCTTCACCGCCCCAAGCGCCGGGGGGCGCTGGATCCGAATCAACCCCTACAAAAGCGGAAGCACCACCGGCGCCGACCAAAACGTCGCATCATACCGCCATGTTCTGATCGAGTTTGACGACCTCCCCGAAGCCGACCAGCTCCACATCCTCCGCGCCTCAAACCTACCCCTGACGGCCATAATCTCAAGCGGGGGGCGCTCCTACCATGGATGGGTCAGAGTCGACGCCCCAGACCGACACACATGGGAAGCGCGACGGGATGCCATTTATCAATACCTTGAGGACGCCCACCCCTGCCCTGCCAACAAAAACCCAGGACGCTTTTCCCGACTGCCTGGCTGCGAGAGGGGCGCAGCCGTTCAACGCCTCATCGCCGGACGCACCGGCCCCGAATCTTGGGAGGAGTTTGAGGAATGGCTCCGCCGCCGAGACCTCCCGCAACTGTACCGGCTGGACGACGTTCAGAAGGTCGACATCTTCCCAGACCCGACTTGCATCTTGGGGGCGCGTTGGCTTTGCAAAGGCGGTTCGTTGACCATCGTTTCATCCTCCGGAGTCGGCAAATCCTCGTTCGTACTCCAACTCGCCGTCGCCCTCACAACCGCCGTCCCGTTTTTCGGCATCGCTCACCCCGACGAAAAACCACTCCGCGTGGGGCTGATCCAGGCCGAGAACGACTGGGGCGACATTCGCGAAGCCCTCGAGGGAACCCTTATCTGGCTTTGTTCAACAGGACGCGGGACGCGCGACATGGTTCCCAGAATGCAGGAAAACCTTCACTTTTTCCGAGAGAACACCAAGACCGGAGCCGCCTTTCTCGCGCTCCTCCGCCAACTCATCAAAGAGCACCGCCTCGACGTCATCATTCTCGACCCGCTGATGGCCTTCTTCGGGGACGACGTCGCAGATCAAAAGGCCATGTCCCTCTTCCTCCGGAACACGCTCCAACCGATTCTTGAGGAAACAGGAGCCGTCGTCGTCATTGTTCACCACACCGCCAAACCCAAACACGAACCCAACCGCAACGCCTCCGAAATCGCTTATCTCGGAGCCGGTTCCTCCGAGCTAACCAACTGGTCTCGCGAAGTGGCCGTCCTCCAGCGAGAGGGAGAGCGCAAAGACAAACGCGACCCCGCCTTCCGATTCACTCTTTGCAAACGGGGAAACCGCGCCGGCCTCGTCGACGACCAAGGCGAGAAGGCCACCGCCATCCGCATCGACCATGCGACCGAGGGGATTTTTTGGCGTTACGCAACGCCGCTTCCACCGGACGAAAAGCCCGACAAAAAAGCCGACGAAACCACGGGGACTTTCACCCCGTCGCGCACCTACAAAAGCCGCGTTCCTAAACGTCATCGCGACGACGCCGCAGAATAACACACCTAATAAATAAACCCACCCTCACCTCTTATGCCTCCCACCTCCCACCGCCCCACCCCACACTCATTTTCCCCCTCCTCCCCGTTAGGGGGGAGGGAGGGGAAAATGATGTGGGGATGGGGCGTGGGGAGGGGGGCAAGGCGGGAAAAAGGAGAAGAAAAGAGCCATCCGCACCCGTCACCCTCAGCGAACGATTCGACGCGAGGACGACCCCGCCCCGTTCGCTCTGCGCCCATGTTCGTTTCGGTTCGCGATTGCGGCTTCCGGAATGGCTCGACGCCTTCGGTTTTTTGCGTCCCAACCCCCCCCTACCAAGGAATCTCTTCCAATGTCGCAAAATAGTTTGCGGGGACGCAC
>Ga0129333_10005889_pt1 | contig 11556 bp, 8 predicted proteins | sample CPB6_08_DNA_FD_94474 | JGI IMG/M metagenome (GOLD analysis project Ga0129333, IMG submission 94474) | Freshwater to marine salinity gradient microbial communities from Chesapeake Bay, USA - CPBay_Sum_0.6_0.8_DNA | ecosystem: Environmental > Aquatic > Marine > Coastal | place: USA: Chesapeake Bay...
CAGATGAAATGGCTACCCTGGCAGGATGTTCGGTAGAGTCTATTAAAAAATGGGTTTATACTCACGGATTAACCTTAAATCGACAATCACCGGGTACCGCTCACCCTTGGAACAAAGGCAAAGGTGGTTATTGCCTGAATCTCTCGGAGGAAGTCCGTCAAAAACGTCGAGAACATGCTCAAAAACACACTCGAAGAGGATCGGCTTCAAACTTTTGGAAGGGAGGAACTGCCACTGAAAGAACCTTGATCGCCGCGTGGACGCGACAAGTTGCGCCTCAAGTTCACCAAAAGTTTGGGTATGTTTGTCAGCAATGTGGTGGGTACGGTGGGCAACTCCACGCCCATCACCTAGTTCCGGTATATGCAGACAAGTCTCTTGCGTATGATTTTGATAACTTAGTGACCCTTTGCCAAACTTGTCATGAGTTTATTCACAATAAGCATTTAGAGGAAGAATTTGCTCAGAAATTTTGTCCTGTTGATCAGCCTACAAATTGGAAGCCAAAACCTCAGCACCCTGGTTATAAACTAACTGCACATCCAGTTACAGTTGTTGGGGTTGAGTATTTAGGAATGCAGCCAACCTACGATCTGGAAGTGGCAGGAGATTGGCATAACTTTGTCGCAAATGGTGTAGTGGTTCATAACTCTATGAGGTATACGGGTCAACGCATTGTTAAAGCCGCCCTAGGAGGCATCCCGATCGAAGAGGTTTTTTATCTGCGCCCCGCCGGAGAATATGTCGATCGGTTTGGCAAAAAATATGCCTACACCGAAGCTCAACGTCAAGCGGATTTAGCTTGGTGTCAAACCGCCGCCGAGCGCTATAAAAGTAATTTGGAGGCGGGGATGTCTGAGGAACACGCGAGGGGCATTCTTCCCTTTGATTATCGTCAGCATTTTGTGGTCAGTTTCAATGTGCGTTCCCTCATGCATTTTTTGGATTTACGGGCCAAAAAAGATGCCCAACTCGAAATTCAACAACTCTGCGATCTCCTCTGGCCCCACTTTCAAGCTTGGGTACCCGAAATTGCAGATTGGTACGAGAAAAATCGGCTGGGTAAGGCCCGTTTGTCCCCTTAAAGTAGGCTAATCACTCATCAATTAGGCTAAACGTCGATCGCTTTCTAATAGGGACTGCACCTCAGCACTAGAAACAGGGGGACTATAAACATTGCCCTGCACTAGAGGGCATCCCTGTTTACGCAGTAGATTGAGTTGATCCTCTAGCTCTACCCCCTCCGCAATCACTTTGAGTTTTAAGCTTTGGGCTAAGGTTACGATCGCCTTTAACACGGATTCACTCTGGGGATTGTGCAATGCGGTGTGAATAATGTCCGGGTTTACTTTTAAGTAATGGAGCGGTAACTGACTCAGGTGCGGAATCGAAGAATAGCCCGCACCAAAGTTACTGAGGGCAACTTGTACAGAGTGGTGGCTTAAATGTTCTAGGATTGAACCATAGGACTCAATAGACTGGAGTAAATCCATTTCTTGAATTTCCAAAATCAGCAAACTCAAATCTAAGGACACGGCGGCAAAGCTAGACTGTAAGATTTCTAAAAAGTCTGGTTTTTGGACAAACCGATTAGACAGATTAAAGGCAATCTTTAAAGGGCTAAGGGAATAACTTTGTAGTTTTTTGAATTGATCTAAAATGGTTTTAAGTTTCCAGTGATTAATCTCAATCACTTTTTTAGATTTTTCAATGGTTGCCCATAAATATCCATGGTCTAAGTTTTGAAATTGAGAATTATTCCATTGCAATACCGCTTCTAATCCGACAATTCTGCCCGTGATGGTATTAACAATGGGCTGATAGTCAATATCCAATTGATTGTCTAATTCATCTTCATGCTCAAAGCTAGACTGTAACACCTCTAAAATACGATCGCTTTGGGTGAAGCTTAACTTCAGAGCTTCGGTATAAAATCGACAAAATTCTCCCGTCTGATTTTCAAAGGAGTGTAATACTTTTTCTGCGGATTTAATCAGTTCTGGCGTACTTTGTCCCCCTAAGGGATAGGGCGCAACCGCAATTTTAAGATCACAATTGATAAAGTGGCTCCCCAGGGGATAGGCGGGTACCCATTCGGCAATTAAGGGCCGTAGGCGGGCTTCAATGGATTGGGACGATTCCGCCTCTTTGGTTAACCACAGTCCAAAGGAGTCTGGACTGCATCGGGCTAAAATATCGCCTTCTTGAATTAAATTCTGAAGCGATCGGGCTAGGGATTGAATCAGTAAGTCCGCAACGGATTGCCCTTCTTGATCAATAATCTCATTCAAATTGCGGAGTTGAACCAGGAGCAGAGCGCAGGAAGATTTATGCGGATTTGCTAAATATTCTTCAATTTTCTGCCAAAACAGTACCCGATTGGGCAAATTGGTGAGCAGATCGGTATAGGCCATCTGCCGCAGATTTTCCACCGCCTTTTGCATTTCATTGCGGTAGGGTTCAGTTAGCTCTTGCTGTTTGGTGAGGCGAGCTTTGACCGCTCCAATCAACTCTTGACTGGTAAAGGGTTTAGTTAAATAATCATCCGCCCCCAGGTTCATACCCTGGCGCATATCAGAGCGATCGGCTAAGGCGGTTAGAAAAATGAAAGGCGTGATCGCACTATCGGGCACTTGGCGCAAACGTTCCAAAATCTCATAGCCGCTAATTTCCGGCAGCATAATGTCGCAGACAATTAAATCGGGAGCAGCACCCAAGGCAAGTTCAATACCGGTTAGACCATCCTCCGCCTGAAGAACGGTAAATCCCTGGCTTTTGAGGATCATAGAAATATTGTTACGAATAGCGGGATCGTCTTCGATCACTAAGATTGTTTTCATAGATCCTCAAGTTTCCTCACTGAGATAATGCTTAGATTAAACTTATTGGTAATTATGCGTATTGGTGATGATGCCTATTGATGGATCACAGGTCTACCCAGCAATCAAGACTGGGTACCCTGAACAGTATACTGAGATCCCCAAACTTAGATGTCTTAAAGATGTCTAAATCTAAGATTCCCAACTTAGACTCCTCAAGGAGAAGGCTTAATGGCGACGATCGTATAACTTACGATACACCATTCGCAGATCGACTTGATGATGAGCGAGGGCCACTAAGAGGTGATACATCAAATCGGCGGCTTCTCCGGCAATCTCTTCCGGTTGGTTGTCTTTACAGGCCATCACCACCTCTGCGGATTCTTCCCCAATTTTCTTGAGAATTTTATTATCTCCCCCGGCAAAAAGCTTGGCGGTGTAGGAGTTGGGGTTGGGTTGATCCCGACGATCGCAAATGACTTTAAACAGTTCAGAGAGCATATCGGCGGGGGGATGATCCGGTTGTGGATCTGTACCGCTTTGATAAAAACAACTGCGTTGTCCCGTATGACAGGCAATGTCGCCCACCTGCTCAATGCTCAGAAGCAAAGCATCGCTATCACAGTCGTAATGAATGGCTTTCACATTTTGAAAATGACCGGAGGTGGCTCCCTTGTGCCACAATTCCTGACGGGATCGGCTCCAGTACCAGGCCTGCCCCGTAGCCAGGGTTTTTTCTAGGGAGGCCGCATTCATCCAGGCTAGCATCAGCACTGTGCCGTCTAAATAGTCTTGGGCAATGGCGGGAATCAGCCCCTGCTCGTTATACCGAAGCTGAGAAATAATGGAGGGGTCTAGGTTCAAATTTACGGCAACGGGCACGGCAGAAGGCATGGCAGAGAACGGAACGGAGGACATGATGGAGGGAGCCAATACAAAGTCAGAGATTCTTAATCTACAGCAAGATCGGGTGAGTATTATCAATCCTGATCCGGGGGCTTTAGAGATTCAGAGATCTGTAGGGGCTCAGGGACTGGTCACGGGGGCAAGTCGGGGGATCGGCTTAGAATTTGTGCGCCAACTGCTGGAGAGTGGCAGATGTGAGCGGGTTTTTGCGGTTTATCGCCAGACCCACACGGCTCAAGGTCTTATGGCGTTACAACGCACCTGGGGCGATCGTTTAGTTTTATTACCGGGAGACATGACCCAAGAAGCAGACGTAAAGACGATCGCCGCCCAAATTCAAACCTATACCCCCCTGTTACACTGGGTCATCAATACGATCGGTGTGTTACAGGAAGCGGGGATGAGTCCCGAAAAAAGTCTGCGGCAAATAGAAGTCTCTGGGCTGTTGCGGGCCTTTGAAGTGAATAGCATTCCCACGGTTTTGTTAGCCAAGCACCTGTTGCCCCTCCTGCGCCATCCCTCCCGTAGCGTTTTGGCCGTACTGTCTGCCAAAGTCGGGAGCATTGGGGATAATCATCTGGGGGGCTGGTACGGTTACCGAGCCTCTAAGGCTGCCCTGAATATGTTTGTCAAAACGATCGCCCTAGAATACCAGCGACGTAGCCCCCAGACCCTCGTCCTAGCGCTCCATCCCGGCACCACCGACACCCAACTGTCTCAACCCTTTCAGCGCAACGTCCCCCCCGAAAAACTCTTTACCGTCACCCGCACCGTGGAACAACTCCTCACCGTCATCGACAGTAAGACTTGTGAGGAGAGCGGATCCTTTTTCGCCTGGGATGGTAGCATTTTACCGTGGTAGAGTCTCCGCCTAGGCGGGCTAGACCCACAGCGCAACCCCTGCTGAGGATTAAGTGATATGTCGGGAACTGTATCAGACTTCATGAGCCGCGAACTCATTCGGGTGACACCAGAAACTTCCGTCAAGACGGTGATTCAGACCCTCGCGGATCATCACATTAGTGGTTTACCGGTGGTAAATGGGGAAAACCATCTCGTGGGGGTGATTTCCGAATTAGATCTGCTCTGGCAAGAAAGCGGTGTTACACCACCGCCCTACATTACCCTCCTAGATAGCATTATTTATCTCCAAAATCCCTCCACCTACGATCGGGAATTACACAAAGCCCTAGGGCAAACCGCAGCGGACGTGATGACCCCCAAACCCATCACCATCGATGCCCAAAAACCCCTCTCCGAAGCAGCCCGAATCATGCACGATCGCCGGATCCATCGCCTTTTTGTGCTCAACGATCGTCATGAATTAGTCGGGGTGATTACCGCCAGCGATGTTTTGCGGGCCATGGCCCGAGCCCAGGAAGGGGAACACCCGATCGTCAGTTCCTAGGTGCCTCAGGGTTTGGCGTAAGGATCTGCCCTAAATTTCTGCCCTCAGTTGATAGGAACTCAATAGGAGGTCTACCCATGAAAAAACCATTCATTGCTTGGGAGTTAATTGTTTTAGTCGCAGTTCTGTATATCAGCTTAGGCGACAAGGTGCTGCCTGGGGCACTGGGGGAAACTAGCGCTAAAACCCGGCAATCCATCAATAATTTTTTGATTGGTCTGGTGCCGGGTTGGGAGCCCTCCGTTGATCCCTATCAACGCACAGAGGATGCGATCGAAAAGCACAAATAACCCTGCCTCGTAGTCAAGACTTTAGTACCTAGTCCTAGTCCCTAGAGCATCCCAGTGAGCAGCGAGACTGCCCAACGGGTTAAGACAGATAGTGAATCTTGATGAAATTGGTGCCTTGAGGGGTATTGGTGGGGTATCCCCCTAAAATTAAAATACAGTCCCCTGAACTCGCCAGTTTCCGCTGCCGCAGACAGTGTTCCGTTTGTTGCATTAAGGCCTCAAAACTCGCCAAGGAACGATCGACTAAGACGGGGTGAACCCCCCAAATTAAATTTAAACGATGGTACACCCTGAGGTTAGGGGTCAAAGCCACCACCGGAGCATTGGGGCGCTCTCCGGCGGCAATCATGGCGGAATAACCGGTCTGGGTAAAACAAACAATACATTTCAGGTTGAGAACCTTATCCACCGTATTGAGGGCTTCACTGAGGGCATGGGTCTGATCAGACTGTTCTGGCGGATTGTTGACAAAATCCACCTCCGGCTCAATGTAGGTAGCAATCCGAGCCAACATTTCGATCGCCTTGACCGGGTATTCCCCCACGGCAGATTCTCCAGAGAGCATCACCGCATCCGTGCCGTCAATAATGGCATTGGCCACATCACTGGCCTCCGCACGGGTGGGCACCGGATTGTGGATCATACTTTCCATCATCTGGGTGGCGGTAATGACCGGTTTCGCCCGTAAATTGCAGGCCTTAATCATGCGTTTTTGTAACAGGGGCACTTTTTCCGGGCGCATCTCTACCCCCAAGTCTCCCCGTGCCACCATTAACCCATCGGCAATCTCTAAGATGGCATCCAGGTTTTGCACCGCCTGGGGTTTTTCAATTTTGGCAATGACCGGCGTATCCTCCGCCCCCCGATCCTTGAGGAATTGTTTTAAGACCTGAATATCTTCCGCTTGGCGAACAAAGCTCAGGGACACCCAATCAATCCCCTGCATTAACCCAAATTCCAAATCCCGCTTATCCTTATCCGTCAAGGAAGGCAATTTCAGGTTGAGATCCGGAAGGTTTACCCCTTTGCGGGTTTTTAAGAGCCCCCCTTCCAGCACTTCACAATACACCTCCTGCTCCTGAACCCTCACGATCGTTAGGTGGAGTAAGCCATCATCTAATAGCACCCGTAGACCCGGTTTCGCCTCTTCCCCCAAATGCGGATAATCAATGGGAATAATTAGAGGGCCAGGCGTTTCAGCGGGAGCTTTTGTAGAATCCCCGGTATCCGGTACCAGCACCACTTCCATCCCTTTTTCTAAGAGCACTTGATCCGCGGGTAGGGAGCCCACCCGAATTTTTGGGCCCTGCAAATCCTGCAAAAGGGTAATCGGAGTATCCAATTCCCGGGAAACTTGCCGCAACGCCGCGACGGTTTGAGCATGATCGGCGTAGCTACCGTGGGAAAAATTCAAGCGGGCCACGCTCATGCCGGCCAAAATCATTTCGCGCATAACTTCCGGCGATCGACTGGCGGGGCCGATGGTTGCCACAATTTTGGTTCGATGCAAAAGCGGTTTCATACTCAATCTCCGGTAAATGTTTCCGCGTTAGGCAGAAAGCCCTTGAGGATCACTCGGTCTCTGGACGGATCTATAAGGCATCTAAACCTAGGGAAAGGTAACGAAAAGAACTTACAGAAACGATCGTGTGCCCTAGTCTTACGCCAATCCTCAGAAAACCCAGATTCGTTAGGGATATTTTCAGTATTTCAATGCTGAATCCCCTGAATACTCAATTTCTGAATACTCAATTAAGGTCTCGGAGCCTCTAGGTGCGCCACCGTTTGAGGCTGTCCCCAGATGACCGTGGCCTGCTTGTAAATCACGAGCCCCGGTGGATTTCCCTTGGGTTTATAGATCCATTGGGGCTGGGTATAAACCACCGGAACCTGGTCACTATGGCGGGCCCGACTGTGATAAGCCGCCACATCCGCCACATAGCGCAAATCCCGATCGTCTGCCTGAGCCCCCGGGGGAAGCCTCAACAGCACATGGCTACCGGGAATTTCCTGGGTATGAAACCAGAGATCATAGTCCGTAGCGACCCGAAAACTGAGTTGATCATTTTGTCGATTATTCCGCCCCACTAACACCTCATAGCCGGAGGGGGTGGTATAACGCTGAAAATCGGCTTGGGAATCCGGGGCTACTTTGCCCGATCGGTCTTTGGCTGATTTCATTCCAGGCAGAGCAGAATGCCAATACCCCTGTTCAATTAATTCATCTTGAATTTCCCTGAGGGTAACCAGATCCGCTGCTGTGGCATAATTTCCCAGTTCCATTAAACTTTCTTCCACCTGCTCTAGATAGTGAATAGAAAGTTTTAAGTCCTGCCAGAGGGGTAGGATTGCATCCTTAGATCGTTTTAATTTTTGGTGTTTTTTATAGAGGATCTGGGCATTTTGTACCGCATTTTTTTCGGGATTTAAAGAAATAGAAATTGGTGTACTATCTTCAAAATTTAAAAGCGCTATTTCCCTCAATCCCGGTTGCCATTGCTGCAAATTTGCCATCAATAAATCCCCCTGAAGATGATAAGCATCTGCCGCCTCCGATTCCCGTAAACGATCGTCAAAAACCGCAATCTTCTGGTAATACTTCTTCAAACAGGTTTTTAACTTTTGCCGAAGTTGATGGTATAAATTCTGAAATTCAACCCGATCAATTTCCCCTTGGTACTGCTGCTGAATCAGGGTTTGAAGCCAGAAAGGTGAACGGGCAGACTCTGATCCATCGGTAGCCCCCGACAACCCTAACACCGTATAGCCGCCCTGAGGAACAGGTTGGGGACAAAATCGCTTTTCCTCCAAACCGATCAGCCACCGCTGCCACTGTTCAAAGAGCGCCTGCCACTCCACCTCACTACAACGATCGCTGTGCTGATCCGCCTCAATCCCCGCCGCTGCCAGTAACTCCAACGCTAAGGCCGTACTTACCCCCCGATAGGTTTTCACCAACTGCTGAGGGAGCGATCCGGGAATTAAACTCACCCGTTCCCGCCAGATCCCATAGGACTCCTCCCGCCGAGGTATGGCCCCTTGAAGCCCAGGGGGACGATCGTAGGGCTGTCCCGTTTGAATGGGCCTCACCCGCGACTGCGAAGAACTAACCTGATGACCCGCCGTCACAATTTCATCTCGATCGTTCACCAAAATGGCATTACTGTGCTTGCCCATAATTTCCAGATAAAGTTGCCACTGCACCGGATCCCCTGGTCGTAAAGCAAAGCGCAGCACCACCACCCTTTCCCAGGGCTGAACCGGCCCTATATCCACCAACGCCAGCCCCTTTAACAACGACTGGATCTGCTTACTAAACGTAAAGGTGTCTGGGGTTCGAGGCGGTGCATCCCCCAGGTGTAAACGGGCAAACTGGGGATGCCAACACAAGGTCAACCAGCACCGTCCTTGTAACGTGCGTAATCCTAAAATCAGAGTATGGCGATCCCATTGGTAAGCCTGCTCAAACCGTGCTGGCAAACAGTGCTGTTGCAATTCCCAGCAAACCGCCACCAACGTCGTGTAATCAAAGGGGCGAATAGACACTGAACCCACAACGGAAACCACCACCTTAACTGCACTAAAAATTTTAGCGCACTCCCTTGACAAACTTTGTGGCCTTCGTTAGTATACATAAGCTATCGTCAAAAAGCGCCTAAGCCCCCATCGTCTAGAGGCCTAGGACACCTCCCTTTCACGGAGGCGACGGGGATTCGAATTCCCCTGGGGGTATTTTAATAAATTACTAATTACTAATCGATAAGCGATCGTTTTGTCTGTTTGAAACAAGTTTGGGTTTCAATGAAGGATAAAATCACGATTACGTTTATTGGGGAATCCGGGACTTGTTACTGGGAGCATCCCACTTTTGTTACCCTCACCCTAAATCCCTCTCCTAAGTGGGGAGAGGGACTTTGAAAAGTCTTGCTCCCCTTCGCCCTTTTTGGGAGAAGGGGCTGGGGGATGAGGGCTAATCTGCGAAACTGGGATGCACCCCTTGTTACTTCAGTCTAGAGGACTATGCAAAAGCGATCGGGCTGGTATTGCCGAAGCCTTCCCTAAGCAAACTCTGCATAGTCCTCGCTGGTTCCTAGGAGATCAATATGACAATTCATCACCCCGATCCAAAAGATAAACATCCCATGCCGGGATTCTCTCAAGTTTGTTTTATTCAAAATACGGTGTCTAATCCCAATATCAGCATTGGTGATTATACCTATTATGATGATCCAGAAGATTCCGAGAACTTTGAACGCAATGTTTTATATCATTTTCCCTTTGTAGGCGATCGGTTAATCATTGGTAAATTTTGTGCATTGGCGCGAGGGATAAAGTTCATTATGAATGGTGCCAATCACGCTATGAATGGATTCTCAACCTATCCTTTTTCAATTTTTGGCAAGGGATGGGAAATCGTGGATCCACCGCCGGAAGCCTTGCCCTACAAGGGAGATACGATTGTCGGGAATGATGTGTGGATTGGTTACGAAGCACTGATCATGCCGGGGGGTAAGATTGGGGATGGGGCGATCGTTGCGGCGAAGTCTGTTGTAGTGGGAAATGTTGAACCCTATACGATCGTTGGCGGAAATCCAGCGAGGGTAATTCGTCAGCGGTTTAGTGATGAAGTAATTGCAGCATTGCTGGAGATTGCGTGGTGGAATTGGGATATTGAGAAAATTACCCGCAATCTAGAGAAAATTGTAGGGGCAGATATTGAAGCGTTACTCTGTTGTCAATAGGCCTATATGCCCTCAGTCTTGAAAAAGACCAAGGGCGTATGAGGATGTACTACCAGAATTCAGAAACTATTCCAAACCATTTGGGAATGGTATCAATTGCACCATTAGCCTGCTCAATATTGAGGATTGTCTTGAATCCGAGTCAATTTTTCAATCCTACTTCACCAAAAGCCGATCGGCTTCTCGACCCACTACCTCTTGCAGGTGATCGTAATTGGCATTAAAGAAACCCACCCCTTGAGTCAACGATCGTAATTCAATGATTAGATCCTGCATTTCCGCTTGGGGTAAGTAGGCAGACACTACATCCCAGCTTATCCAGTTGGCTTTGGCATCGTAGCCCAAAATCTGCCCCCGTCGCCCACTGATCAGGCGTAAAACGTTGGAGGTAAATTCTGTGGGGACGGAAATCTCGACCGCTAGAATAGGCTCTAGTAGAACAGGGTCACAGGCTTGTAATCCCGATTGCATGGCAATCCGAGCGGCTTGGCGGAAGGCTTGTTCGGAACTGTCTACGGCGTGGTAGGAGCCATTGGTAAGGGTGACGGCCACATCCACCACGGGGAAGCCGAGGGGCCCTTGTTTCAGGAATTCCCGCACCCCTGCTTCCACCCCTGGAATATACTGCCGGGGCACCACACCCCCCACGATCGTTTCTTGGAAGGTAAACCCAGAACCTCGATCCAGGGGTTGAATGTCTAAATAAACATCCCCAAATTGACCATGGCCGCCGGTTTGGTGTTTGTAGCGTCCGTGAATGTTGGTTTTGGATTTGCGAATGGTTTCCCGATAGGGCACCTGGGGCAGTTGGGTGGTCATGGGCAGGTTATACTTCCGCCGTAGCCGATCGAGGCTGACCAGGAGGTGAATTTCCCCCTGACCCCAGAGAATCACTTCCTGGGTGTCTCCGTGTTGTTCCCAACGCAGGGAGGGATCTTCTTCTAATAATTTATTGAGGGCGGCACTGAGTTTCACTTCGTCGTTGCGCCGTTCGGGAGCGATGGCGAGGGCATAGACGGGCACCGGTACATCCACACGGGGCATGGCGATCGTCACCTCGTCGGGCTTGGCGGTCAGCATAACCGTATCCCCGGTATTAATCCCCTCTAGGCGACTTACCGCCACAATATCCCCCGCTTCAGCGGTCTGAAGGGGCACGGTCTGGCTACCCATGAGGTGATAAAGTCCACCGGAGCGACTCCCGTTGAGCAGTACCCCTTCCGTCAGTTGCCCTTGCCAAATTCGCAACAGGGACAGCTTACCCGCCTGGGGCAACACATAGGTTTTTAGCACCTGAGCCACCAGGGTATCCGCCGCCAGTTTAGTGTCCTTGGGTAAGCGCTGCTCCGCGATCGTCTGGGGTTCGGGGGCTTCCCGCACCAACGCATCCA
>Ga0129333_10005890_pt1 | contig 11556 bp, 18 predicted proteins | sample CPB6_08_DNA_FD_94474 | JGI IMG/M metagenome (GOLD analysis project Ga0129333, IMG submission 94474) | Freshwater to marine salinity gradient microbial communities from Chesapeake Bay, USA - CPBay_Sum_0.6_0.8_DNA | ecosystem: Environmental > Aquatic > Marine > Coastal | place: USA: Chesapeake...
GAATCTCTACCAATAACAGGATCAATGTTGCCTTTTTGTGCTTTGACATTCAAGTTATCGCAGTATTCGTTTAGAATAGCTTCGATTTGATTATTGGGTTTTCTCTTGTGTGTTTTGGTAAAATTTTTATTCCAAAAGTTAATAATTTTATCTTTTTCAAAACCGTACTTTGTTAGAAAATAAACAGCATGACTGGCTTCTTCATCAAGAATGCTCAAAAATAGATCAATAACTTGTAGATTGTTTCTACCACTAAACAATACCTGTGTAAACGCTCTATTAAAAACTCTTTCCAGTGTTCTTGTTTTCTTTGGAGTACCAGTTTTGTTTTTGTTGACTAAAATTTCTGTTTGTTGATCTAGATAGTTTTGAAGATCCCGGGTCAACGCATCGACATCTGCTCCATAGTCTCGACAAAATTGTCCGAAAGATTCATCAGTGATCATGGCCAAAGCCAAATGCTCTAATGTAAAATACTGATGATTTTTATCAGCGGCAATTTTTGTTGCTGCTAAAATAAGTTTATCAATTTCTGGACCTGATTCAAGCATAAAAATATTTATGAATTGTAGTTTAGTTTACGAATTTGTTCAAGATCGTTGTCATCGAGATCAGTTGGAATAGTAATTTTAATTTTGATGTACAAATTACCCTTGATATCTTTTTGAAATGCAGGTAACCCTTCTCCAGCAATTTTTAATTTAGTGTCTGGTTGACAACCCGGGGGTGTTTTAATTAAAAATTGTTTTCCGTCTAATCCCAAAACTGTTTGCTCACTGCCTATTATAGCTTGAAAACAATTAACAGTCAAGGTTGTTGAAAGATCTAGACCACTTATTTCAAACTGTGTATTGTTGTTTACATGCACAGTAATATACAGATCGCCTCGCTGAAGATTGGTAAACATATTGTCGCCCAATCCGGGATATTTCATTGTAGTGCCAGAAGTTATACCGGCCGGAATAGTAATGTCCACGGTGTGTATTTGATCATTACTGGTTTTGATTCTTAATGTCTTGCTTTGACTTATCAGTGTATCAACCAAAAACATATGAATGTCGGCGCGAATATCTTTGTTGCGCCGTTCGGCCTGTCTAAAATTTGGGTGATTGGCAAAAGGATTTCCAAAACCAAATCTGTTGAAAATTTCGTCTAAATTAAAGTTCTGCCCATCACCAAAATTAAAGTGTACACTGTTTTGTCTTGGATTATCATATTCTGCTTTTTTTTGAGGATCGCTTAATACTCTGTATGCTTCTTCTACTTCTTGAAATTTACCCGTATCTCCGCCTTTGTCAGGGTGATGCTGACTGGCTAATTTTCTATATGCTCTTTTTATTTCCTCAGGCGTAGCAGTTCTTTGTATGCCCAAAGTGTCATAATGACTCATATTATAATTGTAAAAGAAAAACCGGACAGAGTCAACAGTCCGGTTTATCAGCCCAGTCTATTATTTTTTCTTGTTGTCAGGCACTTTTTCGCCTTCAACTTTTTTATGTACTTTTATTTTTGTACATTTTTGAACTGGTTTGCCTTTAGCATCTTTCATTGGTTTACCATCTTTACCAATTACTTCTTTACAAACTTCTTTCACTTGTGCTTCGGCTTGTGCGGTGCTAGCTAAACCTAACCCAACTGCCAAACTTAGAATAATTGCATATAATTTCATAATATATTCCTTTGTGTAAATTATTAGAACCTTTGTAATTACTTATCTTTTGTATCCTTACGAAGATACGCCTCTAAAGCTGCTTGTATCAAAGCTGCTCGATATTGATCAGACAAATAATCGTTAGTTTTTTCTTGAGTAACTGGTGTTTGCGCTTTAGGGTTTATAAGATGAGGACAAGCTGGATGACTGTTCATTTTGCATTCCTTGTATTTTTTCTTGACCACGACTCCATGCAGCTACCCCTAAAACTGCACCCATTGCAACATGAAATAAACCTGCACCTTGTAGCGTCAATGGATCCCATTGATTAGTAACTTCACCTTTGTAATAAGCCTGTAAAATTGACCAAAGTATTGGAAACACAGCGAAATCTAAAAAACAGATAATCATATACATCCAACCCATCATTGGACGCCATTTTTTTTCAGTCCAATGTTCTGTTTTGTTCATACCACTGACATAGCCACATTACAGCATTGAACAATATATCTAAAAAGTTCTTCGTTGCCAGCACATTCTTGTGCAGCACGAATGTCTCGTATTTCTGTTAAAAGATAATTTCTTTCTTCTGCACCAATATTACCAAGTTTATATTGTTCATCAATTAATTGTATTTCATCTACTAACTTTGTCATTATCGTCCCTTCCAAGCAGAAAATGCTGCTTCAATTCTTTGTTTGCCTGTTCTTTTGCCTAAGTCGCAAAAAACTGGATTAGTGTTTGAACTTAGCTTTTCTATATGATTATTAAGACCTTTTATATTTTCTTTTTGTGGATCATCACGCAGTGCTGCATACCTGTCTAATTTTTTAACATGATAATGTACTTTTGACCAGTCTGGTTTCTTACAATCTACTGCATCTAATTCTTGTTCAACAACTACCAGTGTGTCAAACATCACAGGGTCATGATTTCGTGGCCAGTATGTTTTGACCACTGCTATAACGCTACAGGCAGACAGTGAAAAACTTAAACCTAATATAATTAAAAGTCTTTTCATTTGTGAGTACTTTCATAAATTGTTTTTTGTATATTATACCATTCTATCCACGCATCAACTTTAACTGCACATTCGTAATATCTACTGTAGTTAATGTTTATAGTTTTTGCAATATCACTGAGTTTAGCATCATTACCTAATTTGTCTAAGTCTGGACAGGCTTGCATTGCTATACTAGGAGCTTCAGGCCATTTTTGTTTGACAGGTGGAGTAGAACAACCCGCACAAGTGATCAGTACAACCAAAAGAAAGATTGTTAATAAAAAAATTGTACTTTTTCTATTTTGATCATGGTCCATTATTTTTTATCCTTGACTGCGGGAGATTCTGCAGAACGATTGTGCAGTAGAATAAATTCTTTTGGAATTTCACATTCGCCCCCGGGCACAAATTTTGTGTCGAATTTAACAATTTCTTTTACAATTTCTTTTTCAATTATTTCTGCTTTGTCTTTTATTACTTTTGTTTTTGTCACAACTTTAGTTTCAATTTTGCCTGTAGCTTCGGCAGCTTGCTTTTCCGCAATTTTTACTTTTTCTTCTGCTGCTGCAACTTTTGCACGCCATTGCGCTTCAGTGTGATAACTGCCTTTAAAATAGACACCGCCAAGCAACATGGCAGCACTGACTATCTGTAACAAATGATAATAAGGCGACAGTCCAGGCCAAAAACTTAATATTCTGTTAATTATAAAAAAGCTTAAAAATGTTAAGATTGCGCCCGTGATTAACATGGCATTTACTGCCATTTCTAACCAAGCGTCGGGTACAAAACTTAAAAAGAACATCAGCGGTTAAACACTTCCATTGCATGTTTGTAATGTTTGATGCGATCTTCTAAACCTAAGGTGCCGCCATTAATGCGTTTGGTCAGTGTAAGTATATCACCTTTATCTGCCCAAGTGTTTAGATTATTTGCTTCCCAAAACCAAGCTGCTGATTGTACACAACCTTCAAAGGTTGTTAAATGTTCTGCTGCTTCTTCAACGCTAATTTCTAAGCTTTCTGCATAACGAGTATAATTGTCTTTGCCAGTAAGTTGAATAAGACCTTTGCCACGATAACGCCAACCGTCGCCAGATTCTTCAGGACCGTTGCCCATTCTATTTCCGTAAGCACGGTTAGCAATCATTTCAGGTTTATTTGCATATCTTGCAGCAGTTTCGTCGTCGGGAAAATATTTAGGCCATACTCGGCGTAGGCTAGCTGCTTTGTAATTTAAGTTTTCTGTAATAAACTTAAAACCACCACTTTCGTGAGCTGTTTGTGCCACAAATGCTGCTACACGGGGAATAGTATGAATTTCATAATCGGGCAGTATTTTGCAAAATGCGCTATACCATTGCTGTATGTATGAGTTACCATGTACACATTCATTAAGTTTATCTACTGTGAAATCAAAATCGAATCCATTGGCCATAAAAACTCCTCGAAATATTATCTCAAAGTATTTAGCTTTTGGACTATTGTATCATCTTTGGTCAGTAAGTTTTTGTTCTGTAAAAAATCTACCCAAATGTCAAATTGTTTATTTGATAAATGAGGGTAAGCTCTTTCTTGTACACTGGCAGTTAATAGATTGGGTTGAGTTGTCCAACTCCATGTTTTATCAAAATCTTTTACTTGAAAATCTGCTAAATTGAAAATACTGTAGTATTGATTGTCGGTGTATAATTCATCAAAATTGCCATATTTGTAAAGCACAAAACCAGTATATAACATGAATTCTGTTAACTCATTGGGACTCTTTACATTTTGACAAAAGAAGTTAAAAAAATCTGGAATTTCACTGACCATAGAGTTTACTGTGGTTGTGTGAAACATAAAAGGCACTCCGCCTGGTCCTAGCACTTGAGGGCAAGAAATTTGAAAATATTCTTCTATAAAATACTGTGCGGATAGAAAAGCATTTATTGTTGGCAAATGTTTAAAATTTACTCGTCCCGACTGGTCAAACAAAGTGTTCCAGTTTAACTTTTGTACAAAACAAGTTTTACTGTCTAAACACAGGCTCCAGTTTGATTTGGCTTGATTAGCCAGTAATAATTTATAAAGTTGTTGACTTCTCCAACCATCTAAACTAGGATCGGACCCAAAATTGCTACGGGCAATAATTTTTACTTTTGTTTTATTTTCGCCCCACCAGTCTAGGTTTATATCTGTACAATAATGATCTTCATCATTTACACATATGTAAATATTGCCAATGCGTTCCTGTGGAAAGTATAAGGAAATTGATCTAGCTTGAAGTTCTAATAGAAAAATGTCATTGCGATATGCAACTACAATTATATCAATTACTTCAGGCCTGCTGCTACTCGTAAGTGCTCTGTCCATGAATTGATTGGGGCAGTTTTGTTGATAGGTACTCTAGCAGCTTCTTGCATGGCTGTAATTTCATTGTCGCTGTCTTTGAATTTTTGTTTATAAATCTTTGGTTCCAAAGGCACTATGTTTGCAATGTTTTCTTCAGTTAAATCATATAGCTTGGCATTCTTTCTATATTGAAATTGCGACTCTGTTATATCTTGATCGGTCAAGTTTAGAATATCATCTATTAAACGCATAATAAGTTTTGGAGCTTCACGGTTTCTTTCTATTTCTGCAAATACAATATAATCGCCATCATCCATGACCCCTGAACTTACATCTCCGTCTAATATGAATTCATAACCTGTTTCCATGAATACCATTAAGGCATTTGCTGGCTGTTTTTCTTTAACTTTAAAACTAACAACAATGATATCTTCATCGGTGCCCATTTTACTTTTGAATTCATCAATGTGCAGCTCAGGAATTATCAGTCTTTTAAGGTCTCCTTGTTCAAGACCTTCAAATAGCTTAGATGGCAGGTGCATTTTGTTGCTCCATGTCTTGCTGAAACACATCATTTGTTTCACCTTGTTCAGCTGCTTGTTCAATTTCTTCTTGGTCTAATAAGTCGTTTTCTAACTCAACACTGCCCTGTTCTATGTCAGTCATAAGCTGTTTAGGCATAGTAATAGAAACAAGCCAAATTGGCTTACTGACTAGTCGGGGAACTTTTGTACCAGGTTTAAAATCATCGGGGCTTTTAACTTGTACAGGGTACTCTAAGGTATCTTTTTTGTAAGTTATTTCGCAGCCATAGTTTAATAATCTTTCACCACCATCAGGATCTGGCATGTCTTTGTAATCATACATAAAAGTACAAGTTACGAAATATTTTTCATACACAGGACCTTCAACTAATTCTCCTTTTTTCCAATTGGGAAAAGCGTACAAGTCCATGTCATCTAATACACGCTCAAAATCCAACAGAGTTTCTAAACTGCTGTCAGTCATGTAGATATCTTTGGTATTATCTAATATTTTTTTAATATTTGCAGGCATGTAGTTATTTATATTCAAGAGAGTTCAAATACTCTTGAGTTTTGATAGTTTTTAAACCTGTAATTTGTAGTGTTGCTCGGGCTGTGTGCCCTGCATTGGCAGTGCTGTGGGGAACATTCAACCAGTCAAAAGTTGTAACATCCCCTGCATGCCATCCCCACCAAGTATAGTTGCCAAAATTCCAAAAATGACCCTGTTGCCAGTCTGTTAATTGTACAAAATATCTAACTACTTTTGTGGGGTCTTCGGGCATCCATTTTTCTAACTTGTCTAAATGCAAATTCCATACTTGCCCTGGCTGCTGTACATGCACACGAGCCATACATTTTTCTAAACAAAATTTTTCTGCAATAGACTGAAATACTGAGGGCAATGAATATGTTAAATTCGTTATTACATAATCTTTGCCGTAGCCCTGTTGTTCTAAATCATAATCTTCTTGATCATACTCTATATCTTGGCGTTTTAAAGAATCATTGTTTCTGCCCCTCGTTCGCCAAGTTACAGGCAGCGCTGACTGTATTACTTCAAGTAATTCACTTTTCCAAGTGACCGGAATAGACCCAATTCTTTCTACACGATCCCATTTAGGATTCCACTTATCGGTGTCAAAATGATATTGGCTACGAGCTTTGGTCAATTCCCAATTGGACTTCATATAACTGTTACCTTTATATCTGATGCAGTGTAATCTTGCCGATAACATAGTGGAGGGTCCGAAAGTCCCAGTAATCTTGATAACTGCAAGTTTGTTTCTACAGTCTTACTGGGCCATTCTCTAGCAGCCCGCCTGTTGCCCAGATTTTCCTTACGAATACATTCAGCCATTTGTCTAAGATCTTTGTAATAATCACGATACAAAGGATAAGTGATTTTAAATTCTCCGCATTTTACCCACCAGCCTAAACAGGCATCGTCTGACCTATCTATAAGCACAATTGGACAGTCTGGCCAAGTTTTTTTAATGTAATCTATATGATAACCAAAGACATGACTTTTGATAATTCTTATGCCATTACCTGAGAACGGACGATCAAATTCAGCTTCGTTGATTTCTTTCGAGTGCTGATCAAGATTTTCAAACCAGTCTCCAAATTCCATGGCTGGTCCCCAATAGACTCCCATGTGCATGAGTTGCATTTCTCCAGTGGCATCATGGTAATATTCTCGACTAGGGCTTGCGTCACTTGAGTCAATACTAGAACTATAGTAAATGTTTTTAACTACACTGCTCCACTTAGATCCTGGAGCGCCAGATACAAAAATATATTTCATTGTTGCGGATTAATTTTCTTTGCAATGGGTTGCCATTGTTGTCTAAGTTTATGCATACTGGCTCTAACTCCCTCGGGCGAATGCTCGTTGACTGTTATGTACATCATATTTTCTTTAAATTTTTCTGCAGACTGTGCATTTCTTATTACAGGTACAAAATTTTTATTGTACCAAGACTGTATTTCTTGGGGTGTTCCTGGGGGCAGCACAATGTTCCAGCAGCCGTGTATACTGAGATTGGGCACAACAGCAGTCATTAAAGGATATTTTTCTAATCCTGGTAAAACTCTAGTATCTGCAATACCAATTAGTTTTAGTTTTCCTGCTTGAACATGGGGGTAGCCTACTGCTACTGGAGTTACACCAAATTCTACAGAACCCCCCATAACATCTAACAGTGCTTGTGCAGGTCCTTTGTACATGGGTGTTTCTACACGGTCTCCACCAGGAACCGACAAATAAGTAGTCAGATATTCTACTGCTAGTTTATGCCCGCCTCCGCCAATTGCTATGTTTACAGGTCTTGATTTACTGTTGATTAATTTGACCAAATCTTCAGGAGTATTAATTGGACTTTTAGGATTAGCCCAAAACGCCAGTGGACTTCTTGCAATGTTTGCTACAGGCTCCCAATTTTGTGCATCATATTTGACCATTTTACTGTACCAAATATCTGGTGTTACCCAATTGCTTTGACAAGCAGGTACCATGATAGTATGTCCGTCGGGCAGTAACGAATTAAAATAATTGCCAGCAATATTACCGTCGGCTCCTGGTTTATATTCTGACACAAACTTTACATTCGAAGTTCGTTCAATTTGTTCTGCTACAATACGAAATGATATTTCATTGCCTGCTCCGGGACCATTGGGAAATATTACTGTAACAGGTTTAGTTGGTTGCCAAGCCAAAACCATGGCCGGCACTAAAGCTAATAATGATAAAAATTGTTTCATGCTGTTCCTTATAGATTAAATACTTTACTTGAAAAATTTTGTTCGAATACAAAAATATTTAGTCTAAACAAAAAAATTTATTATGAATACGAAAATTTTTACTCTTTTACAAAAAAATTTGCAGTCTGCATTTAATTTGCCCAAGTATGCAAATATTTCAATTGACGAAACAACTCTGGTAGATCAATTACCCTGGACTCCTGCAAGATATAGGAAATTTAAAGATATAGTTGAGGCAGAATTAAGCTTGCCTTGCGATTATGTTGGTACTCTTAAAGATATTACGCATGATTTAAGTGAGCGATATATTCACAGATTTTTTGCAGAAATCTGGAAACCCCGTACAAATGACTATGATTATACTGGTTGGCAGCTAGCTGACGAAATAAATCAACTTAATCCTCAAAGTGTTTTAGACATTGGCTGTGGGTATCATCCTTTCAAAGGTAGAATTAAAAATTTAATAGGTATTGATCCATATAACAATTGTGCTGACTATATGGTAGACATATTAGACTATGTAGGTGAGCACGATGTTTTAATTGCTTTAGGCAGTATAAATTTTAACAGTCGTGATGAAATTGAAGCTCGTTTTTCAAAATGTATTAGTGTTCTAAAACCAGGAGGTAAATTTTATTTGAGAGCTAATCCTGGAATCACGCATAAAACAGGCCCATATGTTGATATCTTTCCCTGGTCGTTTAGCATAGTGAAAGAGTTTGCCGACAAATATAATCTAAGATTAGAAACTTTTAAGCAAGATGCTAACGATAGACTATACTTTGTTTACAGCAAGTTAGCCTAATACTTAGTCTTGTATAACACAAATTATAACTGCGTTTTGTAATCTCATCCGATTTTTAAATAATATTGTGGACACTGAGTTTAGAGTCCGCTACTCGAGTCCATATTTACACATTTGGAGGACATATTGTCGAAGCGTAAGAGTAGGTTGTTCTACCAACCTGAACAAAAAGTAGAAAACAATGTAGTTAGTATTAATACTTACTATAACACCAAAAAAAGACAAGTTCAATTATTACCCAAAACACTTAATCAAGAAACCTATATTAATCTTCTCACAGACACTAACAAACTAATAATTTTTGCCACTGGCCCTGCCGGTACAGGTAAAACTATGTTAGCTATGTTAGCAGGAATAAAAGCCTTAAAAGACGGCAGTATAACAAAAATTGTTCTTACAAGACCTGCTGTGGGTGTAGATGATGAACGACACGGTTTTTTGCCTGGTGATTTAAATCAAAAAATGGAACCATGGACTAGGCCTTTATTTGATGTGTTATATGAATACTACGACAAAAAAGAAGTAGCCCGAATGCTAGACGAACAAATTATAGAGATATCTCCACTGGCATTCATGCGAGGACGGACATTTAAAAATGCGTGGATTATTGCAGACGAAATGCAAAACGCGACACCAAATCAGATGAAAATGCTGTTAACTCGTTTAGGCGAAAATAGTAAAATGGTTGTTACCGGTGACACCCGACAAGCGGACCGTCAAGACCCCGACAATGGTCTATTAGACTTCAAAGCACTAGTTGAAGACTACAAAAATTGTCAATATATAGCAGGAGTAGAGCTTACCGGAAGAGATATCCAAAGACATCCTGCTGTAAAAGAAGTATTGAAGGTATATCGGGAGATATAACTGTTAAAGTAGTCGATCGTAAATAACAATATGATCGACTACAATAACATTCGCAGTGTACATTTAGAAATCAGTACACGATGTAATGCTGCCTGTCCAATGTGTCCAAGAAATTCTTCAGGTTACGACGAAGACTTGGGTTATCCAGTGACTGATATGACTTTGGTTCAAGCCAAAAAAATATTTACACCTGATTTTTTGAATCAATTAGATCATGTATTAATAAATGGTAATTTCGGCGATTTCATTACTGCCAAAGATAATTTGGCTATAGTTCAATATTTTAGCATGTGTAACCCACAACTGCGAATAGAGATTAGCACAAATGCATCAGGCGGCCGTATCGGGCTATGGGAACAACTGGGTAAAATACCTAACATACAAATAGGATTTGCAATAGATGGATTAGAAGATACTCATACTATATATAGACGAAATACAAATTGGAAAACCGTAATAACTAATGCTAAAAAATTTATTGAAGCAGGTGGTACCGCAATATGGCGTATGATTAAATTTGACCACAACAAACATCAGGTTGATCGTTGTAGACAAATGAGTAGAGAGTTAGGTTTTCAACGATTTGATTTGCTTGATGATGGTAGAGATTCGGGCCCGGTTTATGATAGACATGGTAATTTTGTATATCATATAGGTAATTTGCCTAACATGATTAATTTTGAATATCCAAAAAGAATTGAAATTTGGAAAGAATGGGGCAAAAACGGCGATTTGCCTGAGGCCAGATTAAAGCAGTATGAAATATTGCCTGTGAAAAAACAAGTAAATTGTGCAGCAAAACAATCACAGCAAATTTATGTAACTGCCACTGGTGAAGTTTATCCTTGTTGTTGGTTAGGGTTTTATCCAAAATTAGATTATCAATATCCTTGGCAACATGATAACATGTTTCTACAGACTATGGCAAAAAATAATAACGCACTAGAACTAGGTTTAGAAACTGCCATTGGTTGGTTTAATGCAGTTGAACAAAGCTGGTCAAAATCTTCTTACTTGAGTGGTAGGTTATTTAAATGCGATAATCAATGTGGCATTTCTTGAGTAAATGGTTAGGATGATTTTGTAACCATCTATATTTTAGATCTTTATGAGCCTGTGTGACAAAGTGAAATTTATCCGGGCTGTGAATGATATCTTGTAATTTAATAGCATAATCGCAAATATTAATAGCGTTTTTTGTTAAAGTGTGAATTTGATTTTGAATATCATGTGTTTGTATTAGATGTTTAATCATTTTTTTAGTTTCTATCATTTTGTGAAAATGTTTATTATAGAACCAATAAGCTTTCTTGTACCAAGCTAATCTAATTTGTGACTTCAAGTCTGTATACAAAACAATTTTAGTACCAGGATAAGTCACCCATTGATCAATATCGTTGCAAGTATAATATATTTTAAATTTTCTATGATTATGAAAATAAGTTTCTAATGTTTTTAGATTATCTGGCCATATTTCACTGGACTTCCATTTCGATCCTGTTTCCGTCCATTGATTTTCAATTAAAAAATCAATTACAAAATCCATATAGTCTTGTAAATGATGACCTATAGATCCATTTATTTTTTCAACTGTTGATATTTCCTGCAAA
>Ga0129333_10005891_pt1 | contig 11555 bp, 11 predicted proteins | sample CPB6_08_DNA_FD_94474 | JGI IMG/M metagenome (GOLD analysis project Ga0129333, IMG submission 94474) | Freshwater to marine salinity gradient microbial communities from Chesapeake Bay, USA - CPBay_Sum_0.6_0.8_DNA | ecosystem: Environmental > Aquatic > Marine > Coastal | place: USA: Chesapeake...
AGTTTCTTCAGGTTCTAGCACATTTGTATTTGCAACAAATGCAAATATTCTCAAAGGTCATGGAATTGTTTCTATTACTGGTGTTCCTTCAAACACAACAGTATCTAATGTATTAACTTCTGGAGGAACAACAACAGTAACTTTAAACAATCCAGTTACACAAAATATTGCACAGGGAACAATAATTGAATTTACAAGACCTGCTTCCCCATTAATTTTAGATAGTATTTATACTATTGGTAGTTTTATTGATAGTGTAATTATTGCTTCTGGTGGAACAGGATTTACGAATGGAACATATACAGATGTCTCTCTAGCAGGAGGAACAGGAACAGGATTAAAAGCTAATATAACTGTTTCTGGGAATTCAGTAACATCAGTTGTTGTTACGAATGGTGGTATAAATTACACAGGAGATTTTAATGTAACTACAACACCAGCAGGAATTGGTTCTGGATCTGGATTAGTTCTCTCTGCTAAATTAGCAACTACTGCTAAAAATTATGCAAATACTGCATTAGACATCAAGAGAGTTGATGATCTAACTATTTCTGCAGACCCATTTGGAAGTGCTGGCATTTGTCGTTTCCAAAAATCTCAGTTTACTTTAGGTGCTTCTGGAAATGGATCTGTAACTCTAAAAACTGGTGCAGATAGTGGATTGGATGCTGACTTGCTTGATGGTGCTCAGGGTTCATACTATCTAAATGCCAGCAATTTAAATTCTGGTGTTCTTTCTGTTGATCGTCTAAGTGGAACATATAACATTAGTGTTTCTGGTCAGTCTGGTAATACACTTCGTCTGATTACATCAACTAATAACCCAACATCATCTCCTTCTCCAAATGCTTTCTCTGAAGGTATTATTGCTGATACTCGCAATAACCTTGCAGATAGTTTAGACGACGGTGGTTCTAGACATTTAGTAATGACACTCAGAAACTTTGGTTCTGGTTTTGATGCTACTGGTGGTGGAGTAAGACAACTTGCATTCACAGATAATGACAATATGTGGATTCGTGGTTCTGGAACTGGAGTTACCACTTTTGGTTCATGGGCAAAAGTTTGGACATCTATTAACGATGGTCCTGGAACTGGATTAGATGCGGATAAACTTGACAATAAGCAAGGTATTTTCTATCAAAATGCTTATAATATTAATTCTGGTAAAATATCTGATAATAGATTAACAACTTATTTCACTGCAAAAGCATTCAATAATTCGATATCAGTAAAAACAACTACAAATAATCCTTATTACGATATTTACATTCCTGGATTTGTATTAACTGCATCTCCATTCTTAGCTGGTCAACCAGTTAACCTTTATGATGTAAATGCCCAAGGAACTGGAACTATCACAATCACTAATGTTTCTACTTATAATGATGCAGATGATGCTCTAGATTATACTATTATTTCTGGAGTTCTTACTACAGGAACATTTACGGGAGCTCAAACTATTGGTTCTGCAAGCAATAGAGTTCAGTTCCAAGATTTCACATTAAGAGATGAAGGAAATTTTGAAGCAGCATCTTTAGTAAGTGATACAGGAACAGGAAGATTAAAACTAGGAAGAAAAGATGGAACTGCTTCCACTCCTGCAATTTATTTTAATACTAGTTCTTCACCCGCACCAAGTTACAATGTAAGAATTGAAGCATCAGGTGGTAATAACTCAGATGGTAGTGGAAACTTAAATATCACCGCTGCCAATACAGATGCAGTAACCATCAATAACCAGAAAATTTGGAACGCTGGTAACCTAACTCCAGCAACTAACAACGTTGCTAATACTGTTGTTCTCCGTGATGCTTCTGGTAACTTTGCTGCTGGAACAATCACTGCTAGCTTGTCTGGTTCTGCTTCAAACAACGTATTGAAAGCAGGCGATACGATGACTGGTAACCTCAACTGGTCTACTACTGGTCTTGGTTTAACTTGGGGATTAAACACCGATGGTGCTTCTATTAGGTTCTATAACACTGGAGATGCTGACACTGATAGTAGATTAGAGTTTCTAACAAGTGATAATAATAACGAGTATTTCCGCTGGGCACATACATCAGGCGGAACAACTTATGAAAGTATGAAATTAGTTTCCAACAGTGATAATAATGCACTGTTGACCATTGGCGGAAATCTTCAAGTCGGCAAATCAACAACAAACCAAAGCATTACAGTTAAAAATCAATATAACGATTTCAGAATTAGAACAGCAGATGATGACAACTGGATTGAAATGCTCAAACCAGATTCTACTGTTGTTGGTAGATTAGGATTTAATGGATACTCTTCTTCTACTGCTAAATATACGGAATTTGAAATTTATACTGCTACTCAAACATCTTCAAGTGCTCTTGTTAGAGCAATGTATATTGATTCTAATGGAAAGATTGGATTTGGAGGAACAACAAATTCCAATTACACTGTAAACGTAACTGGTGGTTTTGCTGCTACTAGCAAGTCATTCGTTATCCCACACCCAACAAAAGAAAATCATGAACTTCGTTATGGTTCGTTGGAAGGACCAGAGCACGGCGTATATGTTCGTGGTAAGTCATCTGGTGTCGTTGAGTTACCAGATTACTGGGTTGCTCTTGTTGATGAAAACACCATCACCGTTCAACTCACTCCAATTGGCAATCATATGTCATGGGTTGAGAAGATTGAAGATAACAAGATCCTTATTGGTGGCGGTGAGGCATTCTACTTCGTTCAGGCGATGCGTAAGGATATTGAGAAGTTAGAGGTTGAAGTTGAGTTACCTGTTGAGGAGGAAGAGTGATGACTGGTGAAGAGAAATTAAATATTTGCAAATCTTGCGAATATATGGTAAATGATGCTTCTCAATCTATTTTTGATGGTGAAGACAATACTACATTTTGCACAAAATTAAATGCTCTAGTTAGAGCTCATTTATTATTAAAATGCCCAGAGGAGAAGTGGTAACATGGCAATAGGATATGGTGCTGGTAGAGGTTATATTGTCAAGGCATCTGATGTTAATGCGGTATATACCAATAACATGACGATTGTTACATCTGGGGATGTCCTAGATCAATATGTGTTTGAAGGAACGCATAATACTGGTGGTTGTGGTGGTCCAGATAGTGGAGTTTTTATCCAACTAAAAGATAATATTGCGTGGTCTAAAATTACTGTCAAATTTACACTTGATGGCACAGCATCATGTTGGACTTTCATGGGCGGTGGCAATAGTAATGATGGTAGTTCTGGTGGTTTTTATGGCGTTGCTGGATCTCCTCCAGCAACTATGTCTGCTTATCCAGGAGGAAATATCGAATTTTATAATGAAAGTTTGGGAGATAGAATTTTTTGGGATGTAAATGCTTTTACTAATACTGCATCAACTATGACAAGAAAAATGAATGCCTGTGATAATTCAGCAGATAATTTTTTCAGATATGGTGGAACAAAACAATTTTGGGCTACTTATAGAAGAAAAGATGTTTCAAATGGATTAGCTGGAGTGTGGGCTGGAAGAAGTTGTAATACTACTGGTGTTAATACCAAAATAGAAAATATTATAATTTGGTGAATATTATGAATAAATCAATTACACAAAACTTTAACGCACTCAGGGGGAGGTTTGGGATCTAATGGCAACTACCACAGGACCAAGTATAGTTCAGGATGATTTAATTTTAAATCTCGATGCTGGTAATATTAAATCATATCCTGGATCTGGAACAACATGGGTTGATTTAGCAAATACACAAAACGGAACACTAACCGCAGGTCAAACATATAGTTCGGCAAATTTTGGAAGTATTGGTTTTGCTGGAGCAAGTAATCAAATAGTTACAGTTGGGTCAGCAAATCAATATTTTTATGGTGGCAATTTAAACGTCACATTTGAAGCATGGGTAAAATCTTCTGGTCTTGCTGCTGGTAAAACCGTAAATGGTATTTTTAGTTTTAGTTATGGTAATTTATTATACATGAATTCCGATGGCAATATAACTTTCGGAATTTATAATCAAGCGGCAAATGCATGGGGATATTTAGTATCAACTACTGGATTGAATTTACTTGATAATCAATGGCATCAGGTTGTTGGAACAATGACTTCTACTACTGGTTCAATTTATACAGATGGTATATTGAGAACTTCTGGCGCAGGAACTCATACTGGAACTAATGTTTGGATTGGAATGAGCGCACAAATTGGAAATAATCAAAATGATGCTTATTATCATTTCAATGGCAATATTGCTATAGCTAGATTTTACAGAAGGGCATTAACTGCAACTCAAGTTTCAAATAATTTTACTGCTTTGCGTAATAGATTTGGTATATAAATACTCAATAAAAGGCTTATAAGAAATGGCAAATTCTGATAAGGATATCCTTATAACGCCGAATAAAGGCACAGCATCATTACCAGAAGTTAATTTTGTCGGTCAAGTAAATTCACCGATTAAACTTCGTGTGCTTGATGATAATACATTATCCTTCGAAGGTTCTGCTGGTCAGTTATTCTCAATCAACAATAATTTAACTACAGGAAATATTTTTGCTGTTTCTGACGTTTCTGGTGTTCCTAGTTTATCTGTAAATGCTAATGGATTAGTTAGCATTGCTCCTTTCAATGGAAACGTAGCACTAGGAAGAACATCAGCTTCTTATAAATTAGACATTACTGGCGACACCAGAATCAGTGGTAATTTAGCACTAAATGGAGAAACTCCAAGTGCCACATATCCATTAAATGTTGGTGGAAACTTAAGAGTAACGGGAAGTTTATATCACGCAAACTATAAAACAGTTTCTTGTTATATTAGAGGAACTGGTTTAAACAATAGCGACAACCCCGTTGTTATTGTTGATGGTGTCAATTTCATGGATTCTTATGGTCGTGGTTTGATGCTAATTATTATTAACAAATCAAACCTAACAAAAGTATCTAGAACAAACTACGACACTTACGGAACTGTAGCAGATTCAGATAATTTAGCAACTGCTTTGAATGCAATGACCAATCAACAGATTGGTATACTTGCTTCTTTTGATGCTATTGAATCTAGTATTACTGCTAATTTAAGAACTGCAGCAAGAAGATTAGGTTTATATAAACTTGCTATGGTTGATGGCACCAATGGTATCAGAAAACCATATGCTGCCATATTCACCACATCTCTATCTGGTTCAAATCATGCCGTCGAAGTTCTTCAAACTAATGCTTCTAACGGACCATTTGCTACCATTTACACAAGAATATTCACAGATGGTTCCGCTCAAGGAGCTGGTTTCTCGGGACAAGATTTAACAAATGCTTTAGAATCTGGAGATCCTACACAAGTAGATCCAGCAGTTATTGTTTCTGGTGCTGGATCTGTTGGTATCGCTAACACATCACCAAACTCTTCGTATAAGTTAGATGTTGGCGGATCAATAAACGTTTCTTCTGGAAATAACTATCTAGTTAATGGAGTTCCATTGCTACCTGTAGGAACTGATACAACCAGAGGATCATATTTAGTTTCTGACGGTTCTAATGGTGCTTTTTGGGCATATCCAGGTCAAACAAATACTTCAGCTCCTTTAACTGGATGGAGATATAGAAGTTTATTTACGCATGGATATATTGCTGGTGGATACAAAGGTTCAAATCCATGGAGATCTATTAACAAGACATGGCACACGACTGACGTTACTTTCTATTGTGGAGAGCAATTAGATAGAGCTGCTTCTTACTTGGAAGGAACATTCAGTGATTATAATGGTTATGTTCATGGAACAGTAAATGCTTTTAGTGGAGGTTCCAATCACACGTCATCTTATGGATTACATACTGGAGTGATGAGACAGTTTGGTGATGGATCTTACTCGCCACATACATATGGTTACGATGGTGATGATCCAAAGAACGTCATGGGATACAATACTTGGGGTGGTTGGGATATGCCAGTTAGTAGAGACTATGGTGGTTGTGCTGTTGCAGCGATTCAACAAGCTGGTTATGAAACTGGAGGAGGAAACTCCACATGTGGAAAACTACATTTTCCAACAGAAATTATGTATGCAACAACTGGAGCGCCTGCAGCTGGAGGTATGACATCTGGATGTGGTGGAGAAACTAGAGGATGGTTTAACATCGCAAACACTAGATGTTATATTGCATTTAGTAATGATACGTGGACTAATACTAACTTCATTCCAGATTGTGATGCTTGGTCTAAAGCACTCGGAACTAAGTATGGTCATCAATATTGGGGAACTTCAAATAATGTTACCACTCCAATTAGAAAAGTAAGAGACTCCGATGGAGCAAACTTGTCAGATTTTAGTAAAATTAGAGCAGTAGGTGAGGAAAACTATGAAATGGGACAAGATTGGGGTTATATGTTAGGTAACTATGATGGTCAACAAAATAACCATACGGTGAAGTTTACATATTCTAATGATGTTCAAACCACTATGGGAGCTTCGACCAGACCGAAGGGGCATTATGGTCAATCATCTGGAGCATGTTCTTCTGCTGCCGCCACCGTAACCGCTACGAGACCTTTCTAAAATGAAATATTTAATTCTAAAATCATCTTTAATTGATGAAAAAAATTATATTGCAGAAGAAGCTTCTGATGATCGATTAACGTTCGTAGAACTTTTCACTCTTCTCAATTTTAGTTGCATCAAAATTTCAGAACAACTTTTTGAAATTTATAAATTGCAGTGGAATGATAAGTATATTGAAATAGAAGAAGATATTGCATTGAAAGGTTCTATTCATTTTTCCGAAATTAGACCTGTAGCAAAAGAATTCGAAGCAGATTCTCCTGGATATCATGGGGTAAAAGTTCCCGTGGAAATGACTGAAGAAATAACTTCTAAGGTTGTGGATTTTATGAAAATTTTTGCCAAGGAAGTGGTAGAGGATGAATTCAATAAAAGATATAAAATTTTAACTAACGTTTCTGAATTAGAAAAAGCATCTTGGGAAATTCAAAAACACGAAGCTAGAGAATGGTTAACATATGAAGGATCAGAAGGGCATGTCACTCCATTTCTAGATTATCTTTCATCGGAAAGAAACATAGATAAAACTTTGTTATCCAAAAAAATATTAGAAAAAGCAGAAAGTTATGAAGATAACCTTTCTACTATGTTGGTTAATTTACAAAAAATCTTAAAAGATTTTGAAAATGCCAATACAATATGGGATCTAAATATATTATACGAAGACTACTTCAACATTTACATGCCTATTATGCAGGCAGTTGAGATGGGAAGAACTGTCTCGGATACTAACTGGGAAAGAGTGAATGAGGTAAAATTAAATGGATTCAACTTCTGATTTGATTGACGCTACAAATATAGTAAGTGCTGATATTAAAGATATCAAATTAAGCAAAGATTTTATCGATGAGTTTAATATTTCTAAATTAGATTGGAAATTATTAGAGTCTGCTTTACATATGCAAAGTGGAATGACAGAGTTTCAATGTCGTCATTTTGTAGCAAATTCTCAGATTACTGATTGGAGATCTGCTAGACAATGTTTTCTAGAGTTAGAAACTCGATATCATTCTTATATTGAAATTAAAACTAGTTTAAAAAAAGCAGAAGTATTTCGTAAAAAATTTCTGAGAGATTATGAAAATGCTACTGATGAACTTGAAAAAGAATTGATTAAAATTGATCTAGACAAAAATGATTATGATATCACTATTTGGAAAAGAAAATATAGACAATCTCAAAATGAGATGAATATTTTTCTAAATTTATTAAAAGAGTATATTAAAGATGAAGATGAGATTGAATATTTTATCAGCGAACAACCTGAAGAAGAAAAACAATATTGGGTTGCCAGATTAGGAAAACAAGCAGCAATGGATATTGTTTCCTACGGAAGGATTGGATCTGGTAATATGGATTCAATTGCTATGATGAATGAAGAAGAACAGGTAGCAGCTTTGCAAGTAGCAATTAAATATTCAGGAATGATTGGTGGTGGTATAGATAAGATACATAGATCTTTTGCTCCCGACTTCCAAAAATATTTGGAAGAAAGAGGCATCAGTGCTCCTAAATTACCCTCACACGAATTCACAGGTCAAAAACATTTACCATCATGAGACACTTAGAAGTATTTCCAATTATTCATTACGAAATCGCACATAGAAACAATGGCGTCAATGTCGTCAACGAAGATGATATTAAACTAGTTCAATCTTTGTGTGAAGAAAATAAACATATTATTGAAGAACAGACAGAAAGAGATTTTATCGAAAAAGTGATTTCAGATTATGAAAGTATTCTCGCTACCAATCAATCCGAAACTGAATGAACAATACGTTCATGAAGTTTATATACCTTTTTTAAAAAAGTATAGACATTTAATATTTGATTTATATTTTACCTGTCGTATGCCACCCTTTCTACAGGATGCGATGGGCGACACTTTTCAAGGTGACATAAGAGAAACAACATACAATGCTTTATACATCTCAGAAGAAACTGGTATACCACTATCAGCAACATTCAATAACATTTATGTTATTCCTTCTCAAGAAAATTTAGATACTTTCATACAACATTTCAAACCATTGTATGATGCTGGAATACGAATAGCAACTATTCCCCATACTTCGTGGTTGCTCACAGGGCAAATACAAAAAGAGTTTCCAGAGTTATTTGTAAAAAATACTATTCTCAGGGAAGTAACAAAACCAAACGAAATAGTATCTTTAGCTAAAGCAGGATTTCAATACATCAATCTCGATAGAGACTTAATGAGAGATAAAGATACTTTATTAAAGATTAAAGAAGCAAAAGACTATTGTAGTTCTATTGATAAACCAGTAAAAATATCTCTGTTAGCAAATGAAGGATGTTGGGGTGGATGCCCTATCATGCCAGAACATTATCACTACAATAATACTAGAAGACCTCATAATCCTCAATACTTTAATGATTCCATAAGTAGAGTTTCTTGTGCTAAATGGGATGAGGAAGACCCTGCTGTTTCTTTGAAAGCAGCTAATCTCCCCCCATGGAAAAAAGATTGGGAAGAATTTTTGAATCTTGGCATAGATGTTTTTAAGATGCATGGCAGAGAATCTGCTATGAGATTGCGAGAATCTATGGATATTATTGAACGTTGGGATAACAATGAGGAGTTATTATTTTCTCAGTTTAATTCGTATATTGAAGATATTTCTTTAAAGGAAAAACCCATCGATATTTGGCGAGATAAAATTAAAAATTGTAAGTTCGACTGTTGGAAGTGTAATTACTGTGATGCTGTAGTAAATTCTTCTTTAAGAAAAGCAGATAAGCATTTGGATATTTGGATTGAAAGAGTTTTATCATCAATTGACAGAGCAGCAAAACATCAAAGTATGTTTGATGAATCTTCGTTTGACTTATCTGGATTATCATCCAACAAAGTTAGACATCTATTAAATAATCTCTGCTCTTATTCAGATACGATTTATCTAGAATTAGGAACATATACTGGAAGCACTTTCTATGCTGCAACTCAAAGTAATGATATCCTAGCGTTTGCTGTAGATAATTTCGAACAACATGATATTCAACCATTCAGAGATGATATTGATTTTAACGCTTCACAAAATCCACGTTCAGATTTCTTAAGAAGGTTTACAAATCCAAGGTGGAACTTTATAGAAAAAGACATTAAAGATATCACAGATAAAGATTTATTCAATCAACCAAATGTAATATTTTATGATGCTAATCATGACTATGAAGATCAGTTAAATAACCTTTCAAGTTTGGTAAAATATTTACCGAATGAATTTGTTCTAATAATTGATGATTGTAATTTTGAGGGTGTTGTAGAATCTGCTAATGCTTTCATTGAAAATAACAATTTAAATAAAATTTTTGAAAGAAAAATTTTAACTTCTATACCCGAAGATTCAAATAGTTGGTGGAATGGAATTTATATATTAATTTTAAGCAAATGAAAAATTTTATTGAAGAATACTGTTTGAGTGATATTTCTTTATGTGATGATATGATTCGATTGTTTATTGATGGCAATAAAAAAGGTTTAACAACCGAAGGTAAATTTGGATCTGAATCTATTGCTGATACAAGGATTAAAAAGAGCACAGACTTTTGGTTGAATCATGCAGATAAAGTTGGAAAACCTCAAGACTATAGGTGGGAAGAATATCACAAAGAATTAAATGGATTCATAGATCAGTATTTTAAAACATATAAATTTGACGTTTATGGTGGTAAATTTGTTATGAGACACTTACCACAAATACAATACTATAAACCAGGAGAAGGATATTATTCGTGGCATATAGATGCATCACAATTATCTGCTTGTGATAGAGCTATGGTGTTTATCACATATCTCAATGATGTTACTGATGGTGGAGGAACTATGTTCTATCATCAAGAGTATACCACAAAAGCAGAGAAAGGCAAAACAATTATTTTTCCAGCGGGGTATACGCATTTACATAAAGGAGAAATATCGGAGACACAAGAAAAATATATTCTCACAGGATGGTTGTGGTGGGCATGAATTACTTAGAACTGGAAAAATTTAATATCAATACCCCAGATAAATTAAAGGTGAAAGAAAAATATATCGGGGAAAATAAAAACAAAATTATTATCATAGACAATCTATTTGAAGATCCAGAATATGTAAGAGACTATGCTTTAAATGCTGCTTATATGCCAAATACTCCAGGATTAAATTTGCCAGGAAACGTAGTGGAACTGGGATTTTATCAAGATTATTATTTAACTTTCTGCAATTTTATCATACAACAATTTTATGGTAAGATTGACGATAAAGTAAATCCCACTATAACTTTCCAACGATATGATTTAAGTAAGAAAGTTTTGGATAAAAATTTATTTCCTCACATTGATGATACTTCGTATGCAAGTGTCACTGGTTTAAATCACGATGATGAATTAATTAATACAAAATCTGGAACATCTTTTTATCAATTTATTCCGACAAAAGAAGAATCATCAAAACTTTTTTCATATCGATTTGAAAGAACTAGACTATATAAGAATAAGCAGATTGATTTTGATTACGAAGATCTAGTATTTGAAGATTTTCAGATGTATCATTTAGAAGAGCATAAATTTAATCGAATGATTTTTTATGAATCTAATTTATTTCACTCTGCTTATTTTCACAAGAAGCATTTTGAAGTCGATAGATTGACTTTCAATTGCTTCATATAAATACAACGTCACATAATTTTTTATAACAACCATGGATACTGAACAACTCAAAAAGAACTTTGAAGAGCAACTTGCTTCCGCAGATAAGCAGATTGCCGAACTCGAAGAAAATCTAGCAAAAGCAAAAGAGTATCGCCTAAAACTACAAGGTGGTCTTGAAACCCTTGCTCTTCTAGAACAATCTTCATCTGAAGAAGCACCAGCAGAAGAAGCAGCTGCTGAGTGATATAAATAGGCACCAATATCCCTACATGCTAAATACATGTAGGGATTTTTTATAGGGCTTTACATGTCAGCATCAAAGCCAGCAACTAGGGAGGAGTTAAAGCAACACTGCC
>Ga0129333_10005892_pt1 | contig 11555 bp, 9 predicted proteins | sample CPB6_08_DNA_FD_94474 | JGI IMG/M metagenome (GOLD analysis project Ga0129333, IMG submission 94474) | Freshwater to marine salinity gradient microbial communities from Chesapeake Bay, USA - CPBay_Sum_0.6_0.8_DNA | ecosystem: Environmental > Aquatic > Marine > Coastal | place: USA: Chesapeake Bay...
CACGTGTCTCGCCGCCTGGCAATACAGCCGTGCGCCGGGCGCGCTGTCGTTGCTCATGGGGATTGCCGCGATCTGGTGGTTGGTGGCGTTCGCCTGGGTGATGTTTGCGCCGACGCGTGGCGGTCGGGGGGTGACGGCGATCGCCGGGCTTTGCGTGATGGTCCCCGCCGGCGTCGCGCTGCAGCATTTGCGCTTCGAAGAAAACGGGGCCTGGGTGTTGCTATTTGCCCTCGTCGTGGTGATGGCGGCTGACGTCGGTGCGTACTTCGCGGGCAGTCGCTTCGGACGCTTGCGACTCGCGCCCAAAGTATCGCCGGGAAAAAGTTGGGAGGGCGTCATCGGCGGTGTGCTCGCCTCGCTCGTGGTGGCCGCCATCGGCGCACCGTTGCTGGTTTGGCCGCTCACTGCGGTCTTGTGGTTGGCCGCAGCGGCGGCGGCATTTTCGGTGGTCGGCGATTTGACCGAGAGTCTGATGAAGCGACGCTCGGGGCTCAAAGATAGCGGCGGACTGTTCCCGGGTCATGGCGGCGTGCTCGACCGGTTCGACAGTCTGTCGGCGGGCGTGCCCATCTTCGTGCTCGGTCTGCTCGAGGCGGGTTTGATTCGGGGCGCGAGCTGATGACCGCTCGCGGCGGTGAGCCGATCGGCGTTGCGGTGCTCGGCTCCACGGGTACGATCGGCGACAACACGCTCGATGTGATCTCCCGTCATCCCGAGCGCTTTCGCGCGATCGCGCTCGGCGCGCGGCGCGATCACGCCAAGTTGCTCGCGCAATGTCTGCAACATCGTCCCGAGGTCGCAGCCCTGGTCGAGCCCGAGGCCGCGCAGACGCTGGAGCACGGCTTGCGCGCGGCGGGTTTGCCGACGCGCGTGCTCGTCGGCGAGGCGGCACTCGATGAGATCGCAGCACTGCCACAGGCCCCCTACGTCATGGCGGGCATCGTGGGCGCGGCCGGTTTGTCGTCATCGCTCGCGGCCGCGCGGGCCGGCAAGCGGCTGATGATCGCCAACAAAGAGCCGCTCGTCATGGCAGGCCCCATTCTCGTTGCCGCGGCGCGTGCCGGTGGGGCAACGTTGTTGCCGATCGACAGCGAACACAACGCGATTTTTCAGTGCTGGCCGGCAGGCGCCGAGACCGGTCGCGCGCCCCCCGGGGTACGGCGCATCCTGCTCACGGCCTCGGGCGGACCCTTCGTCGATTGGAGCGCCGAGGCGATCGCAACGGCAACGCCCGAGCAGGCCTGCAAGCACCCGAAGTGGGTCATGGGCCGCAAAATCTCGGTCGATTCGGCGACGCTCATGAACAAGGGGCTCGAGGTGATCGAGGCCTGCATCCTCTACGGCCTGTCGATCGAACAGGTCGAGGTGGTGGTCCATCGGCAGAGCCTCGTGCATTCGTTGGTCGAATACGTCGACGGCTCGATGCTCGCCCAGCTCGGCTCGCCCGACATGCGCACGCCGATCGCCCACGCCCTCGGTTGGCCGGACCGCATCGACTCCGGTGTACAATTCCTCGACCTTGCCCGCACCGGAGTGCTGCAATTCGAGCCGCCGGACACGGGTCGATTCCCCTGTCTGGCATTGGCCCGACAGGCGGCGGTTGCCGGTGGGCTCGCGCCCGCCATCCTGAATGCGGCCAACGAGGTCGCGGTCGCGGCCTTCCTGGAGGGGCGTTTGAACTTCAGCGGTATCCCCGCAGTCATTGACAGCGTGATGAACGCCGTGTCGGCCGGTTCGGTCAAGGACTTGCAGAGCGTGCTCGCGGCCGATGGCGCGGCGCGTGCGGCGGCGTTGCGCGCGATCGGCGGGCAGGCTGCGGCGAGGGCGTGCTGATGGATTTTCTCTGGACGATCGCCGGCTTCGTCGTGGCCGTGAGCTTGCTCGTCACCGTGCACGAGTACGGCCACTTCTGGGTGGCACGCAAGCTCGGCTTCAAGGTGCTGCGGTTCTCGGTCGGCTTCGGTCCCGCGCTCTGGAGGCGCGTGGGTCGTCGCGACGGTACCGAATACGTGTTTGCCGCGCTGCCGCTCGGCGGCTACGTCAAGTTGCTCGATGAGCGCGAGGGGCCGGTCGCGCCCGAGGATCTCGCGAGCTCCTTCACGCGCAAGGCACCGTGGCAACGCATCCTGGTGCTGCTCGCGGGACCCGCCTTCAACATCATCTTCGCCATTCTCGTGCTGTGGGCGATTCTTTGGTCGAGTGGCGAGCCGCAGGTGAGGCCGGTCGTCGGCAAAGTGGTTCCCGACTCGATCGCCGCGCGGGCCGACCTGCGCACCAACGATCAATTTCTGCGGATCGAGAATCGCGACGTCGCCACCCACTCCGACGTGGTGCTCGGGCTCGTCGAGGCGATCAGCGACGATGGCCAAATAGAGATCGACGTGCAGCGTCCGGGCTCGGGCGTACGTACGCTCGCGCTGCGCATCGACGATCCGGAAGTACGCCGCGCACTCACCGAGCCGTCCGCTTTGCTGCGGGGTTTGGGGATGCGTTTCTGGACGCCGCCCGTGCCCGCGGAATTCGGCAAGGTCGATGCCGGTGGTCCCGCGGCACTCGCCGGTTTGCAGCCGGGAGACCGGGTGACAGCCATCGACGGCGAGCCGGTCGCCGATTTCCCGGCGCTCGTAGAGCTGATCTCGGCCCGGCCGAATCGCGACGTCGTCGTCAGCTACCTGCGTAACGGTCAGGCGGCCGAGGTCACGCTGCGCAGCACCGCCGATCTGATCGAGGGCAAAGAAATCGGCCGCATTCGCGTCGCGACGCCACCACCACCGCCCTGGCCCGCCGAGCTCGTCGAGCAGCGCGATTACGGCCCGCTCGAGTCGTTGACCGTCGCGACGCAGCGCGCCTGGGACATGACGGTGCTGCAGGCCAAGATGTTCGCGCGCATGCTGTTCGGGCAGGTCTCGCTCAAAAATTTATCGGGGCCGCTGTCGATCGCCGAGTTCGCGGGTGAGTCTGCGCAGAGCGGGCTGGCGGAATTCCTCGGCTTCCTGATCGTCATCTCGCTCAGTCTCGGCTTTCTCAATCTTTTGCCCATCCCGATCCTCGATGGTGGTCAGATCGTCTACCAGCTCATCGAATGGTTCCGCGGGTCGCCGATTCCCGAGCGGGTACAGGCACTCGGACAGCAGGTGGGTATCGCGTTGCTGCTCATGCTGATGGGCATTGCGCTCTTCAACGATTTCACGAGGCAGCTCGGTTGATCACACGGATTCGGTTCGCTCTTGCCGCGGTGCTGCTCCTGGCATCGTCTTTTCACGTTGCCACGGTATTTGCGCAAGAGGCGCAGGTGCTGCGCGTCGACAACATTCGCGTCGAAGGTTTGCAGCGTGTCTCCGAAGGCACGGTGTACAACTACCTGCCGGTCAACATCGGCGATCGGTTGACGCAGCAGCGGGTACGCGAGGCCATTCGCGCGCTCTACGACACCGGCTTTTTCCGCGACGTCGAGCTGCGCTGGGAAGCGGGCACATTGATCGTCGCCGTGCTCGAGCGGCCTTCGATCGAAAGCTTCGAGATCAAGGGCAACAAGGACATCAAGACCGAAGATCTCAACAAGAGCCTGCGCAACGTGGGGCTGGCGACCGGCAAGACCTTCGACCGCTCGGTGCTCGAGGACGTGAAACAGTTTCTCACCGACCAGTATTTCAGCCGCGGCAAATACGCGGTGCGCATCGACACTCAGGTCGAAGAGGTCTCGGACAACCGGGTGCGCGTCAAGATCGACATCAAGGAAGGCAAGCGCGCGCGCATTCGTCAGATCAACCTCGTCGGCAACGAGCGCTTCGAGCAAAAAGAAGTCCTCGAAGATTTCGAGCTGAAGACGCCGAATTGGCTGTCTTGGTACAAGCAGGACGATCGCTACTCGCGCGAGTCGCTGCAGGGCGACCTCGAAAAACTGCGTTCGTTCTACATGGATCGCGGTTACGCCAACTTCGAGATCGAGTCGACGCAGGTGGCGATCGCTCCCGAGAAAGACGACATTTTCATCACCGTCAACGTGACCGAGGGTGAGGTCTTCAAGCTGAGCACGGTCAAGCTCGCGGGGACCTTCGTCGTCTCCGAGGAAGAACTCAAGAATTATCTACTCGTGAAGACCGGCGACACTTACTCGAAGAAAGACATCACCGCGACCCAGGAGTTGATCCAGAACCGGCTCGGTCTCGAGGGCTATGCCTTCGCGAAAGTCGATCCGGTGCCGACGCCCGATGACGGCAAGAAAGAGGTCGGCATCACCTTTTTCATCGACCCGGGCAATCGGGTCTACGTCCGTCACATCGTCTTCAACAAGGTGACCAAGATCAACGACGACGTGCTGCGTCGCGAGATGCGGCAGCTCGAGGGCGCATGGCTCTCCAACGTGCTCGTCGAGCGCTCGAAGCAGCGTATCCAGCGCCTGCCGTTCATCGAAAAAGTCGAATCGGAAACCAAACCGGTGCCGGGCACCGCCGATCTCGTCGACGTCGAGTTCGAGATCAAGGAAGGTCCCTCGGCGCAGCTTGGTGGTGGCGTCGGTTATTCCGAGTCGCAGTCGTTCATCCTCAACGGCAACTACGCCGACAGCAATTTCATGGGCTCGGGTGAGCGTATCGCCATCGACCTGAACTCCGGCCGCTACTCGAAAGTGTATGGCGTCTCGCACACGGACCCGTACACCAACATCGACGGCGTCGCGCGCACGCTCTCGTTCACGTACCGCGACGTCACGCAGTTCGTGTCGGCCTCGTCGGACTTTTCTTCGGAGTCGCTCGCGCTCGGTGTCGACTACGGTTATCCGATCACCGAGTTCCAGGGCTTGCGCGTCGGGCTTTCGATCCAGCGTTCCTCGTTGATCACCGGCGAGGGCAGTGCCGACCAGGCTCGCAGCTGGGTGCGCACCAACGGCGACTATCGTGTGAAGATCGTGCCCGAGCAGGACTATGGTGGCGGGTTCATCATTCCGGCGACGACGCTCGACACCACGCAGTTCGATTCCTTCGAACTCGCCGTCGGCTGGAGCTACGACAGTCGCAACCGCGCGCTCTTTGCCGATCGCGGCATGCGCCACACGTTCTCGCTCAGCTATGCGCTGCCCTTCAGCGACGTGCAGTACGCCACCGCCGCCTATGAATTCCTGCAGTTCGTCCCGCTCTTCGGACGCTGGACGTTGGCGCTCGGCGGCGATGTCGGCTACAGCCAGGAGCTCGGCGACACGACCGCACCGCCACCGTACCGCAATTTCTTTGCCGGCGGACCGGATACGGTTCGTGGCTATCGAGAGAGTCGCCTGGGCCCGAAGGACAGTTTCGGCAACCCCTACGGCGGCAACCTCAAGGTGGCGGCGCGCGCCGAGCTCATCATCCCGACTCCGGAGAAGTGGCGCACGACCGCGCGGGCGACGGCGTTCTTCGATATCGGTAACGTGTTCTCGACGCGGGATTTCTACAAGTTCACGGGCGCCGACGGGGTCACCCCGGTCGATTACAAGTTCAAGTATGATAAGTTGAAGAAGTCGGCGGGCGTCGCGGTGCAGTGGCTCGCGCCGCTCGGCGTATTCCGCTTCAGTTATGCGCTGCCGCTCAACACCTTCAAGGGTGATGGCGTGCAGTTCGAAGACGAGGAAGAAAGGTTCCAGTTCACGATCGGTCAGGCGTTCTGAGCCGATCGCACATTCAGAGGTTGGGTCGACGATGCGTATGTTTTCCAAGGCGATGATTCCGGCGATGGCGGCAATGGCGGCGCTTGCGGGCGCTCCGGCGATGGCCGAGATCAAGGTGGGTGTGCTCGACTTCGGTCGCTTGATGGACGAGAGCCCGCAGGGCAAGGCGCTCATCGAGTCGCTACGCAGCGAAGCGGCGGCGAAGCAGCGCGAGTTGCAGACCCAGGCGACCTCGCTCCAGGGCAAGCGCGACAAGCTCGTCAAAGATCGCGCCACCATGACGCCCGATCAGGTCTCGCGCGCCGAAAAAGAACTGCGCGATGGCGAGCGCGACCTCGCGCGTCGTCAGCAGGAAGTGAACGACGATTTCAACGCGCGTCGTAACGAAGAAATGTCGAAGTTGCAGCGCACGCTGATCGAAGAAGTTCGTAGCTTTTCGAAGGCGCAAAACTTCGATCTCGTCGTCACCGACGGCGTGATCTACGCGACCCAGACGCTCGACATCACGCCGGGCGTGTTGTCGGCACTGCAGCAGCGCGTGAGCGCCGCGGCGCCGGCGAAGCCCGCCACGCGTTGAGTCGGCGGGCGGCCGCGCAGGGCGGACGCAATGCCATTCACGCTCGGTGAGCTCGCGGTCCGTTTCGGACTGGCGCTGCGCGGCGATCCCGACCGCATCATCGATCACATCGGTACGATCGCGGGCGCGGGCCCTCGCGGGCTCGCTTTCTTTGCCAATCCGAAGCTCGTCGATCAGCTTACGGCGGCCAATGCCGGCGCCATCGTGCTGCATCCCAAGATGCAGGAGGCGACGACGCTCGATTGCCTGCTGGCAGACAACCCGCATGCGAGTTTCGCGCACATCGCGCAGCTGCTGCATCCGGTGCCGATGGCGCCCGCCGGCGTGCATCCCGCTGCGGTCGTCGCTGCCGATGCCGACATTCACCCCTCGGCCCACGTCGGTCCCTTGGTCGTCATCGGTGCGCGCAGTCGCATCGGGGCGCGGGCGTTCATCGGCGCAGGTTCGGTGATCGGCGATGACGTGAGTCTTGGCGATGACGTTCGTCTCGTCGCGCGGGTCACGGTGATGGACAAAGTCATGATCGGTGAGCGCTCGATTTTGCATCCGGGTGCGGTGATCGGTGCCGATGGTTTCGGTTACGCCGCCGAGGGTGAGCGTTGGGTGTTCGTGCCGCAGGTGGGCACGGTACGCATCGGCTGCGACGTCGAGATCGGCGCCAACACCGCCATCGATCGGGGCGCGCTCGAGGACACGGTGATCGGCAACGGCGTGAAGATGGACAACCTCGTGCAGATCGGCCACAACTGCCGAGTCGGCGATCACACGGCGCTCGCTGGTTGCGCCGGGATGGCCGGCAGCGCCGAAGTCGGCGCGCGATGCCGGATCGGTGGTGGCGTCTGTATCGCCGGCCACCTGACGATCTGTGACGACGTGACGCTCACCGGTACGAGTTTCGTCACCCACGACATCCGCGAGCCCGGTATTTACGCGGGCGGCGGCATTCCGGTCGAGTCGGCGAGCGAATGGCGGCGGATCGTCGGGCGCGTCAAGCGACTCGATGCGCTCGCGCAGCGCGTCACCGATCTCGAGCGTGGCGCGGGTTCGGCGAACGATTCGGCGGGCACGACGGACAAGGACGACTAAACAGGCCGTTCAGGCCAAAACGGACGAGGGATCATCGTGAGCGAAACCATACTCGACATCAATGAAATCCTGCGGCAGCTGCCGCATCGATACCCTTTTCTGTTGGTCGATCGGGTACTCGAGTGCAAGGAGGGTGAGAGCATCCGCGCGCTCAAGAACGTCACCTACAACGAGCCGTTTTTCCCGGGACACTTTCCCTATCGGCCGGTGATGCCTGGCGTGATCATCATCGAGGCGCTGGCGCAGACCGCCGGCATTCTGGCGTTTCGAACCGCCAAAGTGCTGCCGAACGAGGAGACGCGGTTTTATTTCGTCGGCATCGACAAGGCGCGCTTCAGGCGGCCGGTCGAACCGGGTGATCAGCTCATCCTGACCGCGAAGTTGCAACGGCAGATGCGTGGCATCTGGAAGTTCGAAGCGGCGGCCTACGTCGGTGACGTCGAGGCGGCCTCCGCCGAACTGATGGTCGCACCCGAGTCGGGCAAGTCGGCGCAGGGGCCGGCGTGATGACGCGCGGCATCGACCCGCGAGCCGTCGTCGCGCCTACGGCGAAACTCGCGGCCGACATCGAGATCGGCGCGTACTCGATCATCGGGCCAGATGTCGACATCGGCCCGGGCTGCGTGATCGGTCCGCACGTGGTGATCACCGGGCACACGAAGATTGGCGCCAACAATCGGTTCTTTCAGTTCGCCTCGATCGGCGATGCGCCGCAGGACAAAAAATACGCGGGCGAGCCGACACGCGTGGTCATCGGTAACGGCAACACCTTTCGCGAGTACGTGACCGTCAATCGCGGCACGGCCAAAGACAAAGGCGTGACCACGGTCGGTGACGACAATCTCTTCATGGCCTCCTCGCACGTGGCCCACGACTGCATCGTCGGCAGTCACTGCGTGTTTGCGAATCTCGCAACGCTCGCGGGACACGTCGAGATCGACGATTGGGTGATCCTCGCCGGCTTCACCGGCGTGCACCAGTTCTGCAAGATCGGCGTACATGCATTCATCGCCAACAACACCGCGGTCACGCGCGACGTGCCGCCCTACGTGATGGCGGTGGGGCATCCGGCCGAGCCGCATTCGATCAATGCCACCGGTATTTCGCGGCGCGGTTTTTCCGCGGAGCAGGTTCGCAACATCAAGAATGCGTACAAGACGCTGTACCGATCGGAACTGCCGCTCGAGCAGGCGATCGCCGAGATCACGCGCGCCGCGCAGAGTCAGCCCGAACTGCAGGCCTTCGTCGACTTCTTTCCGCGGTCCAACCGCAGCCTGATCCGTTGAGCCGAGCGGACATCTCCGCAGAACCTTTGATAGCGCTCGTTGCCGGCGAGGCATCGGGCGACAACCTCGGCGCAGCCCTGATCGCCGCGATCCGCGAGCGACTACCCGGTGCGCGCTTCATCGGCGTTCCCGGACCGCGCATGCGCGAAGCGGGCTGCGAGGCGCTCGCGGCGAGCGATGAGCTCGCGCTCATGGGGCTTGCCGAGATCCTGCGGCATCTGCCGCGGCTGTTGCGCCTGCGGGGTCGACTGATCAAAGAATTGACAGCGCGTCGTCCTGCGGTCTTCGTCGGCATCGATGCGCCGGAATTCAATCTGGGGGTTGCGCGCCGTCTCAAGCGGATGGGCGTGCCAACGGTGCAGTACGTGAGTCCGCAAGTGTGGGCGTGGCGGCAGGGACGGGTGCGCGGCATCGCTGAATCCTGCGACCGAATTCTTTGCCTGCTGCCGTTCGAACCCGAGTTTTACGCGCGGCATGGCGTGACGGCGCGCTTCGTGGGGCATCCGCTCGCCGATCAGTTTCCGCTGCAGGCGGACCGCAGTGCCGCGCGCGCGGCGCTCGGCTACGACGAGTCCGACGAGATCGTCGCCCTGTTGCCCGGCAGTCGCATGGGCGAGGTGTCGCGGCTGGCGCTGCCTTTTGTGGGCGCGGCGCGCTGGCTCGCGGCCCGTCGAGCGGGTGTGAAATTCGTGGTGCCGCTCACGAGTGCCGCGACCCGCACGCACTTCGAATCGACACTGGCAGCTGGGGGGGAAGCCGCGGCCGCGAGTACGGGCGCGGGCGCCGGGCTCGCGATCAAGGTTCAGGACGGCCAGTCCCGACTCGCGCTGGCGGCGGCCGATGTCGTGCTCACGGCCTCGGGGACCGCGACGCTCGAGACGCTGCTCTCGCAACGTCCGATGGTGGTGGCGTATCAACTCGCGCCGCTGACGGCGTTCTTGTTGCGTCGACTCGGTCTCGTGAAAGTGCGGCATTTCTCGCAGCCGAATTTGCTCGTCGGGCGCGAGGTGGTTCCGGAGTTTTTCCAGGAAGCGGTGACGCCCGAGGCTTTGGGGGCGGCCGTGCTACGCTGGTTCGAGGAACCTGCGGCGCTCGAGTCGCTGCGCCGCGACTTCGGTCGCGTGCACCGCGAGCTGCGGCAGGGAGGTGCGGGTCTCGCGGCCGATGCGGTGCTCGAGCTCCTGCATCGTTGAGCATCGATGCCGTGATCTTTCCGCCCCATACCTTTCCGTCCGATATCTTTGAGCGCCGATGATCGAGTGGTCGGCAGGCGTCGATGAGGCAGGTCGCGGGCCGCTCGCGGGACCGGTGGTGGCGGCGGCGGTCATTCTCGACCCCGCGCGACCGATCGCGGGGCTCGCCGACTCGAAGGCGCTGAAGGCGGCCGAGCGCGAGGCGCTCGCGCCGCTCATCCGCGAGCGGGCCATCGCCTTCGGGATCGGTGTCGCGAGCGCCGCGGAGATCGATGCGATCAATATTTTGCAGGCGACGCTGCTCGCGATGCGCCGGGCGGTGCTGGCGCTCGCCGTGCCCGCCACGCATCTCGAGATCGATGGCAACCGCCTGCCCTCGCTCGAGGGTCTCGAAGGGGTGCGCTCGGCGGTCGCGATCGTCAAGGGCGACAGCAAGGTGGCGGCGATCAGTGCCGCCTCGATACTCGCCAAGACTGCGCGAGATCACGTTATGGAACAACTGGATACGCGTCATCCTGAATACGGTTTCGCGATCCACAAGGGGTATCCGGTGCCGGCGCATCTCGCTGCGCTCGATACCCACGGGCCTTCTCCCGTGCACCGCAGGAGCTTCGCGCCGGTAAGATCACGCCTGCGATGACCGACTTCGTCCACCTCCGCCTGCATACCGAGTACTCGCTGGTCGACAGCGTGGTGCGGATCCCGGAGCTCATCACGCAGGTCGCCGCCGAGCGCATGCCGGCGGTCGCAGTCACCGACCAGAACAATCTCTTCGCCCTGGTGAAGTTCTACAAGGCGGCGCTCGAGAAGGGCGTGAAGCCGATCGTCGGTGTCGATTTGTTGATCGCCGAGCCCGGTGACCGTGTGGCGCCGACGCGAATCGCGCTGCTTTGTCAGAACGAGGCGGGTTATCGCAATCTCACGCGGCTCGTGAGCCGCGCGTATCTCGAGGGCCAGCAGCGTGGCGCGCCGCGCATCGATCGCAGTTGGCTCGATGCGCGCTCGACGGCAGGTCTCATTGCCTTGTCTTGTGGCCTCGATGGCGATGTCGGGCGCGCCTTGGCGGCGGGCAAAACCGCCGATGCCCGTCGACAGCTCGCCGAGTGGCGCGCGCTCTTCGGTGATCGCTATTACCTCGAGGTGAGTCGAGTGGGTCGCGAGGGCGAGGAGACCTTGCTCGCAGCGACCGTCGAGCTGGCGCTTGCCGAGTCGGTGCCGATCGTCGCCACCAACGACGTGCGATTTTTGTCCTCGGCCGATTTCGAAGCGCACGAAGCGCGCGTGTGCATCCACGAGGGCACGCAACTCGGCGATCCCTCGCGGCCGCGCCGTTACACGCCGCAGCAATATCTGCGCAGTCCCGCCGAGATGGCCGAATTGTTCGCGGATCTGCCCGAGGCACTCGCCAATTCAGTGCAGATCGCGCGACGTTGCAGTCTGCTGCTGCAACTCGGCGAGAGCCGTTTGCCTGAATACCCGGTACCTGCAGGCGAGACCACCGAGGGCCATCTGCGCAGCGAGTCGGTGCGCGGGCTCGAGACGCGTCTTGCGCGTTTGCCCGACGTCGATCGCGCCACCTACGAGTCGCGACTCGACACCGAGCTCGGTGTCATCTGCAGCATGGGCTTCGCGGGTTATTTTTTGATCGTCGCCGATTTCATCCGCTGGGCGCGTGAGAACGGCGTTCCGGTGGGGCCGGGTCGCGGCTCGGGTGCGGGCTCGCTCGTGGCGTATTCCTTGGGCATCACCGACATCGACCCGCTGCAATACGA
>Ga0129333_10005895_pt1 | contig 11552 bp, 24 predicted proteins | sample CPB6_08_DNA_FD_94474 | JGI IMG/M metagenome (GOLD analysis project Ga0129333, IMG submission 94474) | Freshwater to marine salinity gradient microbial communities from Chesapeake Bay, USA - CPBay_Sum_0.6_0.8_DNA | ecosystem: Environmental > Aquatic > Marine > Coastal | place: USA: Chesapeake...
AGGTGCTTTCGAGCACCTTTTCTTTTATAAATATCATTGCAGTCTCAATAGAATAGAAATGAACTATCTAAAGGTTTATTGTAATCTCATCAGGAAAGCAGAGAATAGAACTCCTCCTGAAGGATATACAGAAAAACACCATACATTTCCAAAAAGTATTTTTGGAAAGAATAATAGAGTTGTTATATTAACAGCAAGAGAACATTATGTTGCTCACGCATTATTGGAAAAGATTTGTATGAAGAGATATGGATTGAAAGATAAAAGAACTATAAAAATGATTCACGCATTTTGGAAAATGAATACTAGAAAAAGTGAAGTAAGTCATTCCAATTCTATATTGTATGAATATTCAAAAATAAACCATTCAAAACAAATATCTATGAAAATGATAGGAAATAAACATTCTCTTGGTGCAGTTAAATCAGAAGAAACTATTGAAAAATTAAGAAAAGCAAATATTGGAAAAGTATGTACTGAAGAAACTAAAAGAAAAATAAGTGAGTCTTTAAAAGGATGGTCTCCTCCTCCGAAATCGGAAGAAACTAAAAGAAAAATGAGTGATTCTAAAAAAGGTAAAAAATTTAGTGAAACTCATAAAAATAATTTAAAAAAATCTTGGAAAGAAAGAAAATTAAAAATGAGTGAGGATGAAATAAAAAAATATTTTCAAACAACAAAAAATAGATGTTGGTTTTCTAACGACGATCTAAAAATTACCAAAATGTTTTATCCAACAAATGTTCCTATTGGTTGGATAAAAGGAAGGAAAAAATACTAAAAAGGAGGAGATTAATCTCCTCCAACCTTAAAGATGCTAGTCAGTTAAGGCATCGCTATTTAGTCATTAGCTAGGCGAGAAAAATACGCCATTGCATCATCCTCATCACTATCATCATCTGAAGTAATCTTAGGAAGAGAAGGAGACTTACTACGATTGTAGGACTCTTCAAGTTCTTCCATCACTTTACTTTCACGACTTGAAGGGGCACTGTAAGATTCGTACTCATCTTCTTGTTCCACTACAGCACGAGACTGTGTTGGGGTATTAGTTCCACCTAGACCAAGAACATAATTCATACGCTTTTCAAGTTCTTCATATGACTTGAATTGATCTGGAGCAGTAATTGCAGAGAGAGAATATTCTTTCTTCCAGATTGCTTCAAGTGCATCGTCATCATCTAGTAGAGGAGCAACACGATCAAACTCTGACTTATCATAGTTCCAATAACCATCCTTCTTTACGATCTTAATCTTAAAGTTTGCACCTTGCCAGAAATCAAAAGGATTGATTGGATCTTCATCATCAAACTCAGGTTGCATAGCATTTAGAATCTTATCAAAGATCTTTTTGCCATACTTAAAGAGGAAAACCTTACCTTCGTTTTGAGGATTAGCAGGATCCTTTACAACGTAAATGTTAGAGTAGTAAGACAGTTTACGCTTTTGTTTACGAACAGTGTCTTTATCTTTTTCGCTACCACTGTTCCAAAGACCACGATTATACTCGCTTACTGGATCTTTCTGTCCAAGTGTGGTAAGACTGTTTTCAATATACCAACCACCAGAACCCTGGAAAGCATGAGTATACATCTTCACCCAAGGTAGTTCTTCTCCTTCTGGAGCAGGTAGAAAACGAATGACTGCGGAACCCACGCCCGTCTTATCCATTTCAGGTTTCCACAGACGCTCATCGGCACCACCAGAGGTAGTATTCATTTTCTCAACTTGTTTTACAAGTTTTTCGGTAAGCGCGCCCAGAGAAGATTGTTTTTTTAGATTTGCAAAATTAGACATTTATACCTCGTATTTGTACGGATTTGGCTTTTGTGTACTTCGTTATTCTACTGGTCTGAACCTGTTTTGTCAATCTGCTGCCTCATCATCTCAAGCATCTTGGACATATTATTCAAGATGACATTCATATCAGTGCCAGGAGGCATACCCATCATAATAGCAGAATTAATGATACGTTCTTTCATTTCTCTTGCTTCTGGGTCATCAGACAAACTCATTCTTGTATAAAGAATTTTTTGCTTTTCCAAAAGAGTTTCTAATACATCAACGTGCTCAAGTTTCTCTTCTTTACTCATAGAAGGAAACGTAAAAACATTTGCATAAATTATCTCCTGAAGTTCTGCGATTTCCGTCATTTCTGCACGGACAACTTCGGAACTAAAAAAACTCATTGACCCTCCAGAATAATTTCTTTCAAGATTTTTTTAAAACGAAATACGTCAGTATTTATGAACGAGTCATATTTTTTAACTCTACGACTAACGGTTTTCCATACTGGGTCTTGGAGTTTTTTATCAAAATTCTTTGAGTATGCAAATATTTTATTCAAAAGAACCATTGTTTCTAATGAAATCTTACCACTCAAATATTTTTTTAAAAGAACTGGGTGCCCTTTAGAACAATTAAAAATGTCCTCAAATTTATTTTCTTCAAACAAGGGTTGACTTTCTTCTTTAAAGACATAAGACAATGATTGCATTTTCTTTTGCCATTGCTGATATCTTTCTTCACCCTCTTTGATAATTTCACCAATCCAAAGAGTTTCTGGATCATTACAAGAAACAAAGTTTGATACAAAGAAATCTACAACTTCTTTATCTGTTTTTTGTCTGGAAATCTTTTCAAACCACATTCGGTCTCGTCGTTTATAGAACGACTGAATAGTTGCTCTTGATTTTCCACAATATTTAAAATAATCATACTTATCATCTACGAAATGTCTTTTTAATGACAGATAGCATTTATATGCATCAAACGGGACCACTTTAAATACCATTAAAAAATTAGTTTAGCGCGTGAAGTTTTCTTGAGAAAGTTCAGTTCCATTGCTTCATACTTAATCTTTTCCTTAAGTGGTTTGGATATAAGTTTAGGAACTGATTCTAAATCGATATTATTCTGTTCACAAAAGTAAATTATTGCATCGATATAGTTCATTTCGATATTAATTTGAACAAGTTTTTCAATTTCTTGAGCAAATCGTGAAGGGCAGAAGAATTTGCTTTCTAGTACCTTTTCTAATTCATTTTCCATCTGACCTAATATTGTAATATGCAAAATTTTAAAAGAGAACTTATATGAAGTATATCAATTTATTCTTATACTGTCAATTCGTTTAACTTGTCATTAACAAACTTTTTAATATATTGAGTGAGTAATTTTAGATATTTTTTCTTATCTCTTTCCTCATATACAACACATTCGCCGTCTTCGCAAGACATTATGATTACAAACTTCTTTACTACTAGTCCAGTATTTTCATATAGCATGGCAGCATAAGCAGCACACTGGACAAAATAACCTTCAATCCATTCTCTTGGTTTTGGTTGTTTAGAAGTTTTAAAATCGACAATTGCCAGCTCACCATCGAATTCTGCAACACAATCACAAGTTCCGGCAATACCAAGAACTTCACTATAAAGTGCTCCTTCAAGAGCACGAATATTATTTATTCTGTCTAGAGTTGGTTTAGCAATTTTGAAAAGATGGTGGGAAATTGGCTGAAGATTAGGAAGTTCATTATTGTAAAAATAATTTTCCGCAAGTGTATGAAAATCTGTTCCGCGACTAGTTGCTCTCTTGGTAATCCTATCTGCTTCTTCTACACCAACCCTTTTACGCCAGTTGTTAAAGAAATCTTTTTTGTAGTGACTAATAACAGAAGTAATAGATACTAACTTTTTATTTCCAGAAGGTAACTTATAGTACCTCACACCATCTATCAGTTCTCTTTCAAGAACCGATAGATCCAATTTCATATGAGTAAAGATCATAGATTCAATTCATGCTTTGCAATGAGATATTCTTTGACCAGACCACTACGGCAAACATCTTCAATATCAAATTCAATAATATCAAAAGATGGCATTACTCGCAAGATCCTCATAAAATCGATAATACCATTTCTTTCATTTGTTTTAATCAGGTCAGTTTGAGTTGCATCTCCACAGAACATAATTTTACTGTTTTCACCAACACGAGTAATAATAGAATCACTTTCGTGGAAGTTCAAATTTTGAAATTCATCTACAATGATAATTGCGTTATCCAAAGTAGTTCCGCGAATAAAAGAAGTAGACCAGAAACTAATAGTACCTTGAGTTTTGAGATTTCCATAGAGCATTTCAAACGATGCGTCATCTGGCATTTCAAACATATACTTTACCATATTCTTATATGGAATTTGATAAAGTGATGATTTGTCTTCATGGTCCCCTGGAAGAAAACCAATTTCCCGAGTGGCAACAAGAGACCTTACAATATAAATTTTTTCGTATGGTGTTCTTTCATCTAACACATCACAAAGAGCATTATAAAGTGTAATAAAAGTTTTTCCTGTTCCAGAACAACCATAGGCAACTATGTTGTTATTCTTTTTATATGCATCGAAAAGTTTTCTTTGATTATCTGTAAGAGGTTCAATCTCTCTCATTAAGTCAAGGTTGATTGGTTTCTTACGCTTCATTTGTTTAGCAGTCATACCAACGCCAATTGGTTGCTCATCTCTTCTATTTCTTCTTGCCATACAATAAAATTAAACAGGTTTTACTTTAGATCCAGGTACTTGTGATGCTTTTTTTAGAACATCGTTCCATCCCGGGTGAGACTTTTTAAGTCGGTCATAAACCTCACCTACTTCTCCAGAAGCAGGACAAGTTGACGGATCACTCCAATCTCTTGTCCAATCTGGATTATCAATTTTCCACTGGTCCCATTCAGTAATGGACATTGTTACTTCTTTTTGTTCGCCAGTAGTTTTATTATAAACCGGATATGTTGCCAAATTCATTCCTCCATTTTATATAAGGATATTTAGTTAATCATTATAGAAGGAGCGTCAATACAGTCTTCACATCCTTCGCGGGTCCAACCAAGTGCTTCTGCTACGGTAGGGAATTGGCAAGTAAAGATACAGCGAACTAGTTCTGCGATTTCCATATGTTCTTTTTGAGTACCATGGGCAGAACGCAAGTCGATATAATGGATCCACGACCTAACTGAACCCGTCATATAGAGGCGTGTGGGCGTCGCCAGGGGCAATACGAACCTTGCACACTCCTTTGCCACACCTTTATCCAGAAGGCGGTTGTAGAGGCGTAGAGACTGCTCAAAATGCATTCTAATGTCTTCTAGCAGGGTCAGTTTCAAATAGTCTGGAATATCATCAATAGAGTTTTGTCGGTTCTTTGTATCCTGACGACGAAGTTCTGGAAGAGGAATAGTTTTGTTTAAAAGATTTGTATCAGCATACCGTTGAGAAAACTCTTGAAATGTGAAAGACCTATGCCGAAGTATTTGAGCCGCAATACCTCTTGTTGTATTGATTTCTACAGTAAGACTTGCTTGCTCAAAGATGCTCCAGTGTTGATGTTGAATACAATACTTAAGCAGTCCAGAGAACTTTTCGTTTTCTTGGTTAGAAGGGTTTGAAACTCTAGCACAGTATGCCATATGCTTTTCAGCATCTGGTGTGACAGATATAAATTTGACTTCTGGTTTCATATATTCGAATTCGTCAAACATTGTACTCATCTTCCTCGTCATAAAATACTTCGTCGTAATCCTTAATGTATGGTGCTATTTCCTCATAGTTTGGTTTGTAAGAATCCTGATCAGAGTCTAATTCTTCTTTAAGACAATTTACCAGAGACTCAAGGTTTCTTACAATCAATCTAATCTTTTCTTTATCCATTCAATATGAACGCTGACAAAGCTAATTATACACAAAAAAAGAGGGGCAGTCAAGACCCCTCTTCATATTAATCACGATTTCTCCAATCACTTTCATTATCACGACTAAAGAAATCAATAATATCATCAGCACTTTCGAATCCAGTCTTATGATTTGATGGATCTGGATCTCCAAGATCCAAAGCATTCATAAAAGCATCAAGACTATCTTCCTGCATATCTGGATTAGCAGCGCGGCGTCTTGCCTGTCTTAGAATAGTTGCTGCTGAGCGATTTGACTTAGCAAGTTTTTCGCACCAAATCATATCACTTAACTCTACGGATTCCCCCTTTGCAATTCTTTCACAAATTGCTTCAAGGCGCAAACGATATTGTGTAGAAATCATTTACTTCTCCTAGTATGTTATATTTAGTTAGCGTTCAATATAACTCAAAGTATGACTTTGAGCAAAAAGTTGATGAATGATCATGTCACACCCAATCTTTGGATTGCAGTCTCCACAAGTATAAACATCCACTGCTGCTTTACCTTCTTCTGGCCAAGTGTGAATACTAATATGACTTTCCGAAAGCAAACAAAGAACTGTAACTCCCTGTGGTTCAAACTTTTTTGAGATAGTTTGGACTATAGTTGCACCGCTTGCGATTGCTGCGCTTTCTAATAAGTCTATAAGACAACGCTCGTCGTCCAAAAGAACAAACGAGCATCCGTACAAGTTAAGTAGATAATGCTTTCCCATTTTACAGTGGATTCTCCTCCGCTTCCTTAATCAATGAACTCACAATCTTTTCTGTGCCGTCCATTGTTTTAATAGCAAACAGAGATGATTTTTTATATTTTTTAATTTTTTTGTACTGTTTAATAACTTTGTCTATATTATCTAAGTTGATTTGAATATTAAGATCTTTACCAAGTCTTCCCTGATTAGGGTCTCCACCAAATCCTGCACTCATTTTCTTTTCTTTTTTTCTGGTTGTTTATATCCCCAAAGTTTTGGATTAGTTCTACCGTATCCAAAATCAATTTTTTTAACCGCACCTGGTCCATACTTGTCGTAATACATATCAAAAAGATTGACTCGCTTAGGGCAACGTGTCAAATCAATATACTCTTCACCATCAACAACATACCAAATCAAATATGCATCATTAGGAAGTGAAAAATCTTTTGCTTTTTCAATAGTAGTTTTTTCCAAAAGAATTTCGCAACCATATTCTTTGGGCAGAACATCATTAAAAGTTTTATTTTTATCTGCCATTTTTATTTTTTCTCCAGTTGCTACTGTCATGAACGGCCTCCCCATTGAATATCCGGATAAGCTTCTTTGACATTTTCAAAAGATATTTTATATTTGTCCGTAAGATTTTTATCTTTAGTAAGAATTAAAACTTCAGATTCTTTTGGATGAAGACCTTGCAGTAGATTAATGAACATCATTTCTCGGCGAATAGATGTAAGACTATCGTTTCCGCCTTTTATATAATGATATAGGTTCTGCCATTCCTTCCTCAGAGAAGTTTTACCTCTACCATCAAGATCTTGACCGGTTGCGGATTCCCCGCCATATGCTTCCTTCTTTAAATTTTCCGAAAGAGTTCCTGAATATACTGATTGTTCGTCAGCATTTCCATAAGGAACCTCACCTTCAGGAAGTAATGAAATTACACTATCATCAAAATTCCAAATAAAAATTGCTTTTAGTGAATCATGCCCATATGTTTTAAGAACTTCTACCTTCTTTGCATTACTTCGTTGCTTCGAAGCAAGTTCTAAAATCTCAAATACAAAAGGATTTGTGGGAAGAGTTTCGATTGGTTTTTCAGTCGTCGCCCTCTTCGTTTTCGTCGTCGTAGCCATAATAGTCATTTTCAAAGCGTACTGATACTATTTCGTCAGGTATTACCTGCCCATTCTCATCAAAAAACTCTGGATGCAAATATGGAGGTTGCGTCTCTAACAAATGCCTGTAAGTTAACCACCCAATTATACTACCTACCATAAAAAAGAGCAAGGTGAACATTACAGAGAATGTTATTACATATGCTGGTTCCATTTGTTTTCTCCAGAGAGTTTATTTTTTTCTAACATCAAAATTAAATTCTATAAAAAAATGAAACTCTCTACGAAGGAGAGAAATCATTTTACCAAACTTCACTTGAAAAGTCTTTGGTCTTTCAGATTTCTTCCTCCTATTGCGTAGTAATAATTCAACTCCCCGGTTAATTTGGGGTTCTGATTTATTTAGTTTTCTTTTTTCTCCTTCCTGGTCGTTTGTCATGACTGTATTTCCATGCATCTTCAAGAATACCATAAAGGTAATTTCTTATTTTTCTTGCTTGTGGTTTTGGGATATGCCCATAACCCTCACGAAGTTGTTTATGGATTTCATCAGAACCACCTTCAAGATAATCATCTAAGTCCATTACAAGATTACTAATTTCGTTGGCAGTACAACTTTCAATAAACTTTTCAACTTCAACTCTTTTAGTTCCACGAATTTTTAGATAATCATAAAACTTTAAAACAAACTGTCCATTGAAAGCATAATCAATTGCCTTCTCTACATCGTTATAAACTTCGTGAAGAGTACTTTCCATTAAACTAGATTTTGCTCCTTAAGATATTGAACAGTATCTGTACAACCTCCAATATGTTCGTCATTAACAACTACTTGAGGAAAGGTAGAACCTACTCCAAATTCTGAATAAAATTCTTCGCGGGTAAAATCATTATTCAATTTGTAAACTACGTGCTGTAGTTGTGCTAACTCTAGCACTTGTTGAACCTTCGTGCAATATGGACAACCGTCTTTAGAATAAACTGTAAACTTCATAATTCTTATAAAACTGAAAGTTATTTAGCATTAACTGGAACTCGTTGATCTTCTGGAAGTTTTAGTGGTCCAGCATCGGGAAGTTGTTTTTTCCTTGGAGCACAACCATTTTCTTTTGTGGTTGTTGCTGAAATGTTTGTAGTTGGAAGTGCCTTTGGAATTTCAATATCAACAACAGGACCCATCATAAACTTATTTCTTGTAATGGTTCTGTTTTGTGGATCGAGTGAAACCATCATAAGAGCGTCTGTTTCTTCTCCACAATCAACAATCTTTCTTCCTGTTTTATTTTCAATTACAGAGAAATAATCCTCACTGTTGTACTTTTTCATTCTTTGAAGTCTTTTGGTTATTATAGGAGGATTGTGGTTTCCTGTAAAGTCCAGGCCAAGTATCCCTAATAATTTCTGCGAGTTTGTGTGGAGTTTCTGTAGTAATCATCGCCAAGGGGGTAGTTTTTTATTATTGCGTGTTACTAAAAACACAAATATTGATAAACTTATAGTGTAATATATTCCAAGAAAAATTAGAATACTCCCTAACATTCTAATAATCCTGTGTAATGGACAATAGAAACATAAAAATACCGAATGCTATTAAGATTGCGAGTATTGGGAACATAAAAAAAGGAGTTCTTATGAACTCCTCTATTTATTTTATAGTAATTATCACCAATAAATCACCGAGAGAGTGAAGACGACAAACACAATAACTGTGAAACCCATCATACCTACACCTGCCCAGATAATCCAGGGTTCCATAGGTTCGTGTTGAGGTTTATGAGACATTGGTTTCGTACTGCTCAAGATATTTAATCATACTTTCAATAATGTTTACATTATCTCCTAATAGTCCCATAGCCCTGTTACAACTATGGCAAAGAAGACCTCTAACTTTACCAGTATCGTGGCAATGGTCTACAACAAATACATTAGTTCCACCACCCCTTCCAGATTTTCTACCTCCTGGCTCAGTAGTTCCACAAGTAGCACATTTACCTTCCTGATTACTTAAAAGAGTATTATATTCTTCAAGTGTAATACCATAATTATATCGTAGATTTTTATCTCTACCTTTTTCTGGAGTATAATCTTTTTGTTTTGCTTTAATGAAACAAGACTTACATTTCCCGTGATAATAGATTTTATCAGGAAACTCTTTACTCTTGAATTGAGTTGGATAATACTCCAAAAGCGGTTTGGTTTCACCACATACGTTGCAGGTTTTCATAGTTTGATTATTTAACATTAAACTTATTATACCATAAGTTTAACTATTTAGTCAAGTGGTCATAAAAAAGACCTCCCGAAGGAGGTCTCAAAAACTATTAAGTTTTTATCAACCGATTGCGGGAGCAGTAAGAGCAACAGGAGTTGCTTCAACTGATGCAAGGTCAAGAGGGAAGTTGTGTGCATTCTTAAACTTCCCATAACTATCTGGTATTACTACCAGGATTGGACTATATCATCACCATTTCTGGTGTCGGACGCTTATTCCTGTTATTAAGGGAACTATATCCCTCAGGTAGTCTCTGAACCTTTCCAGAGTGTACTCTGGACTTGGCTGCTGATTGCCCACTTGGGGTTTCCAGCAATTCATCCGATTTAAAGAGCGCAAAGCACAACTTGACGCTCGTGCATTACCTCCATGCCCAGTCCAGCTCGGTTCAGCACGTCAGCCCAGGTAGGGATTACACGATTGGAACTATCAACAATAGACTGATTAAAGTTGAAGCCATTCAAATTGAAGGCCATCGTAGAAACACCAAGAGCAGTGAACCAGATGCCTACAACAGGCCAAGCAGCAAGGAAGAAGTGCAGTGAACGTGAGTTATTAAAGGAAGCATATTGGAAAATAAGGCGTCCGAAATAACCGTGAGCAGCAACAATGTTATAAGTCTCTTCTTCTTGACCGAACTTGTAACCATAGTTCTGTGACTCGTTCTCAGTGGTTTCACGAACCAGTGAGGAAGTTACCAGAGAACCGTGCATAGCACTGAACAGAGAACCACCGAAGACACCAGCAACACCAAGCATATGGAATGGGTGCATCAGGATGTTATGTTCTGCCTGGAACACAAGCATATAGTTAAAAGTACCAGAGATACCCAGAGGCATCGCATCAGAGAAAGAACCTTGACCGAAAGGATACACCAGGAATACAGCAGAAGCAGCAGCAACAGGAGCACTGTAAGCAACGCAGATCCAAGGACGCATACCTAGACGGTAAGAAAGTTCCCATTCGCGGCCCATATAAGCATAGATGCCGATGAGGAAGTGGAATACAACAAGTTGGAAAGGACCACCGTTGTAGAGCCATTCATCTAGGGAATTTGCTTCCCAGATTGGATAAAAGTGCAGGCCGATAGAATTAGAACTCGGAATCACTGCGGCCGAAATTATGTTATTTCCATACATTAGAGAACCAGAAACCGGTTCTCTAATCCCGTCGCTTCATCTAGCAAACAACCATATCATTAGACTTAGGTTGTTTCTGTTGACGAATTTGATTTGCTCGTTTTGCGTTTTCTACTCTTCCGCCATTTTCTACCCACTCTTTCCAAGTTTGTAGATGAGAAATACATTCGGTTATTCTTTCTGCTCTTCTTACTCCCATATAAGGAAGTATTTTTTGTAGAATGAATAAAACCTTTTCTTTCTCTCCAACGTGAAGTGTATAAACTTGTTTACCTGTTATAGTTTTCCTTGATGGTGAGAAATAAGACTTATCTAAAAGTTTACTTAACCTTTGGATAATATCTTCATCTACCATAGAAACTTTTATAAAAGGTGCTGGTGGTATTTTAGAAACTTCATAACGGTCTTTGGAACGATTATCTATTCCAAAGTATCCTTCACCCTCTAATAAACCAGCAATCCAAGCAACATCAGTTTCAGTTAAGTTTAACATTTTACTCTTGCGTCTTCTGTATTATTTATACAGCATTAGCAAGAAAAAGTCAACAGTAGATGTGTGGACTATATCTTCACCCTTCATAGAAGGGGCTGG
>Ga0129333_10005896_pt1 | contig 11551 bp, 17 predicted proteins | sample CPB6_08_DNA_FD_94474 | JGI IMG/M metagenome (GOLD analysis project Ga0129333, IMG submission 94474) | Freshwater to marine salinity gradient microbial communities from Chesapeake Bay, USA - CPBay_Sum_0.6_0.8_DNA | ecosystem: Environmental > Aquatic > Marine > Coastal | place: USA: Chesapeake...
CCCGATACAGTCTGCTGGTGATGCGACTGGTCACAAAGTCCACGCATCCATGCAACAGCACGTTGACCAGGATCCATATGAGAGGCAGCTTGCCCAGTAGGACGATGAGCATCACAGTCATGAAGGCACCATAGGCTGCTACATGGCTGACCAACCAGCGCATGCTGGTGCTCTTGTTCTTGGCCATCTGATCTGTTTGAGCAACAAAGTCTGCTACCCAATGTGCAAACAAGATAGCAACTATGGTCCATATGGGCAAGGTCTGCATTATTCTTCCTTCAAGTCTGGAAACTCACGATTGATGACATCGCGCATGATGTTTTCTACCAGTTGGTTCAACGTGATGTCTTGTTCATGAGCCTGGCGCATCAGCTGGAACAGCATGTCGTCAGGTAGATCCAGCGGGATGGATACACGTGTGTCGTATTCCTGACCATCACGTATGGCAGTGGCCTTTTCAATCCAATCCTCTGCTGTTTCCAACTCGGTCCATTTTACATCATCCCAAGCCTGACGATCGTCAACACCTCGTTCCTTGGCCTCTTGTTTGACTGCTTCAGCATAAGCAGGATTGGTCAGGCGATAGGCACGGTCGTTTATGTTGTCACATACCTCAGCACGATACACCTCCTGCGTCTTTGAATCAAAGATGATGCTGGCAGAACAGTGATCGCTAGTACCATCCAGCCAGCGTGCATTGGGCCCGAAGGAGTTCCAGCAATAGGGACTGCCTTCGGTGATGCGATAGTCAATGGCTTCTAAAAATTCTTTCATCGTGATCATGATTGTCTCCTTACGCATCAGCGTCAAACGAATAGTTCCATCGGGCACCACGCCACAGATTCCGTGCAGCATCCACCTTGGTCTGCGTGCCAATGTTCTTGCGGATGGCATCCAATACCAAGGTACGAGGATCCTTGCCGTCAAAACGTGCAAACACGTAAGGCGGAGCGAAAGGATCATTGTCCTTGACAGTTGGCATCCATTGCAATGCATAGCTCTTGCGATCCAAGCCTGCGCTCAGCGCAGATTGGAAATACCGCTCGTAGATATCCACGCTGTTGGCCACACCATCCCAGAACTCCTTTTCAAAGGCTTCCACACGCCGGCGATCTTCGTCCAGCATGAACGGCTTGACGTCGTCCAGCTTTTCGTTCACGATCATGTCGATCACGTTCTTTTCCAGCGTGAGTCCATCCTTGGTCTTGTGGATGCGCAGATACCATTCGCCCTTGACCTTGAGCATCTGCCCATCATCAAAACGTATGATCCATCCTTCCATACCTTCGGTTCCACGAGTTTCGTCAACCAAGCCTTGCATGTTGTAGCTGTTGCCAGCATAAGCACGCACCACTGGTATATGCCAATAGGAACCCAACCCTTGCAGCTTGGAGTAAGGAGTGTATGCTCCAGTCACGTTGTCGCGCATAGCGATCAAGACCAGCTGATCTTCTGGATAGTCTATCACGATGCGCTGCTGACGGCTGCACCATTCAAAGATAGGAGTCACGCCTGCAATGCGACATTCGGCTGCAAACTCCTCATAGCCTCCACGACGACGCACAAAGGCTTCGGCCTGCTGGCTCACGTCCGTGATACCCATCTTGGTACCCCAGCGGATGCCTGCCTCGGTATAAACCGGAGTGATCATGGATCCGTCCAGCTTTTCGAGGATCACGTGAGGCCGACTCAGATCAATCTTTTGGGCAAGAGTCTCATCGCGCTCGTTCACATTGAAGAACTTGTGCAGACGCCGGCTCATGATGCGACCGTCTGGATAGAACAAGAGTCCGCGGCATTCGCGACGGATGGCCATTTCCGGCGTGTCCACATCCGGGAAAGTGTCAGCCATGCATACCATGTAGTTGATCACGGTACCCCAATCACGTCGAGCCACAATGAACTCGTCGCGACCTTCGATGGCAGGCAACACATCTTCTATGCGCTCAATGCGCGGAAATTCATAATCCATCGTGCCCTCCTAGGCATGGTTGGTGATGCTGGCAAACCCTTCTGCTTCGATGGGTGCTTCGTAATTGTCCATCATCATGTCAATCACTCGCTGCGGGATGGCCTTGCCTGTTTCCACAGCACGCTTCATCTGCCTACGGTTCAACTCCTGACTAGGGGGCATGAACACATGGGCATCTACAGTATAACCTGCTGAAATCAGCTTGTCTATCTTGGCACGACGTCCTTTGCGACTCATGTTGGTCTGATCCCACACGATGTTGCGTCCATCCTGGATTGCGGCATCCAAACGAGCTTGCATGTCTCGTTCAGCATTCTTGATCTCAGCTTGGAACACTTCGCCATAGGTCTTCTTCTGATCACGTGCCACACGCTCGACCCATTGATCAGTAGAGATGTGTGCCCACCCTCGATCAATATAAGGCTGCGCCCATGTGCTCTTGCCCGAACCCGGGGGTCCGATCAGGAACAATGCAGTCTTGGTAACTTCCTCGGCTCGCATGATCTTCTCCTATCGTGTGCGCATAGTATAGCTGCTTGATCCCGGGCTGTCAAGCGAATCCAAAAAAAAGCCACCCATCAAAGGGTGGCTTGAAGTTCGGAGATTAGATTTTTATGTTCGAGTTCTTAGACTTCGATACCCAAGGACATAGCCTTGTATGCAAGCGCAACCATCTTGCGGCTGGCATTACCGTGGCGGTACTCGGTAACCTTCACGCCGTTACCAGCGGTGCGCTGGTTAGCGTAAACGGCGTAACCACGCTGGCGGATCGTAGAGATCGTAGCAGTGGGGTTGGCGATGCCAAAACGCTTGGCAATCTGGCTCTCGGTGAGCGTTTCGCCGTTAAGCACGAGCGCCTTGAACAGCTTGCCCTGCTTGGTGTCAAGGTCGAAAGACCTGATTGACTTGGTCTGATGAGTCATCATAAGTTTCCTTTAATCATCGATCAAGGCTCTGCCTCAAATCGTAAGGACATTATGCAACATAATCAGACAAAGCGCAAGAGTCTTGTCAACCGTTTTTCTTGGCAAAGAATCCGGAAATCTTGTCCTGTATGGCCTTGGCCCAAAATGGCTGAGGGAAGTTCCAGCCTACAAACGCACCAACGGCAACCCAAAGTAAAATGTCTAGCATGGTATATGCTCCAATGAAATAGGGCCCTTTCGGGCCCTATTATTTACCGCTCAAACTGATGAATTAACTCAGCTTTTCTGGTTGATGAACTGATTGAGTTCTCCAGCCTTGTCAACAATTTCCTGCATGGTTGGCATGGCAGGAAGGTCAGGCTTTGGTGGAAGTTCGGTCTTGGCGTCCATGGCCACACCACACTTGTGTCCATATTCGCTCATGATCAAGTCTCGCTTGCTGTGCCATTCCTGCTCCAGCATGTCCTTTGCCATCTTAAGCAATTCGAGACGGATTTCGTATCCTGATTGTGCCATTTTCATTCTCCTATTACTGTGTGTCACTCTCTGTGACAACTGTGTGGTGGTTGCTTCTGTTGCCAGGTGCCCCCACCAAAACCCCGAAAGCCTTACGCCGCTAGGCGAGTATCTTCCAATGCAAAGAAATTATCGTTTGCAGTTACTTGTTTTCTTGCGATAACGGTGCTTGCGCCCGGTAACTCCACTTGCCTATTCCACACCTGTCGATCCTAATTCGCCCCCATCAGAAAGAGACTCTAGCTGTGCTAGGTGGTCTTTGCATGCCTGTATCCATTGTCGGACTGTTTCGTTCTCAGTTTCCTGATTGCCAAACATTTCAATGACCCACTTGCAAACCTCTGGGTCCTTGGCATGAAATCCCACTAGCTCTACCATCTAATCTCCTTGTGGTGGAGGCGGCGGGTACCGCCCCCGCGTCCAGTATGCCTTTCAGCTTGCTTCAACGCTACAGATATATTTATACGCGATTCGCACTGAAACGTCAAATACGTTCAGCGCCATTAACCTTTAGTGGGCTCGGGCGGCGATGGCTGAGGATCTGGACTCTTTTCTCCGCAATGGGGACAATCCTGGCCTTCGTAGTTGGTTTCTTCTTTGCCGGTCACCGGGCATTGGTGACGCCATAGTGTTACTGCCATGCTAAATCTCCTTTGGGATATTTATAGGTCAATCATTCCAGTCACTGGCCAACAAGTGACAACGATATGTGTTGCCCATGTTGATCACAGCATGCTCATATTCATACGCCTTGAGTTCCCACACGCGACCGTCGGCGGGAATGTGAACGGTCATCTGACCCTGATTGATATCCTCTTCCTTCTTGGCCAACAGCAAACACGCATCGTTGGTCCACATGGCTATGTGATAACGCTGTCCGCTGTGAGGATCTTTGTGCCAGGAAATGTATTTGCCTGGGCCGCGATTGTGCAATCGAAACTTGCGCAATCCTTTTTCGCTGCGCTTGTTCAATGTTTCGTAGATATGATGCAAGTATCCGCCACGCAGTTCTTTGACGAATTCGGTGTATTCTGATTCTTTGAATTTGGCCGCATAGGTGTAGGGCTGTGCAGCTTCAGAGAAGAATCTATCGCGTCCTTCTTTTTCCGGTCGGTGTACCAGATTGATGTCAAAGTCTTTGCCAACCCAAGTGTTGGCATCCTCATAGAGCACTTGGCTCATGAGGTAACGATATTCTTCCAATATCTTGTCAAGCTCAAAGGTGAGCTCGGTGGGAAAACAAAAGGGTTGGTTATCCATCTTCGCCTATCACATTTCCTCTCTGTGTCTGCAACACGGTCTTGTGTCCCCAGAGTTGTTTGATGTTTATCAGCATATTTAACCACGAGTCACCAAGGTCTCGGCCTTTCCTACGATAGTAGGTTAGAACCAATTTTCTGGTGTTCTTAAGGTCTGCTTCAGTTACTTCGATCTTAGGAGCCCATTCTTCCAATTCATACTGGCCAGCCAGTATGGCCCTGATCTTCTTGTAACCTCCGAAGTCATGTATGTTGCTGATCACATAATCTTCCAGCCTAGCATCGTCAACCAATGAGAACAGCTTCAGCTTGCGCATGAGATGCGGGCTAAGGAATTGCCTGATGAAGCTTTCATCCCTATAATTGGCCACGGCATCCAAACATACTTCTAACCAATCGCGCCCGATCAGATCTGGAAACCATTCACGATCTTCGTCGGTGGGTTCTGTGCAAATGCGTCGTATGTCCTGGAACATCTCAAAACCAAGATAGTAAGGATTCAATCCAGAATAGTAAGGACTGTCAAATGCAGGCTGCCAGAGCACAGACGTGTGAAGCTGCAAGAATTCCAGCATAGCCCCGTCTGTCAACAGTCCTTTTTCATACAACCTGTTCATGATATAGTAGTGGCAGAAGCTGGCCCATCCTTCGTTCATTACCTTGGTCTGATATTGCGGATAGAAGTATTGTGCCGTCTTGCGCACGATACGCAAGAGTTCTCTCTGCCATATCTTGAGAGTAGGGCTGTTCTTCTCGAGGAAGTAGAGTATGTTCTCCTCGGGCTGCTTGGGGAAGCGTTCTTCCTTCTGCTCTTTTTGTTCAGTGTTTACAGGAAGGGTTCGCCAAAGGTCGTTGATGTTCTTTTCGATATAAGCCACACGCTCTTTCTGGCGCTTCTCTTCTTCAGCCAGGCTCAGCTTCCTGGGCCTCTTGTAGCGATCCACACCATTCATCATGAGGCTGTGTGCAGCATCCAGCGTCTGTTCTACTGCCAGTTCTCCATATCTTTCTTCGCATTGTGCAACATAGTTCCTAGCAAATACCAGATAGTCAACGATACCATCTGCATCAGTCCATTGGCGGAATAGATAATTGTTCTTGAAGAAATGATTGTGACCAAACGCAGCATGTGCGATAACCAAGACCTGCGTGCAAGCCGTATTTTCTTCCATGAGATAGTTGATGCAAGGATTTGAGTTGATCACCAGCTCATAGGCCAAACCACGCTTGCCTTTTTGGTACAAGTCGCGCTCTCTGCTGAACTTCTTGCCGAAACTCCAATGCCTATAGAATATAGGCATGCCAACTGAAGCATAGGCATCCAACATCTGTTCACTGGATATGATCTCTATTTGGTTCTTGTATGTGTCCAGGCGCAGTTCTTCCCGGGCTATCTTGGCGCACTCGTCTAGGGCACGCTCCAACAGCTGATAGTTCCACTCTGAACCTTCAAACAATGGGGTCGTCATTTGATCTCCTTGGAAAACACTTTCCTAAAGGTAGGAACGACCTGCTGCGTGTTCTCCATCTTTATGTAGCACAGCTGATCATAAGCTTCGGACATTTCTTTCATTATGGTCCACACATGGGTATCGTGTGTTCCATACATGAACGACTGCTGATGCGGCACATCCTTGACTTCGGCATACACATAGTATTGTACCTTGGGCAGCATTAAGTGCAAGAGATCTTTGACACGATCATTGTCGTGTGTGAAGTTGTCTCCGTCACTGGCTTGCACCACGTATATGTTCCAAGCATCCAAAGGATATCGTTTGTTGATTATGTCATTGACCAATTCCAAACCGGTACTGATGACCGTGCCACCTGATTCTTGACTGTTGAAGAACTCGTCTTCGTCGCACTCCTTGGCATGCTCGGTGTGGCGAACAAACACAATGTCCACCTTCTCGTATTTTCTCTGCAGGAACAGATACAGCAGGAGATAGAATCTCTTGGCTATTTCCTTTTCAGCTTCGCCCATGGATCCTGATACGTCCATGAGGCAGAACATTACCGCTTGTGCATTAGGTATAGGTTTTTGGTCCCAACGACGATATCTTATGTCAATGGGATCAACCCATGGAACCAACTTGCGCTTCTTGAGCATGCTGTCTAACGCAAATCTAGCATCAGCCAACATCTCTGGTGTGGCCCTTGGATTGCGCTCCAACTCCTCGACCAACAGCCTGGCTTTTTCTACTTCTTCTTCTTTGGGACGACCCAATGCCAACCTACGCCCTAGGCTGTTCTTGAGACTGCGTATCATGTCCAATGCGCTAGGAGAACCATTGACCTGATACCCAGCACGCTGCTTTTGGAAAGCCACTGCGGCCTTCTCGCTTTTCTTGATCATGTCCGGGAGTTCAAGATCCTCAAACACTAGGTCAAGATACTCGTCTCTGGTTATGCTGAATCGGAACTCGTCCTGCTCTGGTCCAGTGGTGCTGCCTTGTCGACCACGTCCTCCGCCGCCGCCTCTTGGCTTGTCGATGGTATCACCTACAATGAAACCTTTGTTGCCAGGCAGTATCCTTTCCCATTCTCCAGTGTTACGATCATAGTCAAAATTGGGTTCGTTGATGCCATCGCCCGGGACGACGATTTCCTCGCCGTCCTTGCTCTTGATCTTGCGACTGTTCATGGCCTCCCGGACTTGGTCCCGGAGGTGCTTTTTTACCTTGCGTAGGAAACGCTGGCGGTTTGAAAGGCTCTTGCCGCTAGGGTTCTTCCTGCGATCAATGATCTGATAATCTGCCATGCGATGTCATGAGCTCTTTTGGACACGCATGTACCATTCCACTAGCCTCTTGACCTGCTTGGGCGTGTAACCTTTGCTGACCATGCGATCAACGAAGGCTTCGTGCTTCTTCTGGTCTTCGCTATTGCCTTTGGCAGAGAAACTGATGATAGGCAGCAACTCTTCGGTACTGGCAAACATCTTCTTCTCGATCACTTCGCGCAGCTTCTCGTAGCTGGTCCACTTGACCACACCGCCGGTGTTCTTGGCACGAGCACGCAGCACAAAGTTGACTACTTCGTTACGGAAGTCTTTGGGGTTGGCAATTCCTGCTGGTTTCTCGATCTTCTCCAGTTCCTTGTTCAAGATGTCACGATCAAACAAGTTACCAGTGTCTGGATCCTTGAAGTCAATCTCCTGTATCCAAGCATCTGCATATTCTACATAACGATCAAACAAGTTCTGGCCATAATCTGAATAGCTTTCAAGATAGGCCTTCTGGATTTCATGTCCTATGAACTCGGCGTATTTGGGGCTGAGATATTCTTTGATGAAGTCAATATATTCGTTCTGTTTTTCTTCTTAGTATTGTTCTCTGCGGATAGCATCCTCAAGGATATACATGAGATGAACAGGATCCGCAGACACTTCAGCTGGATCAAAGTTGAATGTCTTTGACAACACCTTGAAAGCAAAGCGTGTGGAGATACCTTCCATGCCTTCGTCTACTCCGGCAGCATCTCTGTATTCCTGCATGCTCTTGGCTTTTGGATCCACATCCTTTACTGCCTCGCCATCATACACACGCATCTTGCTGTAGAGATTTGAATTCTCGTGTTCTCTGAGGCGAGTCAACACGCTGAACTTGGCCAGCATGTCTAGAGTCTGAGGTGCACATGGTGCAGTAGCCAGGCTTGATGTTTCCAACATCTTTTCGTAGATATCAACCTCTTCTGTGATGCGTAGGCAATATGGAACCTTGACCACATAGATACGATCAATAAAGGCTTCGTTGTTCTTGTTGTTCTTGAAGGTCTGCCATTCGGCTTCGTTTGAGTGTGCTAGCACAACACCATTGAATGGGATGGCTGAGATTGCTTCAGTGCCTATGTAGTTTCCTTCTTGCGTGGCAGTCAGCAATGGATGCAGCATCTTGATTGGTGCCTTGAACATCTCAACGAACTCCACGATGCCCTGATTGCCTCGGCACAATGCACCACTGAAGCTATAACTGTCTGGGTCATTTTGACTATAATGTTCCAGCATGCGTATGTTGGTCTTGCCAACCAAGGCTGAGATGTCTTGATTGTTGTCATCTCCGGGTTCGGTCTTGACCACGCCAATCTGTTCCAGCTTGCTGGGCCATACCTTGGCTACTTGGAAGCGGCTGATGTCACCACCATATTCCTTTAGGCGTTTGATTGCCCACGGGCTGGCGATTCCGGAGATGTATCGACGATCAACGCCATACTCGTTTTTGAGAGCGTCTGCATATTTTGCAGGATCAAAAAGATTCAATGGTGTTTCAAACACCGGACTGAGCGTTCCATCTTCTGCTGCCAACACATATATGGGATGTGACTGCACCAGTTCTTTAAGGCGTTCAGCCAAGGACGACTTGCCACCGCCCACAGGGCCCAGTAGATACAGGATCTGCTTACGTTCTTCTAAACCTTGGGCAGCATGCTTGAAATAGCCCACTATGCGCTCAATGGCTTCTTCCATGCCAAAAAAATCTGAAAAGGCCGGATATCTGCGCACGGTACGATTGAGGAATATCCTACTAAGCCTAGGATCCTTGCTGGTATCAATCAGCTCTGGCTCTCCAATGGCTTCTAGCATCCTTTCAGCTGCGGTAGCGTATGCTAGCCTGTCATCCTTGCAAAGATCCAGATATTCATTGAAGCCAATATACTCTACGCTGCGAGCGATCTGCTCGTTCCTGAAACGATCAAAAATGTTTGTCATCACGACTCCTCTGGGGCGGCTTGTCCAAGCCCGGTTGCATTTCACTTATATCTGTATTTAACCCGTTGGTGTTGTCCAACGGGCATTACGATCAAGTCCAGAGACCCCTACGGATCTTGATGAGGCGCATCATCATGTCCTCATCTTCTTTTTCCCATGCTTCTTCCTGCTGGTCAACCAGCTTGTGCAGGCGCCAGTATTCAGCATCTTCTTCTGGGGTCAGCTTCTTGCCGTTGTTCTTGAAGCTCATCCAGCTGTTGCTTTCGCTGCCGGGTTCGTCATATTTTGCATCCATGCTTTCCCAGAACGCACGGAACCCAGTAACGTCCCACGCATCACCGCGCTTGGGCCTGACTTCTTTCCACCATGTGTAGAGTGCAAGTATCTCGTCCGCCTTGACAGCCTGGTGAGTGCGCTGTCCTACCAGTTCGCTGTCTTCGCCTACTTCTTCGGCCTTCCACACTAGCCCCTGCTCCCAGTGCAGATGATCTAGTGCTGCTTCAGGGCAGCGCCATGTGCGTGTGCGGAACCAACCCGTAGCATACCAAGGTGCATGATACTTCTTGCGTTCTTCCCGGTCACTCCAAGCTATGTGGCTCCAAGCCATTTCGATTTCCACATGATTGACCAGTTCGTCAAACATGCAATGCAGCAGCCGTGTTTCGAACTCGTGCCACTTGCCCTTCTCAAGTTTTGATTCTAGGACATGTGTCTTGTCCACCCAGCGATTGACCACATAATACTTGACTTCGTAAATGGGGTCGATCAGCCACTCAGCTGGCTTTTCCAGCCAGTCAGGAAGAGTTTCTGTGAAGAAGTAAGCCACAGGACGTTCAGCTTTGGTCTTGGCATCCCACTTGGCCCAACCTCCCCATTCCAACGCCTCTGGCTTTTCTAGCTTGAATATCTGGAAGCGCAGCCATCTGAAAAAACGCGAACCGGAATAGTATCTACTAGACATCAAACTCTCCTGATAAACTGTAATAAAACATGGCCTGACGTACCTCTGGAAGATACAACAGGTGCCTTAATTTTTCTTGATCCTTCAACAAGCGAGTGAGCTCGTCTATGGATACTGTGACTTCAATCGCGTCAACTTCTTCTGTCATGATGCTGCGGTAGACAGCCTCTGCATTGTCATCATATGGTCGCAACGTAGCATCATAGTATGGCATCTTGTGTTTCTTTAACCGAACCTGTTTACCTATGTGAACACAGGATCTGTTGGCCCACTCTTTCAACAGTTGATAACCACGAGCGTCTGACATCTCATATGCCTTCTGATACATCCAGTTCCGAATCAATATGATTGATTTCTTTCCATCGATGCCATACATAGTTGGCATCTGCATCTTGTCCAGACGGACCTACCAGCTGATACACGCGACCGCTGCGTGTGATGCCTGCCATCTTTTCTTTATCAAACTCAACGATCTCGCTGCTGACCCGACCTTCGCCATTGGTCACATTGTAGCCCACAAAATGTCTGCTGGCACCATCCCAGTAAGGGCTGGTCACTTCCATGATGCGCCATTCGCTCATGGTCACTTCTGGTGCTTGATCAACAGGTGCTGGTTTCCAAAGTGGCATTTTATTCTTCCTTTGCAAAACGCTTCTGGTATTCTTCTTCGTGGTGATCACACAAGGTGCGAATCCAGCCGCCTTGGCGTTGTTTGCCTGGTGTGCCACATTCTTCACAGGTCACTGCTGACATAGCTTCGGCCATACGCACCATGCCGTCGATAATGTCATCGCCACCGTTGTAGTAAAAACGCAAGGTACCAAACTTTTCTTTGACTTGCGAGACTACGACCTGCGGCACTGGTGGCTTTACATCTCTCGTCCCTTTGACTAGAGCTTCTTGGATATACTCATCAGAGCTGAGCCAGCCTTTGTAATATTCGTGCAGCGGTTCTAGATTGCCAGCCAGGCCAGCTTGTATCATTTCATTGTATTTGACATCACGATCGTGTTGTTGCTGCTTCCAGTCAATGTGGCTCTGGATGGAACTGCACAGCATGTCGATGATGTTATACCAGCCATCACCGTGCTCGAAACCCCAGCACATGCAGGTTTCGGTCATAGGTGCATTGCGATCTCTAAAGATTTTGGGATATTTGGCACAAAGGCCTTGATCCAACTCGGTATTCATGATAGATCCTGTGTTGAA
>Ga0129333_10005898_pt1 | contig 11550 bp, 12 predicted proteins | sample CPB6_08_DNA_FD_94474 | JGI IMG/M metagenome (GOLD analysis project Ga0129333, IMG submission 94474) | Freshwater to marine salinity gradient microbial communities from Chesapeake Bay, USA - CPBay_Sum_0.6_0.8_DNA | ecosystem: Environmental > Aquatic > Marine > Coastal | place: USA: Chesapeake...
AACAAAACCTTTCGATTTAAGTAAATTTCGTAAGACTTTAACAAAGAGTATTGATGGACTTGGCGTAGGATTTAATGATCCTACAGACTGGGTAAGCACAGGTAATTACGCTTTAAACTATTTAATTAGTGGCGACTTTAATAAAGGTATTCCGTTAGGTAAAGTCACTGTATTTGCTGGTGAAAGTGGAGCTGGTAAATCATATATATGTTCAGGAAATATTATTAAACATGCACAAGCACAAGGCATATATGTTGTCTTAGTTGACAGTGAAAATGCTTTAGATCAGGCCTGGTTGAATGCATTAGGAGTTGATACTGATGAAAGTAAACTTCTTAAACTTAATATGGCAATGATTGATGATGTCGCAAAAACTATTAACGAATTTATGAAAGAGTATAAGGCTATGCCGGAAGAGTCTAAGCCTAAAGTTTTATTCGTTATAGATAGTCTAGGTATGTTATTAACGCCTACTGATGTGAATCAATTTGAAGCAGGCGATCTAAAAGGTGATATGGGCCGTAAACCTAAAGCACTAACAGCATTAGTGCGTAATTGTGTCAATATGTTTGGTAGCCATAATATTGGTTTAGTTGCTACTAACCATACATATGCTAGCCAAGATATGTTTGACCCAGATGACAAAATCAGTGGCGGTCAAGGTTTTATTTACGCTAGCTCGATTGTGGTAGCAATGCGTAAGTTAAAATTAAAAGTCGATGAAGATGGAAATAAAACTAGTCAAGTACATGGAATTCGTGCTGCTTGTAAAATAATGAAAACTAGATATTCTAAACCTTTTGAAACAATGGAAGTAGAAATTCCATACAAGACAGGCATGAATCCTGATAGTGGGCTAGTAGATTTATTTGAAAAAGAAGGATTATTAGTACAGCAAGGAAATAGGCTCAAATTTGTTGATAGTTCTGGCAAAGAACATCTATTCTATAGAAAAGAGTGGAAAGATGATAAATTACATATGATAATGGAGGACTTCCATAATCATAAGAAATTAATTATAGATCAACCCGAGGAGTCTGTTGAAAATGAATGAAAACCAAATTGCCGATATCTGGATGCTTTTTAAGGAATATGTTGATAAAAAACTTATAGAAGCTGTAGCAGAACGGTATGTAGATCTTTTAGCCGATTTAGGTGTATCAGATAAAGTAATGGAGTCAGCCACTGGAATTGACGATGATTTAGATACTGCTATAGAATATTATCTAGATCAAGGCAATGAGGAAGAGGAGGATTTCGAAGAAGATAACTGGGACTACGAAGACGACGAATGAGTTGGTATTCAAAAATCTCTAAAGACATTGGGTATATTCCAGACGCTGTAGCATATTACGAAACTGAATTACAGGCGGCAAGAAATGATAGCCGTATAACAGGTAATATAGAAAAAGCAGCTGCCAATATGCCCGGTATTGTTGAGCATAGATTTGGGCAACTTCAAGAAATTGAAGCTATACTGGAATATTTACATATTGAGCTAAGACGACTGAAAAGTCGTTTTTTCCGCAAATATCTTGAAAACTACCAACGTGCTTTAAGTAGTAGAGATTGTGAAAAATTTGTAGAAGGAGAGGATGACGTTGTTGATTTTGAAAAAATCATTAACGAATTTGCATTAATTAGGAATAAATGGTTAGGAGTTACAAAAGCACTTGATCAAAAGCAATGGATGCTTACTAATATAGTTAAACTCAGAGTTGCAGGTATGGAAGATGCTACATTGTAAATACGCTGATGAAAATTGTATTAGTAACAGGCGGATTTGATCCTTTACACTGTGGACATTTAAATTATTTTACCGAAGCTCGTAAATTAGGCGATAAACTAATTGTTGGAGTAAACAGTGATGCTTGGCTGACCCGTAAAAAAGGTCAGCCTTTTTTGCCTTGTTGGGAACGTATGGAAATCATACGAAATCTACGAATGGTCGATCAAGTGATCTCTTTTAGAGACGAGGATAATAGTGCTATACAGGCTATAGCAATGGTTAAGCAAATGTATCCACAAAAGCATCAGTTGATCTTTGCGAATGGTGGAGATCGGACCAAAAATAATATACCAGAAATGATATTCGACGATGTAGAGTTTGTTTTTGGAGTAGGCGGCGAAGAAAAGCAAAATTCAAGTAGATTAATTTTAGAAAAATGGCAGCACCCTAAAGTTGAAAGAAGTTGGGGTACTTGGTATGTGCTAGAACAACGTCCAGGTTATAAAATCAAAGAATTGATTATAGATCCTGGAAAAAGACTTAGTATGCAAAAACATAAACATAGAGCAGAGCACTGGTATGTTTTAAAAGGTGAATGCACTATCGAAACTGAGTATCAAGGATCGAATAATATTGTTACAAAAAAACCTAATGAAACTTACTTTATAGGAAAGGAAGTCTGGCATCAAGGACAAAACAATAGTTATGAAACTTGCCATATTTTAGAAGTACAATTTGGCGATAGATGCGAAGAAGAGGACATAGAAAGAAAATGATTAAGATTTTTATTGGATATGACCAAAGAGAAATAGTGGCGTACCATGTTTGTTCCAACAGTATTATTCGCCAATCAACTAACCCTTTGTCTATTAGCCCCTTAGCATTGAATTTGCTTAAAGATTATAATGAATTACATACAGATGGTAGTAATCATTTCATTTACAGCAGATTTTTAGTACCATACTTAATGGATTATAATGGATGGGCTATTTTTATAGACGGTGATATGATATTAAGAGATGATATAACAAAATTATGGAATCTTAAAGATGACCAATATGCTGTTCAAGTTGTAAAACATAATTATAAAACTAAAATGCCTGTAAAATATTTAGGAGCTAAAAATGAGGACTACCCTTGTAAAAATTGGTCGAGCGTGATTCTATGGAACTGTTCTCATATTAAAAATAAAAGCCTCACTCCACAATTTATAGAAAATGCCACTGGAGCTAAATTACACCGTTTTACCTGGTTAGATGAATCGGATATCGGTGAGCTTCCTATAGAATGGAACTGGTTACCAGACGAATTTGGATCTAATGAAGAAGCAAAACTATTACATTTTACCTTAGGATTGCCTAGCTTTTACGAATTTACCGGATCTCCTATGGCCAATGAATGGCACGCAGAAAAAATTCTTACCAATTACTGCGAACAGCCTAAATTAAAATGACTGAATCTGACTTAATTAAAGGGTCAAAAGATTTATTAACTGTAGACTTGAATGATACAAGTAAACCTTTAGTCGTAAGAGGTGTTGCAAGCAGAAAAGCAATAGTTAAGTGTAAAAATCAAAATAGAGATTTTTACTATATGGATACCGGATATTTTGGTAATTTTATAAGTAAGGGAAATCCGTTAGGCAAAAAGTTATATAATAGAATTGTTAAGAATGAATTACAACATACTTTTATAAGGCCAGCTTCAGAAAAACGGTGGCGTAAATTAATTAATGACGATAACAGACTAAAATTTCCTGGGTGGAAAAAAGACGGAAAAAATATTTTATTAGTAGTTCCTAATAATAAATCTTGTAAATTTTATGGTACGGAATTATCTATTTGGTTAGATAATACAATAAATCTTTTAAAAACTTACACTAATAGACCAATTGTTATTAGGAAAAAGCTTGCAAGGTCACATAGGGTATTAGTAGATTCTATCTATGATGCATTAGATAAAGATGTATATGCTACTGTTGTTTATAATAGTATAGCGGCTATTGAATCTATAAATTACGGAATTCCTGCCTTTTATTCTGTTCCCTGTTGTGCAAGTCCGCTAGCTTTAAATGATATTTCTAAAATAGAAAATCCATTTTATCCTGATCAGGACTTGATTTATAAACAGTGCTGTCACTTGGCCCAAAATCAATTTACAGAAGACGAAATAATAAATGGCTTTGCCTGGGAAACATTAAATGAAACTTATAGTAAATGATAGCGAACTCTTAGATTTTTTATACGATTTTTATACTACTGATATGAGATCGTATAAATTTCCTAAAATTGAATTTTCACTTATTGATAGCTATAGAAAAAGAATGAGAGATACAGCACACAAGATTAGGTGTGCTCACGGGTTTAATCCTGAATCAGAGTATAAAAAAATTAAAAAAAAATGTAACAACTATGCAGAGGCTGATGTTTTAAATTGGTTAAGATCAGTTAGAGAAATCATTGATGGTAGAAAATCTGCTTATTATAAATTTTTAAAGAAAAACTTAAATCAGGTTGTTGATAAGATAGGTAAAGATGTTATTTTTAAGTCCTACAGATATCATAAAAAAATAAATTTCGTAAAAACTTTAGGTCTTAAAATAGATAAAACATCACAGTTTATACGACGTAATGAATATCAAAATTTAGCGGAACCGTGTATAATAAGAAATACAAGTCCTTATGATAATATCATACTAGATAAGATAAACTTAAATTTACCTTTTTATTTTATTGACTCAGGCTATACCAATTTTATTGAAACAAATAAAAAATGGCATAGAATAGTTTTAAATGAGATACATTATGAGAAATTTTTTGAAGCTCCTAGTACCAGGTTAGATAGCTTTAAAATGTTTCCTAGACCTTGGCGTAAAGGAGGCCATAAGATATTAGTTATTGAACCTGGACCTTTTCAAGCTAAAATGTTTGGGGTTTCTATTAAACAATGGAAATACAATATTGTTAAAGAAATAAGACAATATAGTGATAAGCCAGTATATTTTCGTCCTAAGGTGAATAAGAAAAAAAGAAAACCTTTATTTTTTAAATTAATGAGCGATGATTATTATTGTATTATAAACATTAACAGTAATGCAGCTATTGAATCAGTATGGGCTGGCATTCCTGCAATAACACTCGGCAAGCATATTTCTAATCCAGTTACTGTTAATTCTATTGATAAAATTAATGATCTTAAAAGACCTAATTTAGCACCTTGGTTAGCCATGCTAAGTTATAGTCAATTTACTCGGGATGAAATACTTTCAGGTTATGCTTTAAAAACAATTAAAAAATATCATGTCTAAAAAAGTTGTTTGTTATCTAGCTGGGATTCCATCTCCTAATAAAAATTTAGAAAAACCTTTAATTTTAGAATACTTCGCCCAAGGTGTAAATTCGTTAGGAGATACAGGAATTTTACATAAAGGATTTGATTTATTAGATTGTGATTTAGCTGTTATTCAAGGGTTTGTTCATGAGCAAGGAAAGTCTTTACCTCACTTGGATCTTAGGAAAAAAGTTATTGAAAAGCAAAAGCAAGATAAAAAAAAGGTATTAATTGCTGATAGCAATCTGTTTTTGTATATAGATAAGGTTAATCCTCATCATTACTTAAGATATAGTTTTGACGGAATATTTCCTACTACTGGATACTATTTTACTAAAAAAATAGATATTAATAGATGGAATAAAATTAAAGAAACAATAGGAATATCTGTCAAACCCTGGAGGAAAAATGGAAACCATATCTTAATCTGCATTCAACGAAATGGTGGTTGGAGTATGAAAGGATTAGATGTTTTAACCTGGCTCGATAAAACTATTAGTGAAATTAGGAAAATAAGCACTCGAACTATTGTAGTTAGACTTCACCCAGGCGATAGTAAAACGAAATTTACAAATATTTATAATAATGTAATGCTTAGTACAAATGACAGTCTTATTAGTGATTTACAAAATGCTTGGGCTACAGTAACTTACAATAGTAGCCCAGGTGTTGCAAGTGCAATAGAAGGAATTCCGGTTTTCGTTTTAGATCCAACTCCAATCAATAGTCAGGCATTTGATATAGCTAACACAGACATAAGTAAAATAGAAGACCCTATTACACCTGATAGACAGCATTGGTTAGAAAAAATAGCAATGAGTCATTGGAATTTTGATGAGTTAAAATCAGGCGAAGCTTGGCGAAACATTAGAGATGAATTATGAAAACTTTAGAGAATGGATGGTATGTTCCATCTGATGACCAAAAAATAACTTTTGTTTTATCAAATGATAAGGTTAAAACCGAACCTAGTTATGAAGGCAAATATAGGCAGCAGATACTTAATAAAATACCTAATCGTAGGACTTTTATTGATGTAGGTGCAAATGTTGGTATATGGAGTTTACCTTTCGTAAATCATTTTGATAAAGTAATAGCCTATGAACCAAGTTTACAAAATTTAGAATGTTTAGAATTAAATGTACCTCCTAGTGTTGACATACGGAAAATAGCATTGGCTGACTTTGAAGGAACAGCAGATTTCCATCAGGCTGGTAAAAATTGCGGGGATGGTAAGTTATGCAGACCTGGAGCGAAAAGCAGCTACCAAGTTAAAGTTACTACTATTGACAAAGAAAATTTTAATAATGTAGATTTAATTAAAATCGATGTACAAGGGTGGGAATTAGATGTGTTAAAAGGGGCAGAGCAAACAATAGCTAGATGCAGACCCTGGATTATATTTGAAGTAAATGACGAGATTGATATATGTTGTTCATACTTAGAAGAAAAAGGATATGAAACATTATATCTTAAAAGTAAGAGACTTTTTTTATATGCTCCTTTAAAAGGGCTAAATGCAGCACGACCTGAAGATTTTGGAAGGTATCTTGGCCCGGGACCCTACGCTCCTAAGTTAGTTCATTAACTCCCAAGCTAGCCCCGAAAGCATTTCCTCATTCGTAAATTGTCTATAGCTCAAATGACAGGCCCAAGCATACCTTTTTTCATTTTCTATGTCTGGAATATCGTGAACATCACTTATTTTATAATTACTAACAGATTTAGTCGCACTTGGTCCGATAGGAATTACAGGAATTCCTTTTAATATACTTTCAACTAAAGCATTACTGCTAAATCCAACCACACAAAAAGTATTATCTGCAATAAAATCAGTGAAAGTATCAAATTTAGTCCTATCCATCCTTAGCACTGGTCGCTCTCTTACTCGTATTGGTCTGTCTGTATATTTTTTAATTTGATTTGTTACATCTTCTATCCAAGTCGGCAAATTTATCTTTAAAGTATAAGCCTTTTTACTATCTGGAGGTACAATAACTACACTTGACCCTCTCCTAAAGTTTTCCAAAACTAGATTTAACTTTTTAAGCCTATCATCCGGTCTGTTTATTATAGGACCCATATCTTGTAAATTATTAATAGATATTCTTTTATATATTTTAGCTTTTATGTTACCAAAGTACCCAGAATCTAAATTAAAATATTTTATATTATGTTTTTCACAATGATCTTGTAAAGTTACCTTATAATTGCCTGCCCAACACATCGGAACAGTAAAATTACTAAAAGCTTCTTCGACAGAGACAAACTTTCCTTTGCCACCTAAAGTAAATGCATCAACTCCATATTTGTCTCTTCCTAAAGTATAAAAATTATACATTATTAGTCCAATATGCTTCGGTTCTATGAACTTTTAAATCAATTTCGTTGCTTTTACCTCTAATTTTACGGGTGCCTTTTAAGTGATCTAGATAAGCACCCCAATCACTATTAATTAAAGGATGACCTTCACCTTGACTATTAAATCTATTGGGTCGAATATCAGATAATCCTGCACTCCAATTCAGTAAATTTAAATTAGGAAATTTTTTCCTAACTTCTTCAAAAACAAAGCTATCATGCCACTCTTCCAGTAAAAAAATACCTTGTTCCGCTTGATCATACATACGCTGAAACTCAGCTAGAAATAGTTTAATAGCATAATGGGATAAATTTAAACTGTAAAGCCCACATTCTGGGTATTTTCCATCTCTGCCTAAATAACAAAGATCTTTTTGTTCAGGAATTAAATGATTTAGTTGATCCATTGCAATAGGACTATGACATATCATATCTGCATCCATCCAAATTAGTATTTCAGCATCGGTCGTAGCTGCACAATGAAAAATACTATAAACTTTATGACTAAATCGTATTGCATCCCACTTAAATCCTTTTCCTGCATCCCTACGCTTACTTCGAATTGGGTCTCTACTTACATCTCCATTAGCTTTGGGCTCATTTTTCCATTTATCTTTAAAGTTTACTATAGCAGGGCTTACTTCGTGAAGGTCAAGCACCTTCAAATTAGGAGCTATCTCAGAAATTTTACAATTTTCAGTATAAACCCAAAGATTGACTTCTTTTGGCCAGTGTGATATAAAGGTCCTTAGGAACTTTTGAGCATATTGACCATAGCCTTTGGCATTAAAAGTAGTAACTACCACAAATTTTGGCATTTTAATCTCAGTAAATAATATATTACTATATATCTTATGAAAATATCACTTTTTACCCAATATGGTGCTCTAAATAGTGTGCCTATCTTCCAGGCCTTTGAAGAAGGTGCCAAAAAATTAGGCTACGAAGTCATCAAAAATGATATTAACGCTGATATCTTGGTCATCTGGTCAGTTTTATGGAATGGTAGAATGAAAAATAACCAAGAAATTTACAATTTCGCCATGAAAAACCAAAAAAACCTTATCATTATAGAAGTGGGAGGATTAATTAGAGGAAAAACTTGGAGAATAGGGTTAGGGCATATTAATAACTTAGCAAAATTTTATAATATTGAAAATTTTGACCTTAACAGACCAAAAAAATTAGGAATTTCACTAAAAAATCGGAAAAATTTAGGTGAAAATATTCTTATCTGCGGCCAACATAGTAAAAGTGAACAATGGATGCAACGACCTAGACCAGAAGTATGGTTAACAACACTGGTAAACAAAATAAAAACCTATACAAATAGAAAAATAGTATTCAGGCCACACCCTCGTGACTATGAATGGTGTCAGTTTTTACCTAATTTAGGCATAGATATAAGAATACCGAAAAAAATTGATAATACTTATGATGATTTTGACCTGTTTTCCGACTTTCAATCTGCCTGGTCTGTGTTTAGCCCATCAAGCAATCCTGGCATACAGGCTGCTATTGAAGGAATACCTGTTTTTACAGATAAAGATAGTCTAGCCTATCCGGTATCTTGTAAAGATTTAAGATTTTTAGAATCACCTATAGAAGAAGATCGTGAAAGCTGGTTAATCAAATTATGCCATTGCGAATATCTAATTGAAGAAATTGAAGAAGGTAAACCACTTGTAAGACTGTTAAGATAACTTGACAATTAAATTAATTTTTAGTATAATATTCAAATGAAGACCGTTGATCAAATCTTATTAGACATACAGCATACCAAATGGGAAAAAAGCGATTTAAGTTTTCCTACTCAAGATAAAAGAATTTTGAATAGTTTTTGTAATCAACTACGAGCGAAAAAGTTTTTAACTGAAAATCAGTCTAAGCTATTACTCAAGATATTTAAAGAGAATAAAGATATACTAAAATTAATTTATAATGAAGATCTTTCGTTTTTAGAAAGCCCTTCTTGGTCGGAAAGATTTAGAGTTATCGAGCAAATTAAAAGAATTTATACAACACCATCTAATACAACTCATTTTTTCGTAGAATTTAGCTTTAATAAACGAATAAAAGAAGTAATAACTCTATTAATTCAAAAAGAAAAAATAGAAGTTCTCACTGTTAGTAATAAAACCTATGGTTTTTTGTTTACCGAGTCTAACATTTATCTTGTTATTAAGTATCTAAAAAGCTTTAAATTTGAAATCTCACAAAATTTGCTGAATTTTTATAATGAAATTGACTCTATAAAAAAAGAGATTAAGAATCTTGATTCCACCTTTTTAACTGATAATCCAAAAATACACAACTGCTTACTTGATGAAATTGGACCTGACTGGCAAGAAAATCATTTACTTGTGATGGATCGTAAAATTAGGTATGCATATCAATATTTTTATAATTTTCCAAAAAAAACATTAGCTACTGATATTGCACAACGAAAGAAACCTAGGGTATGGATAGATAATAATAAAAATGGTTTTAATGACATTATTCAGTCTTTGATAGATTTAAAAAGGTTCCCAGTATTATTCATTTTAGATGGACATAATGTATTAGCATCGTTAGAAAACCTATTTAAAATACACTCAACATTAAATATACATCAGAAAGCTTGTAATGTTTACTTTAGGCTCGACAGTAAGTCTGGTGACAATTTTAACAAGTATATTTCTGAACATAAACTAAATTTAAAATTAGATAAATTTAGTGACTCGGCAATTATTGACAACGGAAAATTACCTAAATTTTTCCTTAATTCTATGTGGTATCCAAAAAGCGTAATAAGTTTTACTAATAATTTTAATAATAACAAAGGAACCGTATGGTGCGATCAAGTAGATCTAATAATCTATTACACTGATCGACAACCAATAATGGCAGACCATTATGAAATCTTGTAAATTAATAATAAAGGACGAGGTCAACCTTAAACTAGAAGGTTTACCGGTAGAAATTCGTCGTAAATTAAGTAATACTTTTAAGTATGTAGATCCTACTGCTCGTTATCGTCCTGCTTATAAATTAGGAAGATGGGATGGATCAATTAGTTTATTTGGACTAGGCGGTAATGGATACATTCATCAATTACCTAAGATATTAGAGGTACTAGAAAACAATGGTGTAGAGGTAGAAGAAGTTGTAGATAATAGAAATTTGCATAACTTTGTATTTCCAACAGTTTCGGAAAACTTTTGGGGAGATAAATGTTGGCCTAAGGGTCACCGATTTGAAGGGCAACCTATTACACTTAGAGAAGATCAAGTCGAAGTAGTAAATAAATTCTTAGAAAATCCTCAATGTTTACAAGAGATTGCAACAGGTTTTGGCAAAACAATTACTACAGCAACATTAAGCAAAATTTGTGAACCATATGGAAGAACTATAACAATTGTTCCAAACAAAAGTTTAGTTGAGCAAACAGAAGAGGATTTTATTAATTGCGAATTAGACGTCGGTGTATACTACGGTGACCGTAAAGAACTAGGTCGTACACATACAATTTGTACTTGGCAAAGTCTTAATATATTAGATAAGAAAAGTAAAGAACAAGTAGAAGAAATTATAACATTAGCAGAATTCTTGGATGGTGTAACAGCAGTAATTGTGGATGAGGTTCATATGGCCAAAGCTACAGTATTAAAGAATTTACTAACTCAAAATTTATGCAATGCTCCAATTCGGTGGGGATTAACAGGAACTATTCCTAAAGAGGATTTTGAAAATCAAGCTATATTTGCAAGTATTGGACCGGTAGTGCATAGAGTGTCTGCCTATGAATTGCAGGAAGCCGGAGTACTAAGTAACTGTCACGTTAATGTTGTACAATTAATAGACTTACCCGAATTTAAAAGCTATGCTGAAGAATTGAAATATTTGGTAACAAATAAAGACAGAATGACGTATATCTCTAACTTAGTAAAATCGATAAGTGAGACAGGAAATACTTTAGTTTTAGTAAACAGAATAGATACCGGAAAATTAATCACAGAAAAAATTATAGATAGTGTTTTTATTTCAGGTGAAGTAAAGACTAAAGATCGTAAAGAGGAATATGACGAAATTCAAACTGCTGATAACAAGATTATTGTGGCGACTTATGGTGTGGCCGCTGTGGGTATTAA
>Ga0129333_10005899_pt1 | contig 11550 bp, 19 predicted proteins | sample CPB6_08_DNA_FD_94474 | JGI IMG/M metagenome (GOLD analysis project Ga0129333, IMG submission 94474) | Freshwater to marine salinity gradient microbial communities from Chesapeake Bay, USA - CPBay_Sum_0.6_0.8_DNA | ecosystem: Environmental > Aquatic > Marine > Coastal | place: USA: Chesapeake...
ACTGTCCTCTCCGTGGTCTCCAGAATACAACCTATCAATGTGATACATTATATCAGCAATTTTGTGAATATAATGGACTTGTTTTTCTAGATACTCAATTACTTCTGGTGAATATTTTGGGTAATACTCTTCACCATAAGTCCTATTTTCATTTCTGGGTTTACCGTTGCGTTCAATCTCTTCTTCCAAGTCTCTAGCAAACTGGGATACCTGAAAATAGCAGTAGTCTCCAAAGTGTCCGCCGCTCATTTTACTTCCTCCAACTCATCAACACTCATCCATTTTAAGGCAATCAGTATCTTCTGTTGATTCTTCTAAGTGATTCCACCTCCATGTACGACTCAAAACATCAATATCAAATCCAAATTTATATGCCCAGAAGAGAACACTTAATCCACAACCATTACCAGAACTGATTTGAATATAGGGCCAACTAGGATACTCACACCAACTCACAGAAAATTGAAGCAAACTCCTAGGACCAAGATTAACAATTTGGACATAAACTTCGTGCCCAAAATCATAACGATGTTTTAATTGAATTAAATTCATACTCCTTCCTCCAAATTTGTCAGTTGTTCTTCAGTCAATACAGTGCCCATTGGACCTTTTACAAGTCGGGCAATCTCTTCATCACGCACTTTCCACTCCTGAAACTTATCTTCAAGATCTTCATCCATCGTCAGTTCATACTCTTTGCAGACTTTACGTTGTTCTTTTTCGTCCACATAATCATTAAAGACCAAAGACATTGCACCACTACGAATACTTACAGGAGACATACCAACACAGAGCAGGAATTTCTCAAACAGTTTGAAATACTGTTTTGTGTTCAGATCTGCAGCAGGAGCAGTGATCAGATAGTGTTCTTCTGGAATGAAGTCATCATCAGAGAACGAAGAATTATAACTGGGTGTCCAGGTTGCATCAAATTGCAATCGAACTTCAGCTTCGTAAGTCATAGTGAAGGTGTTTCAATACAGACATTATAAAACCTCTTGACTGGAAAAGTCAAGAGGCAGTGGACGACTTTTAAATTGGATCAGAAGGATAAGATTTCTCTACATATTCGCTTGCAACTTTGTTGATTATCATCACATTCAATCATGCAATTGAAATAATCATTCATCAGTTCATGTTGATCAATGAATTCATTTACAGATGGTTCAAGTTGTTTCCAAGCAGCCAGTTGATTGTAAGAAATTAAGTTGTGCATAATAACCTCCATGCACAAAGAACATCATAACGAAGTTGGTTTTAGGTTCATAGTGCTCTCACTCAATTATTGTATCACTATCTAGGCGTTTTGTGTTGATATCTTAACAAAAATTTATGCCTATGAACTTATACCTACAGACTTCTTGCTTTGATGAAGCATATGTTCCAGTTGATTAACTTGCTCAAATTCTTTAAAAGCTGCCTCAGACCGGTCTGACAGAATATCAAGAATATCTGCCATAATGATCTGATTATCTACATAATCATCCAAATATTTGTCAAGTGCTTCTTTGAGATACCGATATCGGTGCCATTCAGAAGAATAAGGTTTGTAGTTCATGATCTAAACGTATATGCTGCGTATTATAGATGATTTTTCAGGTGTTGTCAATATCCAAACATTTCTCAAACTTATCTCTCAACTCATTCAACTTAATCTGGTGCTGAAACTCCATAATGTGATCTTTTATCTCTTTCTCCTCTTCAGTGAACTCCATACGATATTTGAATTTAATATCAACAAGACGTACCATTTCCATATAGAACTCGGTGCCTTTGTGAATAAATTCTTCGTAGGTCAATCTCTAGTTCTCCAATCAGTTTCATCATCATCACGCTTAAACCAATCGTGGAGTTCATCAGGACTGTCAAAACCTCTTCTACCAAATCTTTCGTGTCCAGTTCCCCCAATATCTAATTGATTGAGGAAGTTATCCATATCATCCATATCAGGATTCTCTGCTCTTCTTCTTGCCTGACGAAGCATTGTGGCAGCAGAACGATTTGCTTTCGCAAGTTTCTCTGCCCAGATCATTTCATTGAGTTCAACTGTCTCACGATTTACAATCTTATTACAAATACCTTCCAACCTTAATCTATATTGTGTAGAAAGCATAAGTTTTACCAGATATAGGTTTATTTATTTTTAGATTCTAACTCCTTCATCAACTCTTTTGCAAGTTTATTTGAGCGTTTCCACATTGAATATCTTGCCCACGGTGTTTTTGGATTATGAATCAACCACCACTGAAAGATCAAATATTTGTTCTTGACAATTCTTGTGACATAATAAAAAGCAGCTGCAATACTTTCATCTGTTGCAATGAAATATGCAATCACTGCAAAAATAATAAATGAAGCATAATAAGTCATCGTCTTAAAGTCTTCAGATAGTCTAATACATGTTCACGAATATACATTAACTCGTGAAAACACTCCTGATTATGAGCACATTGTCTCAATTCCGAATCTGGTTTATGAACACTCTCAATGAACAAATCCAATCCACGATTCCACTTCTCATTTTCCATCGTTTTTAATTGTTACAGGACAACTTGGAATAGTATCACGAAGCATTTCAATTAACTCTGTCTTCGCTGTTTCATTAAGTAGAGGATTTGTTTGAATTCTTTGAATCAAAGACAATGCTTGTTTGCAAGAGATTATAGTTGTGAGAAATAGAGCAACCATCGCTCTCTCCTATTCTGTACTATTTAATCAAGTCATTTTTCATAATAATCAGTTTGCCAAGAATTATGCCATAATAAGTTTGCGTGGCAGTATCACCTTCACATCTTTTGATTTCAAGTTTTGTGAGATGAATAAGACTTTTAATTTCTTCTTCGTTTAAGTTCCAATCAGTTAGATTGTGTTCAGTAACTTTCATCAATCCCAGCTCACATTTTGCAGAAGAAATCCTGGCATGACCAAAGACCAAGCACCCTGCTCACCAGTTCCAGCAACTTTATATTGCCACTTGTAGGCAAACTTATTATGACTATCCCAAGTCATAAAACCTTTTTCTTTATCAAACCAGGATTTGATCGTCAGACCAAACCGATTGGAATAGATGTTACGAGTTCGCAGTGCTCCACCAGTCTCACGGGTTTCAACTACTTTACAGGTATCAAACTGAGTTTGAAGTCCGGAATCCAATGCACAAGCAGTTTCATACACAAATGGACGATAGACTTTTGGTTTTGCTGGTACAGTCTGTGCAAATACAGGAGAAGTCAGTAGAATCGTAGCAAGAGTGAGTAGAGTTTTCATCGTTCAAGTTTCCAGTGTTCGTTTCCGTTCTTTTGAATCCAAAAACAGTATTGACGGTTAATTGAAACCAAAAAGAACTTATCAGTAGTTTCTTGTTCAATTTCACATGTATGCAATGATTGCATGATGTTAACAAACCTATTCTTTGCTTTTGAACTCAGTGGAGTTACAGATACAAATTGTTTCTTGGTCTTTGGAGCTTTTATAGAGTTCATTGTTTTTCAACCTCCACAAAGGTTATTATAGTGAGTTTTAAGAGTTTGTCAAGCGGTTAGGAAATGCATAGATGAAATCATTGATTCCTAGGTATTCGTTGTAAAGTTGTTCTTCGATCTGATGTGCTTCAACTTCCCATGGTTGATCAGAATAGTCCGTCTCCGTGTGGTCTATGCCTCTCCAGAGGCGTTTGCCGTGCTTGTCCTTAAGATTACCCATGACGTGTTGATAAACGTGCCAGAGTTCGTGAAACAGCGTCTGGAGGTATTGATCAGAGTTCATTTGATTGTGAAGTTCAATCTCAAACTCTCTTGGACGATGATTACAATCAAGCACTGAACAGTAACCATAAACACCCTCTCGTGCTAGTCCACGATGATTGATGTTAATTTCAAGTTTGTAACGTGGTAGATACTTTTGAATAAACCATTCCACAGCATCAGCACAGCGTCGCTTGCTGTAATTATAACCACTGGTGTATAATGTAAGCATCAGAATACGGAAATCAAAATTGCTTTGGCAACTTGTGTGGACCAATGAGTGAACCACAAAAAACTACTCACAAAAATTAGTCGGTCCAGATTGGAATACATTGGTTTCCTGTGTCTGGACTGACTATAGGACGTTTTGGTGGTCTTTTGGACTATTAGTGGACAGTTTTAAAAGTGTCTACTTGAGTTTATCTTCCAGTGCTTCCAGTCTGGTTCTGAGGTCTTGATTTTCTTGTCTGACTTCTGTAAGTTCAGCATCAAGTTCTTGAATTGCTTTAATCAGAATAGGAATAAAGTTGGTCTTATAAATTCCAAGACTATCAGGTGCATTATCATCAACCAAGCGGAGATAATCAGCGTTGTATTCCTCTTGGACTGCTTGAACCTCTTGTGCAATTAAACCTGCCTCTTCTTTACCCTGTGGTGGTAACTTCTTCTTCTCTTCGTCACGGAAGTTCCATTCAAACTTAACAGGTCTCAGTTTTCCTAGGAAGTCTTTACCCTGTGGTAGGTTCTGGATATTAATCTTATCTCTACCGTCTGAAGTGTTACCCCAAGAACTGAAAGCGCCGGAATAACAAGCAGCAGTTGCATTACCAGAGGAGATAACAACTTGGTTGCTGCTGGTTGCTACTGGAACGTTATATGGTCCAATTACAACGTTACAAGAACCAATGGTATTATTGCATCCTGCATAAGAACCGATGAAAGTATTACGAGTTCCAGTGGTAGTTGCTCTTCCAGCACCAATACCCATAAAGTTATTATAAGAACCGGTAGTGTTGCAAACGCCAGCATTAACACCAAAGAATTGATTATAAACTCCACTGGTGTTACGAAGTCCAGCATTTGTACCCATAAACTGGTTGTGTCTTCCAGAAGTATTGTAAGCTCCGGCAAATCTTCCAATATAGTTGTTATCAGCTCCTATGGTGTTGCAACAACCAGCACACTGTCCTATAAAGTTATTGTTGGATCCTGTGGTGTTATTAGTACCTGCCTGAAATCCAAAAAAGCTATTAAAATTGCCAGTAGTATTAGAACGTCCAGAATCTACACCTAAGAAAACATTAGAACATCCAAATGTATTAGCACATCCTGCAGCATCACCTATGAAAATATTCCAACGACCACCAGTATTACATTGTCCTGCTCGACGACCTATAAAAGTATTATCGATACCTGTGGTATTAGAAAGTCCTGCAGCGCAACCAAAGAAGTTATTGTAACATCCAAAAGTATTAGAATATCCAGCACACTGCCCTATAAAGTTGTTATTGGTTCCTGTGGTGTTTTTAAATCCAGCGGAGCAACCAAAGAAGTTGTTATTAGATCCTGTGGTATTACAAAAACCTGCTTGATATCCACCAAAGAAGTTATGAATTCCAAAACTATTAGTGTATCCAGCAAAGGTACCTATGAAGTTGTTGTTGGACCCTGTGGTGTTCTGCGCTCCAGTACAGCGACCAAAGAAGTTATTATATTTTCCTGTGGTATTACTAACTCCTGCATAATACCCAAATATAACATTATGACTTCCTGTGGTATTAGAACACCCTGCGCGATATCCACCAAAGAAGTTATCAGTTCCAATGGTATTAGAGCATCCTGCACGACGACCAATGAAAGTATTGGAGCATCCAGTAGTGTTTTTCTGCCCTGCAAGAGGACCAAAGAAGTTATTATTTACACCGGTGGTATTGCAGCATCCTGCAGTTTGTCCAAAGAAGTTGTTATAATTTCCTGTGGTGTTATTAAGTCCTGCATAACGACCAAAGAAGTTATTGCTAATACCTGTGGTGTTTGAGTATCCTGCACATCTTCCTATAAAGTTATTGTCGTTTCCTGCGGTGTTTGCGTATCCTGCACATACTCCTATAAAAGTATTGTAGTTTCCTGTGGTGTTATTATAACCTGCGTAACGACCAAAGATATTATTGTGACTTCCAGTAGTGTTAGATCTTCCTGAACACTCTCCCATAAAGTTATTATGAGATCCTGTAGTGTTTCCTCTACCTGCATAAAAACCAAAGAAATTGTTGTTAGATCCGGTTGTATTAAAACGTCCAGGGCTAAGACCAAAGAAATTATTTTGACATCCAAAGGTGTTGCAAAGTCCTGCGGCACGACCAATGAAATTATTATCATTTCCTGTGGTATTACGACATCCAGCACGATCACCAATAAAGTTATTCCAACAACCAAAAGTATTATAATATCCAGCACAGTTGCCTATAAAGTTATTAAGACTTCCGGTAGTGTTGCAACGTCCTGCACGTAAACCAAAGAAGTTATTATAACATCCTGTTGTATTGCAACGTCCCGCTTCACGGTTAAAGAAATTATTATAAGAACCAAAAGTATTTGCTTGACCTGCATATAGACCAACAAATAAGTTTGAATTTCCAGTAGTATTAGAACATCCAGCAAGAGCACCAATAAATTGATTATTATTTCCAAAAGTATTAGAACGTCCAGTACACTGTCCTATAAAGTTGTTGTTGGATCCTGTGGTGTTTGCTTGACCAGCATAATGCCCAAAGAAGTTATTATTAGATCCAGTTGTGTTTAACTGACCTGCTCTTCTACCAAAAAAGTTATTATAATTACCAGTAGTGTTGTATCTACCAGCACTCCATCCTATAAAATTATTATTAGAACCACCAGACGCACATCTTGCTGCATATGCCCCTAAAATGTTGTTATAACATCCACTAAAAGATACGCAAGATACAACTTGACAACCTATAAAAATATTAGAAAAACCAGTGGTGTTAGAACGTCCTACCTGATAACCAATCGCAACGTTTCCAGCACCAGTTGTATTGCTATTCAGTGCTTGATAACCAAATACTGTATTCGTTGTTACATTTCCAGGTCCCTTTCCGATTGTTTGAGTAAATGCATCGTTCGCTGTTGATGCAATACCAACATTAACAGTTGATGTAGAGTAAAGACTTGTGGAAAATCCCGCAAGTGTGGCTGTTCTTGAAGGCATTTTATTACTACTTTTTTACTTATTTATCTGTTTCTTTAATTCTTCTATTTGTTTCTGTTGTTCTTTAACTGCTTCAATCAACAATCCAATCAATCCGTTATAATTCAGTGATTTATAACCAGTTGAATTATTGCGGATAATTTCTGGTAAAACTTTCTCCACATCTTGTGCAATCACACCTGCAGAAGATTGTTGAGTATCAATCCAATCAAATGATACTCCATTGAGTTGCATCACTTTTTCCAGTGGATTATCAATGACTTTAATGTTCTGTTTGAGGTTAGCATCAGATGTGGAGTTAAAGTCAGTTGCTGTTGTAACTCCAGTGACAATAATACCATTGCGATTAATATTTAAAACAGAAGAACCAAGAGATACAAATGTTTGTTGTCCTGTTCCTGGTGAGAACAAACCAGTGGACGTATCATTCTGGAAATACAAACTTGGATTGGTTGCCGTTTGACTGGATAATCCAATGGTAGAGATCATTGTGGTGACAATACCAATATTAAATGGTGCTGCATCAACCCATTGTGAACTATCACCATCATTATAATAGATAAAGATCCGTCCATAGTTGGAGTTGTACCACAGACTTCCTGAAACAGGAGATGATGGTGCTGCAGTGCTAATTGAGACAGTAACTAATTTGGAACCATCACCATAATATGTCAGAATACCTGATGTTGCAGTGACAATACCAGAGGAAACTTGGAAGATGCCAATTGTACCAATGCCAGAATAATTTAAATTTGTACCTTGAGCATTGGTAATACTGCCAGTTACAAAACTTCCAGTTGTACCACTTAATGTTGTAATGGTTGCAACACCAGCATTTACTTGTCCAAAGAATGTGGTTGCTGTGACGACACCAGTATATCTACCATCACCAACAACAGAAAGTTTTGACGTTGGTAGTGTGCTTCCAATTCCAACATTACCCTCAGTAAAATATGTGTTATATGTATTTGTTCCTATTCCAGTGACCCACGGATTAACCGCAAAAACCGTGGTTCCTAATCCTACATTTTTTGATGCAAATAATCTACCATCAAATGTATTGAGGGCTAATTCGCCCAATGGCAACTGGTCACCTGTTGGAATTTTACCGGCAACAGCCGACCTTTTAATCTGAATTATTGGATTAGCCATTCAACTCCATTAATGGTATCAACCGTAGAACTCAGTATATACTGAGCGTTAGAGATATTTATTTAAGAGAACTCTTCTTCTTTTGTATTTCTTTTAGGTTTCTTCAACTGCTCTTGAAGAGATTCAACAGTTTTATTCAGTTGCTCTATTTGAGTTTCTAATACAATGTTAGTATTATATAATTCAAATGCTTTTTGTTGATATTTTGCAAGCACTGCTTTTAGGTCATCTTCAGTCATAAAAAAAGAGGAGATTAAACTCCTCTTATTTAGATTATGTTATGAAGACTCAAAATGTCCCAGCGTCAATGGTAATATTCTCTAATGTTCTAACACCACCAGCACAGTTAATAACTTGTGATTGTCCTGCACAATCATTAACCCACAGAGATCCGATTTCTAATCCTGCATAGGTTGTAAATGTAATTTGTGGGCTGGCATTATCGGTTCCACCACCGTCACTAACGACAGAACCTAACTTAAATCTTGTATCACCCTGTTCCCAAATCAGTGCAGATTTCTTAGCAGAACCATCATAGTAGTTAAACAGAACACCTAAGTCCCAAGTGGTTGTGGATGATGGAGCAGATCCATCAACAACACCTAACTCAATGGTTCTGTCTTCTACTGTCATTGAGGCAGTATTGACCTGAGTTGTAGAACCATTAACATACAGGTTTCCAGAAACCGTTAGGTTCTGTGATGCAGTAATGTTACCTGAGGTATCAATTGTTGCTGCCTGAGTACCATTGCTGTGTTGAACTGTTGCAGTCTTAATGGTAGGAGCACTTACAGCAGTTCCAACAACAACAGTTGCAGGAAGAGAAACAGTTACCGTCTGACCAGAAACTGCAGTATTAACCTGACTTGCAGTTCCAGAAATTGTCAGAGTTTGTGATGTGTTAACAGTGCTTGGACCACCACTGTCAGCATTTAATCCAAGTGTTAAGTCTACGTTTGCAACTTGAGTTCCAACGTAATCAATCACTGCTGATGAAGTTGGAACAGAAGAAGTTGATGAACCAGTGGATACTGATGCAGAGAATTGAGTAACTCCTACACCAGTTCCAATTGTGGTAATGCCAGTAATTCTAACATTGTTTCCAAATGTGGCATCACGTCCCGCAAGAGTGATTGCATCATTACTATCTGATGAACTACGAATGCTATTGACAATTGCCTTTGCTTGGAAAGATACATCACCATTTGAATACAGATATAAAGCATTGGAACCACCACCTGCTTTAATATAAGAGTTAACTTCTGCAGCATTACCTACACTTAAAGCACCTCTTGTCTTAACAGAACCATCAGATGGATTAACAGATAAACCTGCACCAACTCTGATTGTTTCTGAAGTCTGACCTGCAAGAGTATCAACAAATGTTACAAAATAGTCTGCATTTGTTGTGGTTCCTGTCGTGTCAACCAATGTTGCACGAGTTGCAGTAGTTGCAGTACCAGTGATTGTACCTTGAACTTCTACATTATTAGTAAATAATGCATTTTGAGTGGTAAAAGTGTTTGTGCCTGGATTGTAGTAAATACCATCATCGGTATAAACAGTTTCATTGGTTGCAGAACCATTGTTTGCATCAACAAAAGTAATATGATATGTTGCGTTTGTATCACTTGCAGTTTGTGTCTTAACTTGATCTGCTGATGATGCATTACCACTAAATGTGGTTGCAGTTACAACACCAGCAAAGTTACCATTTCTCCACTGTCTTGCACCATCTCCTAAATCATAGGTGTTAGAAGTATTTGGATATAAACCTGAGATAAACTCACCACCAACATTAATGTCATCTCCTGTGCTGTCACCAAGATTAATTGTACCGCCCTTGAATGTAGCAACTCCTACAAATTCACTGTATCCCTGAACATTCAGGTTTCCGCCAACAGTTAAGTTTTTATTAATTCCTACGCCACCATCAATCTGAACTGCACCAGTATCAGCATTACCTAATGTATTATCTGTACCGTCTGTAAATGTAACAATACCAGAGAATGAATTTAACGATACTTGTGCCCAAGACAGTGTTCCATCTGCTGCTGTCTTCAGGAAGTAATCTGCAGTTGGAGTTGCAGGAAATGTATAAGTGGTAATACCTGAGAGGTTGTCTGGACCTTTCAGAGTAATGTATTGCGTTCCGTTTGTTGTACCTTCAACAAAGTTGACACCACTTCCCGTAGATGCAGTACTATTCTTCCAAAAGCGGTGCGAACCGATGATTTTATTATTTGCTGTAGAGGAGTCAATACCAACATACAGATCATAACTATCTGTAGTAAAACCAGGTTCACCTGCCTGAAGACCAGGAAGATTAGCAAGAAGACCTCTCTTAAATTGAATTACGGGAGCTGTCATCTTCTTTATACACTCTTTTTTTTATTATTTATTGATTTTAAAAAGACCCTCCATCCACATCAACTTTATTATCCAAATCAACATCTAATGTATTAATAAAGTCTGCTGGCAATCCGCCTGGAACAGCATTTGAAAGAACATTATCTGGATTTAACGTAACATATGTTTGAGTTGCTGCATCATATGTTAATATAAATCCATTTTCAACTCCTGTAACATTTACGTCGCTGAGGTCTTGAAGTCTAGCCACTTCTACTCCTGTGTTAACTTGTAAATTTGGTGTTGATTTTAATTTTACACTAAAACTATTTGATGAAACTGAAACTTTGTATGTCATACAGATACCGTATCTTTGACAATTGCAGTACCCTCAAAAATTTTAGTAATTTTTCCAGTTAATGAATTTGTTAAAATCACATCATAATAATTTCTACCTGCGGTTAAATCTGAAGTAACCGTTGCTGCCATAGAAACTTTAATTTCTCCGGTAGCAACGGTTATTGTCGTTGTAAATGATTTAGATGATGTGGCAGTTGGATGTTTACGAATTTTTGCAGTCGCTGCTTGATTTGATAACGAATAAACAGAATCATCTGAATTTGTAACATTATAAATGGCTTCAAAAGTTGTGCCTTTTTCAATTACAATATTAACCGCAGGTACTGCCATCGGATTGAGGTATTTTTAAGTATTTATCAATCCTCAGCGTGTTCAGCAATGAATGCTTTACCAGCTTCAATTGCTTCCTCTACATCAGACAGGTCATCATCAGCACCAGAAATGTGCTCATTACCCATCTGAAGTTCCAGGTGTGCTACGTTTCTGCCAACAGCATCGATGACTTCCTTGGTGACTTCTTCTTTTTCCATTTCGCTGGTGATTACCCAAACGCTATCACGCATTGCGGAAATAGCGCCAGCAATTTCTTCAGCAGTAGGAACTTTGTTTTCTTCAGGCATTGTTTTAACTCCTTTTTTCTTTAATATTTATAAATTATCCACCAATAATATCGGTGGTTTCTTCCTCTTCAGTTACCTCATCAAGAACTTCAACAAC
>Ga0129333_10005900_pt1 | contig 11548 bp, 6 predicted proteins | sample CPB6_08_DNA_FD_94474 | JGI IMG/M metagenome (GOLD analysis project Ga0129333, IMG submission 94474) | Freshwater to marine salinity gradient microbial communities from Chesapeake Bay, USA - CPBay_Sum_0.6_0.8_DNA | ecosystem: Environmental > Aquatic > Marine > Coastal | place: USA: Chesapeake Bay...
AAAGTCTGACTGGCCCCTCTACGACGACGAGCGCGGTCGGCTGGATCGTAATGCCGTTCTGACGGCTTCCGAGAACCTGCGCTGCCTGCGCGAGTTGAAGTTTGCCAAGTCCGAGTCGCGGCAAGACGGCAAGTGGGGCATGGCGCAGCGCGGTCACGCTGTCGAGGCATGGGTGGTCGAGCAGATCACGGCATCGCTGGGTCTTGGTGAAGCTGTCGTGCTGGAAGGCGAGAACCAGCGGTCGTTCCTCTGCGACGAGGCAGGGCTGTCGGGGACGCCAGACGGGCTGTTCTCCAAGGACGGTATCCTGACGCTGCTGGAGTTTAAGTCAGCCGACCCGCGCACCAATCTGGAAGGCATGACTGCACCAAAGCCGCAGCACTTGGCGCAAGTGCAGCAAAACATGTGGCTGATGAACCTGCACGGCTTGGACGTTGACCAAGCTGTCGTCCTCTACGTTGACGCCTCTGACTTTCAGCGGATGCGGCAATTCGATGTGGTCTACGACGGCGGCGCAACTGCGCGGCGCTCTGAAATCCGCGCTGGGCTGCTGTTCGACGCCGCCAATCCTGCTGAATTGCCAGCCGAGGGGCTGACCAACAACGGCTGCACCTACTGCCAATTCAAAGAGGAGTGCAGCGCGATCCAAGTGGCGGCTGGTGAGCGGCGCAAGGAACTGAAGCCGGAAATGCCCGCCTTCGCTCCGCGTGGCATCACCGAGTCAGTCAGGGAATACGGCTCCATCAAGGAGCAGATCAAATTACTGGAAGCGCGGGCGGACACGCTTGCCGCTACCATCAAGGAATACGCTGTAGCCGAGAACCGCATGGAGTTTGAGACTGCTGCGTATGGCGTCAAAGTCACGGAAGTGGCTGGGCGCAAGACGCTGGACGTTAAAGCCTACGAGGCAGCAACGGGCGTCAAATCGGATGACTTCTACAAGGTCGGCAAGCCGTCGATCAGACTGGAAGTCTCCGCGAAGACTGAAAACTGACACACTCAACAGGAGACACTCTCATGTCTAACGAACTCGTCAACTCGCCGTTTGGCAAACCCGTCGCTCTCAACAACGCTCAGGCTATGGCCGACGCGCTGTCGAATTCCGCAGCCCAAGGCCAGATCGGCAGCGCCCCCGATGGTTCGGTTTACCTGAACTTCACGGGTAAGCGCGGCGTCTACGAATTTGGCAAGGACAAGGAAGACTTGGACCCGTCCGAAATCTGGCTGGTCAACATCGCTTCCTTCGAGGAAGGCTTCGTCTGCTGGAAGGGCGGCAAGACCGTCGCTACCCGCATGGCGAACATCTACAGTGGGCAGCACATTGCTACCCCTGCCCACGACGAAATGGGGCCGTTCAACGCCGCACAGGGCGAGGGCTGGTTCCCGGCGAAGTCGATGGTCGTCAAGTCGATTGAGGCAGATGACCGTCAGGGCTACTGGAAGATCAACTCGAAGTCCGGCGTAGCCGTCTTTGCTGACTTGCAGTCGCAAGTGGCCGAGCGTCTGCGCGCTGGCCGTGCCTGCTGGCCGCTGGTCCGCATGGGTAAGGAGAAGTTTGAAGCCCAAGGGCAGAAAAACTACAAGCCCAAGCTGGACGTTTACGGCTGGCTCTCGCAGGAAGCTGTGAGCGAACTGGCTGCCGATCCTGAAGCTGACATCGACGAACTGGTGCGCCAGTCAGAAGGTGGTTCGCTGCCTGCTCCCGCCCGCCGCCGTCGCGGCGTCCTCTGAAACTGCAAAGCCCCCGGTGACCAAACCGGGGGCTTTGTGCTTCTCGAAAGAAGCAAGGCTCTGCTAAGACCTAAAGGAAGATTAGAATGGCTGGGACTTCCCGTCAATACCGCCTTGTTACTACACATGCCGAGGCGCTCCAAATCATCGCCGCTATCGCTGAGTCTGGGCAGGCCCACGCTCTCGATTTCGAGACGACTGGACTGCGGCCCGGTGAGGCTGACGTGCGGCTGACCTGCATCTGCGGGCCTACTGGCAGCTACGTCTTCGATCATCTGCACTGCGCGCCGTTCAACGACTACGCGACGCTGCTGGCCGACGCCTGCCCGTGGGCGGTGTTCAACGCAGGCTTCGAGGGGCGCTGGTTCGACTACGGCACTGACGGGCCTGATGTCGTCCTCTACGACGTTGGTGTTATGTCGAAGGCGAAGCTGGGCGGTCGCCCGCTGTCGCTGGCAGACATGGTGAAGCGCGATCTAGGCAAGGTCCGCGACAACAAGCACCTGCAAACCTCTGACTGGTCGCAGGCTGATCTGTCGCAGGAGCAATACGACTACGGCTTCGAGGATGCCGAGGACACCTACGAACTCTTTAAGCTGTGGCAGAAAACGCTGACTAAGGCGCAGTGGGACGGCTTCCGCGTTCTCAACGACGCATGGCGCGGCACGGCGGAAATGGAAGACACGGGGATGCTGATCGACGAGCGGCACCATAGCCGCCTGATCCACATGTGGACGCTGCGCCGAGGCGCCGCCGAGAAGACGCTGCGCAAATACACGCCGGAAACGACTATTGCGAATTTGCGGTCCAAAAAGCAACTTTCTGACTTCATCAAGGCTGTGCTGGACGAAACGAGCCTGCGGGCGTGGCCCAAGACGGACAAGTCCGAGCAACTGCAAACCGACCGCAAGCAACTGCGGCAGGCGTCATTCCGTGCGCCCTATCCGTTCTCACGCTGGCTGGCGGCGCTGATGGTATTCAACCGCGCTGAGAAGTATCTAGGCACCTACGGCGAGACGCTGCTGACCAAGCAGAAGCTGGCAGGGCGCGTCTATGGACGCTTCAACATCGCGCAGGCGGTGACTGGCCGCTACTCCTCGTCGAACCCGAACCTTCAGAACATCCCGCGCAACCCGATGGTGCGGCGGTCCTTCATCGCCCCGCCCAAGACTGACATGGTTCTGGCCGACTACAGTGGTATCGAGCTGCGCGTCTTGGCAGAAGTCAGCAATGACTGGCAGCTCAAGCAGGACGTGATCTTCGGGGACGTTCACGCCGAATCTGCCATCACACTATTCCGTGTCCCAGCCGACGACTTTAAGGCGCGGCTGAAAGCCAAAGACCCACGCGCCAAGGAAATGCGGTCCAAGGCCAAGGCGTTTAGCTTCCAGCTTACCTACGGCGCGGGCAACGCGGCGCTGGCCGTGGTTCTGCGCTGCTCTGACGCCGAGGCAGGCGAGTTTGTGGAGAAGTGGGCCGAGCGGTATCCGCAAGCCTACGCGCTGCGCTACCGCATGTTCGATCAGATGAACGCGACAGGGCTGCTGCCGATCAAGTCTGGCCGCACTGTCTTCGTCCACAAAAACGAGCGGTCGCTGCCTGTGGCGTCCAACTACCCGATCCAAGGCGCGGCTGCTGACGTGATGTATCGCGCTGTCACGCGCATGAGCAAGAAGGTCTGGGAACTGCCCTTCGCATCGCGGATGCTGGCCTCTGTGCATGACGAACTGCTGATGCTGGCCGAGGCTGGGCGCGGCGAGGAACTGCGGGAAATCATGGTGGAAGAAATGCGGCAGGCTTGGCTGGACATTTTCCCCGGCTCTGAAACCGCCAATTTGAGCGAAAGCGCAGTCGGCCAATCGTGGGCGGCGAAGCCATAACTACAGCTTGTGTAGCCGAGGTGCTGACCACACCATATAACGTGGCTTCACAGACACACTGAGAACTGACAAACTGAGCGTCTGCTAAGGAGAACCTGACCATGTTTACCATCGGAATTGACCCCGGATCGCCGCTGACTATTGGCGTCTTGGTCGAGGGCGAACCCCTCAATACTTTCAGCGACGAGGAAGTCGCTGTCCAGCTTGTGAAGGCTGGCCGCAAGACTGCCTCTTGGGTGAACCAAGCCGCGCTGATTACGAATATCCTGCGCAGCCTGAAAGCCGAGGCAATGGCGCTGGGCTACACGCCTATGGTGGTGATTGAGCGCGTCACCATCCGTCCTAACGAGAGCCTAAGCGCGGGCATCCCCTTCGTCGGGTCGATGTTTCTGACTGAGGGCATCTGCCACGGTCTGCGGATGCAGTGCCGCATCGTGCCGCCTAGCGTCTGGAAGCCCGCTATGAAAATTCAAGTCACTCTGCAAAACCCCAAGGAGCCTGCGCGTCTGCGGGCGCTGGAGCTGTGGCCGGATCGCGCTGACTTGTTCACGCGCAAGAAGGATCACAATCGCGCAGAGTCCCTGCTGATCGCCCGCTACTGGGATGAAATTGGGTCCAAGGCATGAACATGCAGAAGTCTGTTGTCGCTGATCTTATTGAGGCAGCAATTGAGTGGGCCGAGGCTGGCGTCCCGGTGTTCCCGACAGGCGAAGATAAGCGCCCGTTGACGGAAAACGGCTTCTATGACGCCAGCACTGACCCTGACGCTATCACGGCCATGTTCAAGGCTGCTGGCAATCGCCTGCACGGCATCGGTGGCCGCATGGGCGCAGAGGCAGGGCTGTTCGCTATCGACGCGGACACCTACAAGGAAGGCGACGCAGGCGCTGCTGCGAAGGCGTATGTGGCCGAGCTGGAGCGGGCTGGCCTCTTGCCGCAAACCCGCGTCCACGCCACGCGGAACGGCGGGCGGCACTACCTGTTCCGCGCCAAGGAGTTTCCGAACTGCAAGCCGTCGAAAGGCGTCGAAGTCAAAGGCGAGGGCGGCTACATCGTTCTGCCGCCGTCACCGGGCTACACGATTGAGCGCGAGGGGCTGGCAACTGCGCCTACCGCACTGGTCGAGAGCCTGAAAGCCGCCAGAGCCGCGCAGTCAGCGACGACGCTGGACGTGCTGCGCCAGAACGTCCTGACTGGTGATGACTTCCACGACAGCCTGACCCAGATCGCGGCCAAGCTGTCTGCCGGGGGAGAGCCTCTGGTTCGCGTCCAAGCCGCCGTGATGGAACTGATGCAGGCGTCCGTCGCCGCCAATCCGCAGCACCCACGCCACGACCGTTGGCAGCCCATCATGGCCGACAAGGGCGGCGAACTGACTCGGATCGTGTCTAGCGGCCACGCCAAATACAATGTCGCCGCCAAGACAGAAGAACTGCGTGAGGCAGCGACAGATACGATCAAGCAGATGGCTGCGGCGATGTTCCCGGCTGTTCGCAATGAAATGTCGCAGCTTCCCATCGTGCGCGCCGACGCCTACGGCGATGACTTCCCCTTCGCCAACAAGCGCGGCTACTTCGGCTTTGAGAAGCTGGACGTTCTGACTGAGGAATTTATCATGCACCCGATCTACCACGCCAGCGAAGTCACTCTGATTTCCGCCGATCCGAAAGCCGGAAAGACGTTGGTCAGTCAGACTTTGGCTATGCACATCGCTGCTGGGCTAAATTTCGACGACAACCTGACTGTCACTGAGCGCCGCCCCGTCCTCTACTTCGCCCTTGAGAGTCAGACAGCTATCAAAAAGCGTTTGGTCGCATGGCGGAAGTATCACGACCCTGCGGGCGACCTCTACACAGACCACAATAACTTCCCGTTCTTCACAGTCGAGGAGAGCCTGAACCTGCTGGACGAGACTTCGCGGATCAATCTGGTCGAGCAGATCAAAGCGACAGAGGTGTGGTGGCAGAAACAAGGCGAGAAATCACTGGGCGTGATCGTCATCGACACGCTGACTAAGGCAATGCCCGGTGGCGATCAGAATAGCGTCGAGGACACGTCGGCAGTGTTCGACATCATCGCCAAGATCAGAGACGCGGAGATTAAAGCCGCCATTGTCATCATCCACCACAACACGAAAAACGGGAACCAGCCCCGTGGCTCCAGCAACATTCAGGCTGAACCTGACACGCTGCTGACGCTGACTCGGAACCAAGAGACGGACCAGCTAGAACTGCGCATCCTCATGGCCCGCTCCATCGACGACGACAAGGTGTTTACCTTCGACATTGTGACTGAGACGCTAGGCGTCAGCAACCAAGGCTACACCATCACAGCGCCAGTGCTTCTACCGGGCGTCAGGATCGTCCCAGAAGGCGAAGACGAGGCTGTCGTGGCCCTGCGCATGGAAATGACCTACAAGCCGCTCTTTGACGCTGTTGCGGACCTTGGCACAGGCTCATGGTCTGCGCGCACTGTCCACGACCACCTGAAAGAGAAGCTGGCAGGCACTGGCCTCTATGACCGCCAAATGGCGCTGCGCTCAAACGCTGTCGATCTGAGTGCCTTCTACGCCAACATCTTCCCGCCAAATGGGCGGAACACAGACGGTGGCTGCAACATCACGATTGAGACAGGACAGAACCGCAGCGGGCTTCCCCTTGTGCGGTTCTTCCATGTCAGGCGCTTCGCCTCTTAGTCAGTGCCGCTTGGGTTGTCGATAGTCAGCTCCAGCGGCCTGAATTTGACTTTCGGCGGCTCCTCGACCAGACCAAGCGCCCGCGAGAACGCGGTGATTGGGTCTTCGTTGTCGTCTGTAAGCTGCGCCATATTGTTCTGCATCCACAAAGACAGAATAGCGTCAGCGCGTTTGACTTCCGCGTCAGGAGAGCGGCGACCAAGCAGCAGCGCCCGCATCAAATCGGCGTCTTGAATAGCATCAGAAAGCAGTTTCTGCGCTCCTTCTGTGGTCAAACGCTCGGCCAGTTTTCTGCTGATACTAGCTCCGAGGGCTGGTTCTTGGATTGTCTTTCCTTGAGAAACTGCTCGTCCTGCTCTTGCTCCAAGCATACCCGCGCCAAGGGTCAGTAGCTTCTGGAACACGCCGCCGAGATTTGGTGCCTCGACATTTGCGCCTGCGCTCTGCTGCCAGACACGCAACTCGTCTGCCAGAGTGCGAACGTTAAGTAGCTCGTCAGGCGTGAAGAACTGCTCCATCGCTGCCAAAGTATTGGGATCGTCCAGCACGGTCGCTAGTCTGGTCCCTTCTGCTGACTTGCCAGTCGGAGTCTGGTCCATCGTTTTGCGTAGAAGGTAGTCAACAGCAGAGCGACGCAGACCTTCCATTGCCTGCCCGGTCTGATCCTGCTGCGCGATAGCCGCAATCTCTGATGCCTCGAAAGACGGGTTCTGGCTGCCGATAATGGAGTCAAATTCGCGGTTGACTTTAGAGGTTACAAACTTTGCTTGTGGCGTCTTGGACAGTGCCGCGATCTGCGCTTCTACAGTGGTCCCAGTTTCCTGCGCCGTCCGCGCCGCCGCTATGGAGTCATCGAACAGTTTACCGAGCGCCGGATAGCGCGTCAGCATGTCCTCGCGGGCGGCGACGTAACGCTGGGCCGAGGGCAGACGTATGTTTCCAGATGGATCAACCGCAGCCTCAAGGAATTGGCTGCGCAGGTAGTCAGACGCGGCTTCGGCAGCCTGACGCGATCCACCAGTAGCCGCCTCCATCTCACCAGCCCTGACTGCAAGAGGCTCTGCCCGAGTTCCAAGCAGGCGGCGCAGCGTGTCTTCCGGGGCGACAGCAGCGACGCCGCCTCTTGTGGTGCGCAACACGTTGCCGATGGTGCCAGTCTCGAATTTGACTGCCATGTCTCGGCTAAACTGGCGAGCCACTTCAAGAGGTCCGCTGACGCCGGGAATTGCGTCCATGTCGTCAAGAATACCTGCGGCCACCATCTCTGCTGCCGTAGCAGCGCGGTCGCTGCCCGACGCACGGAGGTTACGCGCTTCTTCCAGAAGCAACGAGCGTAGACCCTGAAGCTCTTTGACGCTGGTGGTTTTGTCTCCACGAAAACGCCCGGTTTTCGGAGACAAAAATGTTTTGGCTCTGGCTGGCATCAAGTCAGCACCAGTCTTGCCTAGAAAGTCTTTGGCGGCTTTGTAGGCAGCTTGGCTCTGCGTTGTCCCAGTCACCAGCGTAATCGGCACGTCGCCCCAGAGGTCGCGCTCTTTTTCTTGCGCAGTCTTATACGCCTTGTCTAGTTCGGCGCGGAACACGATGGAGTTTTCAGCAGGGCTGCGGCCAGTACGGGGGCCAGCACGAGTCAGCGCCGCTTCTGCGTCGGTCTGCGCTTGTGCAAGCAGACTGTCGAGTTGCTGGCGGTTCGTGTTGATCTGAGTGGTGAAAAAGTCTCTGGCTGCGCGCACGTCGCCGGGAGCCATACCAGTCAACACGGCTTCCGCAGCCTGCGTCGCTTCAGCGCGCTGTTTGTCACGCAGAGCGCGCAGTTCCGGGTTGGCGCGTAGAAGCGATTGCTCCAACTCCATCAGTTTTGGTTCGCGCGGCGCAAGCATGGGCGGCAAACCAGTCAGCGACGCTGAGTCCACGGCAGCCGCAGCAGCAGTCGGATCAACAACAGCTCCGCGCACCGCTTCAGACGCCTGCCTGAAAGCCATGTCCTGCGGATTTACGATGCCTTGGAACACGTCTTTAGCGCCGCGATAGACAGGTCCAGCCAGCGGGAACAAGTCAGCGACTGCGCCAGCAGCGCGTTCAATACCGCGACCTGCGGCGGAGACGGCAGGGCCGATGCCTGCGCCAGTCAAACCGCCAAGGAGTTCGCCACCAGTCTGCGCCATGCCTTGCACAAACGGGCTGTAACCACCCTCGGCTGCACTTTCTTTTGCCAACGCCCCGCCTAGACCAGCAGCCCCACCAGCAGCAAGTTCTGCGGCAGTGGCGCGCACAGGCGCAGCGGTGAACGGCGCAGAGATGAAGCTGCCGACTGCCCGCGCAACCGGGCCACCAACTGCTTGCGCAGCACGAGCAGCACCCAGACCGGGGACCAAGAAACCAGCCGCCGAACCTACGCCAGAGGCGATCTGCTCTGCGCGGGTGTCTGCGACTTCGCCTTCTTCTGCGACGTTAAGGCCGAGGCCACGCATGAAGTCACTGATTGCAGTGGACGGTGCGGCCATCTCGTAACCGAGCGCCCGCGCTGGCCCTCTGACTGGGTAAGTCAGCAAGTCGAGCGGGGACACCAGCGCGTCTACAGCACTACGGGCCAAGAAGCGGCCCGGAGTGCTTTCAGGCTCTGCTGGCGGGGCTTTAGGCTGCGGCACAGAGATAACGCGACCGCGAAGTACGCTCTTTTTCTTTTCTCCGTCTGCCATTTTGTGCGCTCCTTATTCGGCTTGGATCATTACGCCATTGGGTAGGCGCACAATGTCTCCGGGCTTTGGCTGCTCTCCGGCTTTTAGCGGACGCTCTGAACCGTCATCGTTGACTATGACAGCGCCTTCAAGATCGTTTACTTCGATAATCTCGCCTGTTTGCGGCAGTTCTTCGGCAGGCGCTTCTTCTACAGGTGCGGCCTGCGGGGCCGCTGCCGCTCTCACAGGCTCGTGCAGCGTCTGCAAGACGTAGTTGATGTCGTCAGCAATCTTACGCGCTTCCTGCCGATCCTTGACTGGAATGTTGGTGTCGTTGGCGCGAGCAAGTTCGCTCTGAAGGCGACGCCGCAACGTGCTGTCAATTTCGACCAGCTTAGTCTGCAAGGTCGCAGGGGACTGTAGCGCCCCGCTTTCTGGAGCGAGTTCCTGCGTAATCAAAGCCAGTTCCTGCGCAAGTACGCGCTCATTAGTTTTCAGCGCATTGATAGCGTTAGTGCGCCACGCGCTGAACCGCTGCTGCGCAGCCACAACGTCCTGCGCGATAGGACCAAAACCAGCGAATTCGGTAAGCTGACCGAGCGTATTAGCTCCGAGCTTTTGCAGCGAGGCGAGTGCGCCAGTAGTGGACGGGGCGACGCTAAACACCGATGTCGCAGGTGACTGCTCCGGTAGCGGCGGTGCAGCACCTTCTCCAGAAATACCGAGTTGGCCTTGGTCAGACAGACCAAGCCCAGTGCCTGTGCGCGCAGCGTTGCTCGTCTCGTAGTCAGCAGGAGTAGCGCCGTAGTTAGCGGCAAACTCGTCTGCGGTCATAATCCCGGTGTCCACAAGGCGGGTGCGGGCGTCGTTCCACAAGGTCATTGCAGTTGGAGGCGCGGCTTCGCCTTTCGGGGCGTAGTCTTTGGCGCGGGCAAATAGGTCGTAGCCCATTTTGGCCGTGTCATTAGGCAGCGCCAAGTATTCCTCTGCGGCAGCGATTTTGCCGGGGTCTTCTGACTCCAGCCACCGCTGCGCAGTCACAGTCATGCCTTGTAGTTCTTCTTCTTTCTGTAGTTTTTCTGCTTCGGCTTTGTCAGCAGCAGTCTGGCGCTCGTCAAGATTTAGGTAGAAGTCAGGAGCCGCAGCAGCAGCATCGGCTTCTTCCTGCGAGCCGCCGCGATCTAGGACAAGTTTGCGGACAGCGTTCTTCCCTGCTTCAGTAGCTTCGATTTGAGCGGCGCGCTGCTCGAACAGTTGGTCCTGCTCTCGGATGCTAAGAATGTCGCCAACCCCCATAGCGCCGCTGAAGACGAGTTTCGCGGCCTCAGGATCGTTGTATTTGTTGAGGATGTAAGTTCCAGCCATCCGGCGCATCGTAGCGTCTTTAGCTTCTGCGGCAGCGGCTTTGCGCCGCTCTTGAGCGCGGGCAGAAATGTCGCTGAAATCAATCGGTCGGCCTTGCGACAGCGCAGACAGCCCTTGGCTGACTGCGGAGAAAAAGTCCTTACGCTTGGCTTTCTTCTCGTCTGCTGCGGCTTGCTCCGCGTCGTAAAGCCCAGCGAAAACACTTTCCAGATTATCAGCACCAGCGTCGCCGCCCAGCCGAGTGTCGCCCCCTCCAGCAGAAACCGAGCCGCCGCTCTTGCCCCAAGCCTCCCACGCTTCCGGCCCTTGGTTCTCGAAAATCCAGCGGCCAATAGCGTCCTGAGTAGCCTCATTGTAGGGCTCGTCGCCAGTCAGACCCAAGCCTTTAACTGCGTCTTTCAGCGTCGTACCGACGACCTGAAACGCCCCAGTTGGCGTCGCGGTAAGACCGCGTTTATATGCGTCAGTTTTCTGGAACGACGGCGTTGATCTGACCCACTGACCGTAAGGGCCGCTAGGATCGGTGAAGTCGATGACTTCGTTGACAGTCATATCAGTCAGATTGACGCCCTCAAACGGCTGACCGGGGCGGTTAGCATACCCGTACAGGGCGTTGTAGTCTCCGCCGCTCTCGCCGGGAAAGACGTTGGCCTTCAGTTCTGCATCAGACATGACTGGAGTGGGAGCCACCGCAGGTCCAGTCATCGGACCAAGCGGCTGCGCTTGCGGCACAGGGCCGCGCATGACTGCGGGCTGCGGCTCCTCCTCAGTCTGGACGCCCAACTGTCCAAGAGCCGGACCTGCGAGCTTTGTAATGATGCTGCCGATGCTGTTGGCTTCCCGATCCCGGTCAGCCGCAAAGTTCAGCAAGGAAGTCAGCGGATTGCGCCGGGGAATGAGAGCCATAGAAAGTCTCCTTTAGAGGGCCATCAGGCCAGCGCCAAAGCTAAGGTAATCCAGAGCGCCGGGGCGATACTGCGACGTGCTGGCTCCGCTCAGTGGCGAGCTAGACAGCGACTGGTTCATCATGTTGACGTAGTTCAGTGGCGAGTTTGCGTAGCCGTAGAACTGTTGCTGGGCGTTGTTGAGCTGCTGCTGCCGCATCTGCTGCTGCAAGAGACCCTGAGCCATCTGCTGCTGCTGGAGCGTGTTGCCCATGTTGAAACCAGTATTGGCTAGGCTTCCAAGTTGACCAGCAC
>Ga0129333_10005902_pt1 | contig 11546 bp, 10 predicted proteins | sample CPB6_08_DNA_FD_94474 | JGI IMG/M metagenome (GOLD analysis project Ga0129333, IMG submission 94474) | Freshwater to marine salinity gradient microbial communities from Chesapeake Bay, USA - CPBay_Sum_0.6_0.8_DNA | ecosystem: Environmental > Aquatic > Marine > Coastal | place: USA: Chesapeake...
AACATCGCCGTATTTGGCTCCAAGATATGGGAGCGTTTCTGCGATATTCTGGGTGCGCCGCAGTGGGTTCATGATCCCCGCTTCCATGACAAAAAGGGGCGCTCAATCAACCGTGATGCCCTGAATGCCGAGATTAACCTTCGCCTTGCGGACCATGATCGCGCCTATTGGGTCGAACGTTTCAACGAAGGTGGCGTCGCATGTGGCCTGATCAATACCATCAAAGAAGTGTTTGAAGAACCACAGATCGAGCACCTGAGCATGGTTCATGAGGTGATCTCAAAACATCACGGAGCCCAGCGTCTGGTTGGGCAACCTGTGCAACTGACACGCACACCCAGCACAATTGCCCGGGCTGCGCCCAAGCGGGGAGAACACAGTGAGGAAATTTTGCTTGAGTTGGGTTTGGCGGCAGACGAGCTGAGCGAACTCAAATCCAGGGGAGTGTATTGAAATGACCCAGATTAGCTATCAGTCGATTACAGACCGGGTGAAATGCTGGATGGGGCAGGACGATAGCACGCTGCACATTCAATTTAACAACCCTGATCGTCATAACGCCTTGTCTGTTGACATGTGGGAAGCGATTCCTCTTCTGTTGGCTCAGGCTGAATCGGATGATCGAATAAGGTTGGTTGTGTTTTCCGGTGCCGGTGAAAAAGCCTTTGTCTCTGGCGCAGATATCAGCCAGTTCGAGGACCAACGTGCAGCCAAAGAGGCGGTGACCCGCTACGAGGCCATGGCCGAACAGGCTTTGATGGGGATTCATGATTTCAGCAAACCCACCCTGGCAAGTATCCGTGGCTGGTGTATCGGTGGTGGAGTCAATGTGGCAATGAGTTGTGATATCCGAATAGCGGCAACGGACGCAATTTTTTCCATACCGGCGGCCCGTTTGGGTTTGGGCTATCGTTATTCAGCATTGAAAAATCTGGTGGATCTGGTGGGCCCGGGGGTGGCTAAGGACCTCTTTTTTACAGCCCGCCGGATTGATGCTGGAGAGGCAAAGGCCATTGGTCTGATTTCACGGACCTGTGAACCCGAGCAATTGAACGCGCTGCTGGCTGAATATACCCAGGCACTGGCGGCCAATGCCCCATTGACGGTCAGGGCGGGCAAAGCCATCATGGCAGAAATTCTCAAGCCCTCCCCTGAGGTTGATCGTGAAAAATGCACAATGCTTATCAGAGCCTGCTTTGAAAGCGAGGATTACGCAGAGGGACGGCGGGCCTTCATGGAAAAACGCAAACCTGTCTTCAAGGGAAGGTAAAGGCTATCGAGCCAAACTGGGTCGATGGTCGGTTGAGTCCTAACTTTTAATTTTTGCAGGCAAGCCTGTTGTCAATGTTCTGGAGAAGTAAGTGAAATCCTACTGGATGGAAGTGAAAAATGGTCGTGCTGAAATTGAATTGCGCGACCTGGAGCAACCTAAGCCGGGGGCCGGCCAAATTCTGGTCCGTGTCAGAGCTGCTGGATTGAACCGAGGTGAGTTCATCTTCGGTCATAGCCTGCATGGAACAGGAGGTAACGCCAAACCCATTGGTATGGAAGCTGCCGGGGAAGTTGTAGCGTGTGGTGAGGGCGTTCTCGGTTTTCAGGTGGACGAACGGATCATGGGGCGTTGCCCAGGCGCTTTTTCCGAATACGCCTTGATGGATCATCGTGAGGCGCTACCCATTCCGAAGCGGCTGAACTGGACCCAGGCCGCAGCCATCCCCTTGGTCTCGCTGGTGGTGCATGACATGCTTGTTCTGCAGGGACGCCTGCAGCCTCAGGAATGGGTTTTGATCGCCGGAGTTTCGTCTGGTGTGGGTGTTGCCGCACTCCAAATGGCCAAGGCTTTGGGGGCAAAAGTCATTGGCACTTCGGGTTCACAAGAGAAACTGGACCGATTGAAGGCTTTGAACCTTGATTTGGGATTGTGTACCCGTCAGCCAGATTTTTACGATGCGGTGATGAAGGCTACCGATAACAAAGGCGTGGATCTTGTGATCAATGGAATTGGCGGATCGGTTTTTGGCGAATGCATCAGAAGCCTCGCATTTGAAGGCCGACTGGCAACGGTCGGCTATGTCGACGAAGTGCTTAAGGCCGAGCTGGATATTGAAGCTTTGCACGCCAAGCGACTGACCCTGTTTGGCGTTTCGAACCGTCTGCGCAGTCCAGCTCAGCGCGCTCAGGGTGTACCAAGATTCAAGGAACAAATATTGCCCCTCATAGAAGATGGGCAAATCCCACCTTTGGTAGATCGCGAATTCGACTTTGGTAAATTGGCAGAAGCCAAGGCCTGCATGGATGCAAATTTGCATCTTGGAAAGATTGTGCTTTTGGGTCATCCCTAAGGAAAACATCATGCGTTCTTTCCACATGGTCTTCGGGTTAGTCGCACTGGCGATCAATACGTTGCCGGTACTCGCCCAAACCGGCTATCCAGCAAAACCTGTCAAATTGGTGGTCGGCTTTGCCCCTGGCGGTGCCGCGGATTATGTGGCTCGTACCATAGGTGAGCCAATGGCGCGCGCGCTAGGCCAACCCATCGTCATTGAAAACAAGGCGGGGGCTGGTTCAAGCATTGCTGCAGATGCAGTAGCCAAGTCTTCTGCAGATGGCTACACAGTACTGATTGCCAGTCCAAGCAGCATTTCAGTCAATCCGGCGCTCAACAGCAAGCTGGGTTACAAGCCTTCTGATCTGCAGCCCATCACCAAGATTACCAGTTCACCTCTGGTCATTGCGGTCAATCCTGGGACGGGGATCAATTCAGTCAAGGACCTGATTGCCAAATCCAAAGCGGCACCAGGCAGTCTGAATTTCGCCACATCGGGCAATGGCTCAGCACCTCATCTTGGCGCAGCCTTGTTCAGTCAGGTGGCGGGTGTTCAGATGACTCACATCCCCTTTCGGGGCGGTTCGCTGGCCATTCAATCTGTGATTGCGGGTGACACCCAGTTGACCTTCGGTACGCCTCCTTCGGTTTTGCCCATGGTGCAAGCTGGCCGATTGCGAGGACTGGCCGTCAGTACCCGCGAGCGCTCAACCTTGGTTCCCAACTTGCCCGGGATGCTTGAAGCGGGCCTGCCCGATTACGCCATCGAGTTCTGGTACGGACTGTTTGTTCCAGCTGGAACTCCGACTGAGATCGTGAGCAAGCTCTTCAATGCTGCACAACAAGCCATGCAGCAGCCAGCGGTCAAGGCGGCACTTGCCCGGGAGGGAACGGATGTTTCAGTCTCCGCCTCGCCAGGACAGTTTGCGACTTTCTTGCAGGAGGATGAGAAGTTCTGGGTCAGACTTGTCAGAGAGGCTGGCGTCAAGTCCAACTAAAAAAGTTCATTGCGCTTGAGGCAAACGGAATACCCGACCTGGATTCATCAGGTTGTCGGGGTCTAGAGCTTTTTTGATGGCTCGCATCATGTCCATCGCTACCGGTGACTTGTGGTGAGACAACTTCTCGACCTTCAGACTGCCTATGCCGTGTTCTGCTGAAATCGATCCTCCAAATCGGGTGACTGACTCAAAGACCAGGGTGTTGAGTGATTTTTCATTCTCCATCAGAAAGCGTGCAGCGTCTGTACCTGCGGCGGCTTGCACGTTGTAGTGCAGGTTGCCATCACCGAGGTGACCAAAGTTGATCAGTTGGGCACCAGGAAAATTTTTCAGGATCAAGGCATCGGTCTCTTGTACGAATTCGGGGATACGTGAGACCGGAATCGAGATATCGTGTTTGATATTCAAGCCCTCCTCTGCCTGAGCCAGGGGAATACTCTCCCGAATATGCCAAAGGGCGCGAGCTTGGGTAATGTTTTCGGCAATAACGGCGTCGGTGACATAGCCTTTTTCCATTGCAGATTCCAGCAATTTTTCAAAACCGCTTCGGGCATGGGTGTCCGATTCGTTGTCGGAGTTTTCCAGAAGGACACACCAGGGCGACTCTTGCCAGAAAGGAACCTTTTGCTGCGGGTAATGTTTGACGACCAAGCCCAACGCAAATTGACCCATCACTTCGAATCCGGTCAGGCCTGCGCTTAAAGTCTTATGAGCCATGCCCAACAGATCAACCGCAGCTTCAAGAGACGGGACGGCTGCATAGGCAGTAAGCTGACAGGCTGGCAGGGGGTAGAGTTTCATGGTGGCGCCCGTGATCACTCCCAAGGTGCCTTCCGACCCTATGAACAGATGTCGCAGGTCATAGCCGGTATTGTCTTTGCGCAGTCCCGTCAGCCCATCCCAGACTTCACCCTGCGCAGTCACGACTTCCAGACCCAAACACAGCTCACGGGCATTGCCGTATCTCACCACCTGGGTTCCACCGGCATTGGTTCCAAGATTGCCGCCGATGGTGCAGCTGCCCTCCGAGGCCAGACTCAGGGCTAACAGAAATCCGGCTTTCTCGCATTCTTCCTGCAGGTTCTGTAAGACACAGCCTGCATCAACCGTGATCGTCAGGTTGCCGGCATCAAGGGATCGGACCTTGTTCATGCGGGTCAGGCTGAGGACCACCTGAGTTCCGCTTGTATCGGGGGTGGAGCCGACCACCATGCCGGTGTTACCACCCTGAGGAACGATACTGGTCTTGGCAGCCGCGCAGGCCTTGATGACAGCAGCTACCTGCTCAGTGGTGGCGGGCCTCACGATCGCCAGAGCGGTGCCACGTTCTCTGCGACGCCAATCTTGTTCCCAGGCCGTCAAATCGGTCAAGGGATCTTCATGCGTAAGCACATAGGCATCGCCAACAATTGCTCGTAATTTTTTGATCAGTTCTGAATGATTTTTCATGGTGAGGTGGTCGGCAATGTTGATGAGTCAATACGACGGGCATGTTTTTGACGCAATCGGATATGCATCACACAGGCCCAGAACAGTAGCAGGCTCAGGATGATTTCTGCGGCTGCCAGGATAGCTGCAGGAGGGGGCTCGCTGGCAGCCCGGACCACCCCCTCGGTGAAATAGAACCAGAGAAGCAGGCTCAGCCATCGGTAGGTGTACATTCGGCTTTTCAAAAGGCCTGCCAAGGGCAGACAAAGCGGAACAATTTTAATGGCTAGCCAGGAGCCGCCCGGCCGAATGGGTGCCAACCAAAGTTCCCATACCAGTCCCAACCCGATCAGTAGCAGCAAAGTAGAGACGGCCAGTATTTTCGTCAATTGAATTTGAAGCTGAGGATGGGTGTCTGCTGAGTTCATAGAGGTGGCATCATAGCGGGCATGAAAGTTAAGGTTCGCATTCAGAGCGTGTTTGCCAATTTGAGGCGTTTCCCTTGGGCTATGGCCTTGCTCACCTTGCGCGACCGTTTGCGCGAGGATCGACTTTCCCTGTCTGCCAGCAGCTTGACTTTCACGACAATCATTGCGCTGGTTCCGCTGGTTACCGTTGCCTTGGCGGTCTTCACTGCGTTTCCTATATTCGCCAAATTTCAGGATGTCCTGCAGAAATGGCTGATTGACAGTCTGATTCCCGACAATATTGCCCGCCAGGTCCTGGGTTATCTGACCCAGTTTTCCAGAAAAGCGAATCAGATGGGTGTGGCCGGTTTGGCTGTTTTATTTGCCACAGCACTCAGTTTGGTATTTACGATAGATCGCACGTTCAATGGCATATGGCGGGTGCAAAAACCACGTCCCTGGGGGCAGCGTCTGCTGATCTACTGGACGGCACTGACCCTGGGGCCTTTGGTATTGGCTTGCAGCATGGCGGTTACATCCTATCTCGTGTCCTCTTCCAAAGGCGTGGTGGGCCATTTGCCGGTTACATTTCGCCTGCTATTAGACACCGCAGAATTTTTCTTTATAGCGGTGGCGTTGGCAGGTACCTACCACTATGTACCCAATACCGCAGTGCGCTGGCGAGATGCCTTGATCGGAGGAATTTTTGCGGCGCTGGGTCTTGAATTGGCAAAAAATATTCTGGCCCTTTACATTGACCTGATGCCGACTTACTCGGCTGTCTATGGAGCCTTCGCCACACTCCCTATCCTGCTGGTTTGGATCTATTTGGCCTGGTTGATTGTCTTGCTGGGGGCAGTACTCACGGCCCATCTTCCCAGTCTTAACCAGGGCTTAGGGCGACCAGACCGAAATCCTGGCTGGCGTTTCAGTTTGGCGCTGGAGTTGGTGCGCAAATTGGCGGCGCTGCGTGGAAAGCCTGAGGCAGGATTGAGCGTAAACCAGCTATCTACGGCGCTTAAGCTTGACTGGTTACAAATTCAGGAGTTACTGCAAACCCTTGAGTCCCTATCCTGGGTCGGTATGTTGCAGGACAATGAAGATGGCAGATCATCCCGATATATCCTTTTGGTTGATCCTGATTCCACGCCTGCAGAACCCCTGATCAAAACACTTTTGCTGGCTCATGAAGCCATCTGCGAGCCGTTTTGGGAAAAAGCAGATTTCGAAAACTTGCTACTGAAAGATTTATTTCAGCCAACACAATCTCGGCTTGATTCAAGATAAGCTCTAGGCCAAATTTGGCAGTCAAGCCTAAATCAATCAAAGATATGCCCAATCGAAGCCCGTTTCAAATTTACCTGTAGGAAGTGTTAAATGTCTGAGCGTTTGCGTGTCAACGGTTGCGAAATGGCGTACCAAATTGATGGCCCGGATAAGGGCCCGGTCGTGTTGCTAAGCAACAGTCTGATGTCGAATTACAGTATGTGGGATTGGACGGTTCCTGCTTTGACAGACCGCTACAGGGTTATCCGATATGACACGCGCGGACATGGCGCCTCATCGGTTACCCCCGGTCCTTATTCGATAGAGATGCTTGCCGATGATGTGGCCGGGCTGCTTCAGGCCTTGGACGTCAAACAGGCTCATATCGTCGGCCTATCCATGGGCGGCATGATCGCCCAGCAAATGGGGGTCCGGCATCCAGACATGGTGCTTTCTCTGTCTTTGTGTGACAGTGCCAGTGAAATGCCGCCCCGCTCCATGTGGGAGGAACGCCTCGCCATTGCAAGCAAGGAAGGCGTTCCGGGTCTGGTCGATGCAACCATCAAGCGATGGTTTACCCCACCATTTGTCGAGCGATCACCTCAGGAGATCGCCAAAGTTCGTGAGTTCGTTCTTGGGACCCCTGTTGAAGGTTATATCGCTTGCGCATCGGCAGTTCGAGATATGGCGCAGACGACGCAATTACTAAAAATCAAAGCCCCAACGCTGGTCATGACAGGACGGTTGGACCCAGCATGTACCGTCGAGCAATCCATTGTCATGCACCGTATGATTGACGGCTCGAAATTGGTAATTATTGAGAATGCAGCACATCTTTCAAACATTGAACAACCCGCTTCATTCAATAAGGCATTGCGTGAATTTTTGGATAGTGTTGAGGACCGCATTTGATTAAGTTCTTGAACAAAACTGAACCCGTCAAGTTTGGGTAAGCCCTGGAAAATTTTTTCAGCAGATCACTTGGAGATAAACATGCAGCAATTGATTCGCAGCCTCGCCGCACTGATGGCGGTTTTTTTCGTTGCTCAGGCCAACTCGGCTGATTACCCGAGCAAACCAATTCGACTCATCGTTCCCCTGACGGCTGGTTCGGGAGCCGATATTGCCGGACGTATCGTGGCAAGACATCTGAGTGAAGCCTGGAAACAGCCAGTGGTTGTCGAAAACCGACCCGGTGCCGGCGGCCAAATTGGAACCCAGGCTGTGGTCAAGGCTGAGCCGGATGGTTATACCCTGCTGGTGCAATCTGCCTCTCATGCTGCCAATTCGGCAATTTACAAATCACTGGCTTATGACCCCCTCAAGGATCTGGTGGATGTTGCCTTTTTGGGCATCACGCCTTATGTCATGGTGACAGCCAAAGGAGGCAGTTTCCCTACGCTGAAATCCCTTATTGATTCAGCCATGGCAAAACCCGGAGCCATCCCATTTGCCTCGGCTGGAGTTGGAAGCTCCACACACCTGGCCGCCGAATATTTCGCCCAGACGGCTGGCATCAAGATGTTGCATGTGCCCTACAAGGGTTCGCCAGAAGCGATCCAGGACTCGATGGCTGGACGAACCTCTTTTTATATGGCGCCGATCAATACCGTTGTAGGTCAAATGAAGGAAGGCAAGCTGACAGCCCTTGGGGTTTCCTCACGTCAGCGCGCTGCAGTCATGCCGGACGTTCCCAGTTTGTCAGAGCAAGGCCTCAAAGATTTTGACATCACCTTGTGGTTTGGGATGTGGGCGCCTGCCGGCACCCCCAAGGACGTTGTCAACAAACTCAACGCTCAGGTTGCAACGATATTGCAAAGCCCGGAAGTTCGGGAGCAATTTTCAAAGCTTGGTATTGCAGCCAATTCCATGAAGCCAGAGGAATTTGCCCGTTTTGTCAGGGATCAAATCAGTACCTACCAGCGGATTGTCAAGTCTGCAGATATTCAGCCCCTTTGAAATCCATAAAGGCGTTCTGGGTTTCTTACCAGTATTTTTTGCTGCATAACTGGATCTGGAATCCAAACTGGCAGGAGATCAAGCAGATCGCCGTCATTGGGCATCGTGCCCTTCACCATCACATGGGGCCAGTCGCTTCCCCAAAGCAGCTGATTGGGTGATGTCTCCAGAAGGGCCTGGGCAAAAGGCGATACATCCGGATAGGGCATGGCACGTGTTGAAATTCTGTAGGGACCCGTCAATTTGACCCAGGCCCTTTCTGTTTTAAGCATGCGCAACAAAGCCTGAAACCCTGGATCATCGATGCCAAGCGCCGTGGAGGAGTAGCCAAGATGGCCAAACACGGTATCCACCGGAAAATCCGCCAAATCCTGATCCAGATTTGGAAAGTCACTGACATGCAATAGAAACTCAATGTGCCACCCAAGCGCTCTGATCCTCTGGGCAAGTGGCCGTAATTCGGCAATAGGCAGCCTGGGTTGTTTGTTTTGAATGTCAACGATGTTGACGCGAATACCTCGGACACCGGCATCATGCATCTCAGTGAGCTCTTTGTCGCTGACCGTGGATTTCACAACGGCGACGCCTCGCCAGGCACCTTTCATTTCTTCCAATGCCTTGAGCATGACACGGTTGTCTTGACCGTAAACACTGGGTTGAACCAGTACCGATCGGCTGATTCCCAAAACTTTGAGCATGGCTTGGTAGTCGGTCAGCAGGCAGTCAGGCGGGGTGTAGACCCTGTGGTCGCTGTAGGGATACGTCGCTGCCGGACCCAGGATGTGGGCGTGGCAATCGCAGGCCAGCAGGGGGGGCTGCACGCGCGGTGCGCGTGGCGCAAAGTCGGGGGCCGCGCAGGGCGGTGCAGTGGTCACTGCCGCTGCAATCAGTTCTGCCCTTTTTTCCAGGCTTCGTAGCGTGCTTTGTTGTCCGCGTTGGGGGGGTAAAGGCCAGGCAGCGAAGCACCTTGCTCCACCTCACGCATGATCCAGCCTTCCAGGCGTTCCTGCTCAGGCGCAAGTTCCAGGATTTCAGGCAAGAGCTTGGCTGGAATCAGCACGGCACCGTCGTCATCCACCACAATGACGTCGCCTGGGAATACCGCCACGCCGCCGCAGGCGATGGGTTGTTGCCAGGCCACAAAAGTCAGGCTGGTGACCGAGGCAGGCGCAGCGGCGCCTTGACACCAGACAGGCAGACCTGTTGAAAGAACCCCGGCCAGATCGCGCACTACCCCATCAGTGATAAGCGCGGCAACACCACGCTTGGCCATCCGGGCGCACAGAATGTCACCGAAAATGCCCGCATCGGTCACGCCCATTGCATCGACCACAGCAATACAACCAGCGGGCATATCTTCAATGGCCGCACGGGTTGAGATCGGCGCACCCCAGGATTCGGGCGTGGCCAGGTCTTCCCTGGAAGGCACAAAGCGCAAGGTAAATGCACGTGCAACCAGCCGTGGTTGTCCGCCGCGCAACGGTTTGGTACCCCGTAGCCAGGTGTTGCGAAGTCCTTTTTTCAGCAGGATGGTTGTGATGGTCGCTGTGGTGACCTTTGACAGAGTGTCAATCACATGCTGGTCAAGGCTCATCTCAAAGTCCTGGGGGACGGCAGGCATCATGGTTTACTTCTCCTGATCAAATGAAATTTAAGGTGGGATGGCGCGACTAAGACAGGTGCTAAAAGCTGCAGTGGCACAACACCCTTTGCGGACTGAGTTTAGCTTGTCGCTAGCTCGGACTTGCGCAAGTACTGAACCCCCAATGCGGCCAGAACCAAACCAAAACCGATTACATCTGCGACCCAGCCTGGATAGACCAGAGCCACACCAGCCACAATAAACATCCAGCGCTCGGCAACGGTTGTCCGCTTGAGCGCCCAGCCCTGAAAGCCTGCAGCAAGCGCAGCAATGCCGACTGCAGCAGTCAGTGTCACCTCCGCAATAGACCACCAGTTGGCATTTGCCAGGGCTTTGGTAGAACCCATCAGCAGCAGACCCTGCCCACTGGGGTCGAGCACGAACATGAACGGGACTAAAAAGGCTGGCACGGTGTACTTCCAGCACTGAAGTGTGGTCTTGTAAGGATCACCGCCGGTAATGGCTGCTGCCGCAAAGGGCGACAAGGCAGTGGGCGGCGATACCTCGGACAACACAGCGTAATAAAAGATGAACATATGGGCAGCGAAATCGGGGACACCCAGCTTGGTCAGGGCTGGAGCAGCAATCACAGCGCAGATGATGTAAGAGGCGGTTACCGGCACCGCAAGTCCGACGATCCAGACAACCAGCGATGTGAAAATAGCTGTGAGAAGCAGCGAGCCGCCCGCGTAGTCGATCACGATGGTACTGAACTTGAGGCCCAGGCCGGTGAGGGTGACCACGCCAACGATGATGCCAGCACCAGCGCAGGTCGCTGCCACATTGAGAACGCCAATCGATCCGGCTTCCATGGCCTTGACAAAGGGTGAGGCAAACAAGTCGCGCCAGGATCCCTTGCCTCGAAAAACATCGTATGAAATCAAAGCGCAGTCACGATGCAGAAAACTGGTGAAAAAGGAAACTATCGTCGCCCAGAAAACTGACATCACCGGTGAATAGCCCCACATCATGAAGGCCACGATGGATACCAGGGAGAGGAAATGAAAGCCGTAGCGTTTGGTCAGGTTCCAAACGGAATCAACTTTGTCAAAGGTGGTATTGCCCATGCCGTATTTGCGCGCATCGATTTCCACCATCAGAAATAGAGCCAGGTAGAACAGCAGGGTGGGGATGGCTGCCATCAGCAGCACATCAAGATAAGAAATCTTTAAAAATTCAGCGATCAGGAAAGCCGCAGCACCCAGGACGGGCGGTGAAATGATGGCCCCCAATCCGCCTGCCGAAAGCAGCCCCCCCGCGGCGTTTTTTTCATAGCCCACCTTGGCCAGCATGGGGTAAGCTACCGACCCGAGTGTCACTGTGGTCGCCACCCCGGAGCCGGATGGCCCGCCCAGCAGGAAGGACGCCAGTACCACGGTTCGACCGGCGCCGGTAGGCTTGCCGCCCATGGCCGAGAAAGAAAAGTCGATGTAAAACTTTCCTGCCCCTGAGTATTGTAAAAAGGCGCCAAAGATCGTGAAAAGAATGATGAGGGATGAGGACACATCCACTGCCAC